>Ga0210059_1015964_pt1 | contig 10881 bp, 3 predicted proteins | sample Ectturendosymbi2_FD_188042 | JGI IMG/M metagenome (GOLD analysis project Ga0210059, IMG submission 188042) | Ecteinascidia turbinata endosymbiont from Florida, USA - Sample 2 (SPAdes) (version 2) | ecosystem: Host-associated > Tunicates > Ascidians > Unclassified | place: Key West, Florida... | reverse complement strand
AGGCTATCATGTCGACGGTCGAACTGCTCGCAAACAAGTACATCACGTTGAATCACGAATGGAATATTACTGGGAATTGCGCAGTAAGAATGCACAAAACATTAAAGCACTAATGTGCCCACTATACTATGAATTTGTTCCTCGGCTAATGTGCTCAAATTAATTCCTGCGGCAAATGAGCCAAGTGGTACTATTCAAAACGTTTTCCTGGTATCTTCACGAACCTTTACCATTTACTCAGCAGAATGTAGGGTTTCGACGATTATATCGATGTTCGGTACTGCGGACATGGAATAGTCGTGTAAACCACACATTTTTCACGCGGTTTAAGTTGAATAATAATCTCGTAAAAATTACACAAGCGCCAAAAGTACTTGCAATGTACAGCTTGGGTGAAGTTTGTTTCTGTATGAAAACAACCAGTTAATTTTTATTCCCGTTCCAATGTAATCGATAGTCTTTTAGGGTTCTGCATTTTCCGTGTAAGATATTTGCCGGAGTCACAGTAGAACTTGTTGCAAATTATCTTGCCATCACCAAAACTACAGAATAGATTTGGTTGGGCATTATAACACTGGTTGGATTTTTAAAAAAGATTGTGTTTCCTGCATATATTGCCTAGTAGTTCAAACTGTGCTGAGTACAGAAAAACGAAAAAGAGAAACATTGTACCGCACGATGCCTTTTTACTGTGGTTACCCGTTCTAGTTTTTAATTGGCCTGCTGATTTGTTTGAAATGATTCTATGGCTTTTCGGACTTTTCTTGAAGTTAAAATCTGTATCTCGGCAAATCTGTATCTAAAATCTGTATCTCGGTAAATGATACCAATCGACATATCAGATGTGGGCTTGAACTGGTTTAGAAATGGGTTTCATTTAACTTTAGTTGTAATAGGTGAACCAGGCTGAAATAAATCATCACATCACCGAGACTACAAATTTGTTTTGCTAAGAAAAATACTTAGAACTACAGAGTGATAGTGCTGAATTAAGATACTCTTAAAACCGCTTCACTTCTCGGAGAAATTTCATTTTTAAGGAAGACTATTTATAAAATGACCACTACCATAATGCAGTCTCCCACAGTAATACGTTCAAATACATCGCGACAAGGTACTTTGTTTTTTCTTGTTCCATCAGTGAAAAACGCAATTTACCATCGTTTGCTTACTTGTTGGTACCACATATTCGTATTTTGGATAGAAAATATTGGAGTGAAGATATTAACCAACTAATATTCAGTGGCACCTACAACTTCCTTTTTGCTGGTTGTGTATGTGCAATGCTTTCGACTTGATTGTATTGCTTTTTCATTCTTGAATGCTGTGCCATTTTTATGAATGAAATTGGTTTGGAAACACAGAATGTACTGATTTCAAAAATATCTTTTACGAGAAAAAAGAAAATTTTCCCCTCATTGGTTCTTGAAAATTCATAGTGAGTTTCATACGTTTCAGGTGCTGAATTTATTCATAGCTATACTTCTGGAAGTATTTAGCGAGGAATATGCTCAAAAGAAAAAATTCAAAACAAAGAAGAAGACAAAGATGACGTTAAATGCTCAAGTAGAAAAGGTTTGCTGATTCAATCTGTAGTAATTCGAGACCTTCCTAGATGAAAAAACATACTAATTTTGCTAATATGTCTTTAAACGTGATAATAAATTTAAAACACTTTTATTGAAAGTTAGTTGTGTATTACGAGGAATTTCAACATGAGAACACAAGGGCAAGGTACAAATTGCAGTATTGGTTGAATGAAAACACTCGTTTATTCAATTGTAATTAAAGGTCTGTCGTACTTTCTTGCGAACTTTCATATGTGCAAAAGCCTATTACTGAAGAGAAGTCTAACAATCACATTGGGTGCCTTTGCCAAATCTATACATGCAATACTTTCCTTCAATATATCTGAATGGCACATATTTAATTTGACTCTGGAAAAATCTTAACACCAGTAATCCAGTATGCAAGCGAGTTCGTTTTCCCACTCAGTGATTTGGCTTTATTCGTATGAAAACCAACTCCATACTGTAATATCTTGCTAGCTCTTTTATTATTATCTGCTTTGCGGAAAATAACGGAGAGGTATCTTTTAGGTTTGCCAAAACTTTAAGAAAAAGGTCTTAAAGAAAGGTGTTGGAATAAACAAAATTGGATCCAGAAACGAACACAACACCCCGGAGGACGCAGATGCAGGTAACTGTAACATCCAATTGCGCTTGTTTCAAGTGGCTACATTCGCTAACACACGCACTAGCAATTCCCCACTATTCATCAGTGTAGGGGCGAAAATTGCAAATAACATCAAATTTGATAGTTGTTTTTAAACGTTTTTTTTAATAATGCAACATTCATGCTTACCTAATATTTGCTTCAGTCCTAGCTCGATTTTCTATCACTAATAATTTATACCCATAGAATTTGGTGAATTTTTCCATTTTTACGCTAGATTGCAATTAATTTGTATTACAATATGAAATGCATTTCTGGTTTTAATGCCAAGTTTTTTTTTATTAGCATTTAATTTATTCTCATGCTTTCCACTGGCAGGCTAAATACAATAATAATATCTGTAGAGTAGCAACTTATTTGCTGCTAACACGTGACACTTTAATAATAACCATATGTGATCATTTTTTAGATTCAGATTCAGAGAATCCCCCAAAGTCATCAAAATCAAATCCACAAAACGGTGATTTAGAAGATATTTTTTTGACAGTTTTGTTTGCCACAGAAAGATTTCGAAACTTTAATTTGTGCTCTGTGCTAAAATCTCCTTTTCGTTCTGTGTCTAGCTAATTTGGTCTGCACGATTTTTCCTAAATAATGCCTGCTTTTATTGCAAAGCTGAGGACTGTTTGTTTTTTCTGCAAAAGCTGCTTTGCACAAAAACACTGATATGTATGACGTTCCTTAGCGACACGCAGCCTACTTTAATAACTTGTAAAACTCCAAAAATTGCAAAAGCTGGAAGTCGAAGGAGGTTGAAAAATGCATGTTCGTGTTACCTGTGACGTCAAGAATTCGCACACTTCACGTTTGAGCAACCTCTTTTACTGTACCAACATATTGTATTGTGTAAGCTTCTTGTTCTTGTGCTTCTGCACACAAACCGAGATTTTCGGTTCAATTGATTTTACCAGCAGGCACCCGCTTTCCCGCATTCGCGAACCAGCGGCGATTCTAGAATGAGAAAAAGTGGGGGGACCATTGCGGGGCCAAGAAAAAGTAAGGGGACCAACATAAATGTCTATCTTGCACGGTGATTTTCATTGTTTTGAAGATTAAGTTGCTATGATTAACCCTATCAAACCCAACATAGGTTTGTGAATATCATTAAATATGAACTAAGGTTATTATTCCCTAGAGACACCTAAACGCCACTGTAGATGCAATCACACACTTCTACTGCTATGTCGAAAATTCTGTGCTAACCATGCAGCTTCCACAGCACTGCACATGCAAATCGAAACACCATTTTCCGTACACAATTGTGCCGGCGTCATATGAACGAAAGCAGCTTTAGACACGACCGGCCTTGGCAAGTGGCAAGTGCGGGACCCAATGCAAGACCTGGGCGCGGGGCCCATCTAAGCAGTGGCGTTATGACGTCATCATGCTCAGTCAACCGTGCCATGACCTTTTTGATGGTTATGTTTTAACAAAATAAATATATAAATATAAAAAAGATAGCAAATTTTTGGAGTTAATCTGTATCTGCGTTCCCAAGCTGCGTCCATGTTTATGACTAATATCATGCTGCTGTGGGGGACATCAGACAGTGTACCGCTACCAACGTAATCAAGCCGAAAGTTGTAAAGGAAACTCTGCAATGGAGATCCGAAAGGCTAGGGCAAGTGCAAAGTTTCGTCAATCAAAGGGCATTGACAAGTGAATTGAACTTACAATGCAATTTTTTCACTCTTGTTTAACGGCAAGAGTGGACACATGATCAACTATCCGCTTTATGACGCAATACACGAAAAAAAACATGCTTCACATAAGAGCAATCCATGCATCCCCCAAAGTTCCCCAAAGCCCAATTTTATAATTATTCATAATGAATGCACTCAGAACGCAAACTGTTCTTTATCAATTAGAAATGTGATGTACAAAGATTTTGCAACTACTGTACGACGTCACAGATATATAAACACTTATCAAACGCAATTTATCATGCGCATGCTTGATTGATGAATAAAAAGCATATAGCCCCGTAATATATTTCTGAACAGAAATGAGTGTTCTGGATAACATTCACAATTTTGCCTTGCCTAGTTCAAGCTGCTGGTTTTAAGAGTCCTTTACGTTTATGAATCTGGATCTGAAGTAGTGGTTTTTCTACCTTTTTACGCTCGCAAATAGACAAAACACAATAAAGGTTTGGCGGGGCGGCAAATGATAAAAGTACTTGCACAACCAACAAATAACGCGGAACCATTTTGGACAAAGAAAGGAGGCAATTTAAGTGCAAACACTTCACAAAATTTTGCGCTGGTTTGCATGAATTTTTTGATTTTCACGGGTTTAAACTTTCATCTTTTGTCTTTTGTTTCAATTTAGTATAGTTAACTTTATTTTGACAAAACATTAAAATATCTAGTCTATGTTAAAATCTTCCGTGAAGCAAAACTACAGGCTTTTGTCAAAATGCAGATGACCCTCAACCAAACAAGTACTTTACAAAACAGAATGATATTTCGAGAACTGAATAAGATTTACGTTGGAAGAAATGCCAAGTTAATACGACAGACACTCGCCTTAACCTGTTCATTGTGAGTTGAATCATTGCACACCTGGTTGGCAATAACTGAAGGTCTACTGCAGTCTTAATGGACACCAGTGACAACCAAGTTCCATACATAAAAAGCGGACCATGCGGGAGCGCAGACATAACGCCCTAGCATGAGAATTGAGCACATTTGATATAGTTCCTTGGAGCAATATCATCGTTTTTTCAAACGAGATAACTATTTTCTAACAATGAGATTTAAAAGCCGTTTCTATAATTCTTTAGCGCAAGGATTATCTGGCAAAAATGAACAACATGTCCGACCACCATGGCGCGAGGCCTCCAGAGGCGCGGGGCATAATGCAGCTGCATCGGCTTGAGGCTGGCCTGGGCTTTAGAAAGTGAAAACAGTTCAAATGAAAGCGAAATGGTTCCAACCACGAATTCCATCTTGACACAGAGACAAGTAGGCTGTTGATAGTCAACTAGTTTCGTCAAAATATTCTTACTGCGAAGCACATAAAAATAACCAACTTCCAACGGTTTGGTGACTACTGACTAATCCGTTTTTGTGGTAGTTTAGGGAGATTTTGTGATTGTGGTATAACCATAACAATGTTATGCAACTACTAGCACGAGTGTGCAGCGTGGATAGGGTAAGGACTATTCAATGCAGTATGCAGTTAACAGCAGCGAGATTTAGGCACCAGTGGCACCATAACCAGCATAGTAGCGCCGCAGATAGGTGTGCATCGGCGTGTACCTGATAGCAAGATGTAATAGTAGGCGTAAAACTTATATTGCAGAATATTCCTAACAAAGTCGTTCATTTTATTATTCACACTGAATTTTCCTCTGATTGATCCCCTAAAGCTGACTTTTCAACCCTGCGTTGATTTATGACTGTCTTCTCATACGCGAAACACGCACTACCTCTAAACCAAAAGTGATTCAGACAAATAGACAATGAGCAATATAATTCTCACACAGATTCCTGCACAGTCTACCTTCAAATTTTATATCATCATCACCTCAACGTAACTTAATTCTTCGTTTATCATGACGGCTGTCAAATTCATCAACAAAATCATCTAAATCTTTTTTTCAACTAGTACCTTTCAATTTAAAGTCGATAAATGTTACCTAATCTTTCACTGGTAATCGAATTTCTGGGAAATGTTTTCACTAATTTCCTTTTTGAAAAATTTATCTCGCATGAAGCACTGGTGACGGGAAGAGTTACAGCCACCAGTAACAACCAAACGCAGCTTTTTAAGTAGCTATAAATGACAAAAATTGCTCGAGCGATATAGGCAGCTTCGACTTTTTCCGAAGCAAATTATTTGCCAAACTTATTTTGATGTTTTGAATCATTCTCACTAAATGAATATGATTTGTTAATTGTTTCAAGTGTGTTTCGGATAGAAATGTTTGACCTCCGGGGCAAAGAGCTGAATTACGCGAAAGAATCGCTTCTGAATCATTGCAGAAAATCCGTACAAAATTCAATGCGGTTGCAGAACATGTGGGTAGAGTTAAAACTGTAGTCACGAACCACTTACGTAAGACATTTCGAAGTCGTATACACAAGGCAGCCGAATACAATACCACACCCAGGATAAATTGAGATAAATTAACTGAAACCAATTCTTATTGCTTTCCAGTCCCGTAACCAGGGGGGCGCAGGGGGCGAAGCCCCCCTAGAAAATTGTTCGCTCCCCTAGAAAAATATGTTAGACATAGTTTAAAACTACTGGACATAATTTAAAAAATTTGGGTCCCTATCAGAAAACTCTTCCCTCCTGGTGTCCCAAGCTGGTTATGGGCCTGATGCTTTCACAATACCTTTTGCTACTGGGACAAGCAACAATCTGCTGACAGTAATATAACCCAGTTCCATCTCACACTGAAATGCACGAAAGATCAATCTTCCACTTCTGTGACTGTTTCTTAGTTTCGAAATGAGTTTTTCAACACTACGACCCTGTCTGACGAAATTTCATGCAGGATCCGAGCAACCCCTGGTGTGTGTCGTCATAAACAACCCGTTACCCAACCGTCAAAAACAACAACACAGCTTATCATGCATTTGGGAAATATTGAATGCAGGCTAGAGGGTTTCTAAATTATCGTTCAAAATTTTGCTGACCGGAAGCTATCTACTGCATATGTCTGGGGTTGTCGGATGGCCGGTATTACACCGGCATGGCCGGTATTCTACTGCTAATTTAGCAGAGGCCGGTAAAAGGCCGGCATTTTGAAAATCAGTGTCTGAAGCCTGTATTGTGAAAATAAATAATTTGCCGTAACTTCAGAAGAACCAACGCAGAATTTCTCAAATTATAATGACTCTAGTAGTGAATCTTGTCAGGGCAGATCCTTCAGCGAAGTTTATTTGCTGCTGCTGACGCAATCTTTGGTGCGATTGTCACGTCACAAACACACCGAAATGTTACGAGTCAGCCAAAATACGGGCAAATTGTTAATTTTCGCTTGACAATACTGATTATCTCTCTGTTTTCCCTTTGCCGCTTACGAATTACGACACAGCTTAGATCTGTCGCTGTTAACAAAATGGCCGGTATTTTTACAAAACGCATTTGGCAACCCTGCATATGTCAACCAAACGATCTAAAAATTAAGAAAAAAACGGGGGGGCAAAGGGGGAGACAAGCAAAAATCTGGGGAGCCGTGGCCCACTCAGGCCCCCCCTTAGAATCGCCACTATCGCCACTGCCGCGAACCTCACTGCTTATGCAGTTGCGTGCAAGTGTAACGTTGAAGACTTTGTCCAGGAAAAACTACAATTGCACTTTAAAAGTAGCTACAAGTTAAAACCCATAATACAAACCTTCGATTGGCGCTTTGCTGAACGACTGTTTTGGGTGAAACGTTTGTGATTTAAGTCTTTTTATGTTGTGTCATGTTGAGTTTGTTGATGGACTGAAACTGGTGAAAGCGTTTGTTCGCCTTTCGGTTTGAAATCCTGGGATACGTTTAGGTTAGCAACAGCCCAAGACCAAAGTTAGGATCGAAATTGGTTTACTTTTCCCTTTCGGTATTATATCAAGATCACTCAAGTACGCACTTACCTCTACACTGATTGGAAAATCTAGCAGTTACCAATTAAAACATTGCAATTGTTCAAACAGCTTCAATTTAAAAATTTGGACAGTGCACGGCAACAGCACTATGCAAGCTACTGTGGTCGTAAAAACACGCATTTGTAGTAAGAAGTTTCATTACTAATATCGGTTTTTCAGATGTCAAGGAACTCTCCACCAAAGACATTTCTTCACAACATGACACAACACCAAACCCCGTAATACAAAACTCGTTAATCGGCCAGGAAACCGAAGAGGACAGGGTTGTTCAAAATAGCAACATCACCAGCAGTTTTTCGCGCTCCAGCTCCAGAGAAAGAGAGTCACAGCTGCTTTCCAATGGCGGTGGAAATCGTTACAGTGCAAATAAAGAGAAAAAATCCGAACAGGAAGTACCCCCGTCCTGCTTTCCGGACTTTTTCAAGAAAAAGTGAGCCGAAGCAACTCTAGTTCATTATACGTTAAAATATTGTTATCCAACGTTTCAAAACTGTAAAATCTATTTTCAACGATTGCAAGCTATTGGAGAGTATTGGCTTATTTTCGATAAATTTCTTGTAGTTGGTTTCTGATGCTTGTCCTGAACTCTGCAACAACAGGACATATTTCAAGGTAATTAATAAGCACTTTGACAACTTTATTCATAGCGTTAGAATATGTAATGGGCGTATGATAGCCGGTGTGAGGACCACATCCTTATATTACTCTTAACATGAAAGGACCTTATGTCCTGAAAATCGCACAACAAATCAAGCGACTACCGACCTCATCACTTAACGTGGTGAATACTACGAACATCCACAAAGAAAAATACGTGATGGACGGTGGCAAATGATTGTGCAACGAGGCAGAATTTGTGCTGGGAAAGGCTTGATCAATAATCATTTACTTACGCCGTGTGACAGCGATGTACACCCTTCAGCGAGTGTTAAAATTGCTTTTCTTGTAAATTTTGCCATGTTTTGAAAAAACAACTTTAAACAATCCTTGCAATTGGCCTAATAATTGAGTCCTACATAAAATTATGTTCTTTGAAAGAAATTATGTTCTTCTAAAACAGTGTTTCTCAACCCAGAGTCCGCAGACTCATTTTAGTCCGCGGAAGGCTCTGGATGAGTCCGCAAGCACTAGGGACAAACAAGTTTGCTGTAATACCCTCACACAACAATAACTGTGTCAACTTCATACCATCGACGTTTCTGTTCGTACAGCGATTAAAATGCACCTAACCAGCGTGAAAAAGTAAAAAAAAATTGCTGTTCCATATGGCATTTATACTTTTGAGGTAGTATGGTCAGCAACGTAAGCCTAAAGTTGCGATCTAAACTGCAGTTTGTTTTTGCGGTCTTGGTTTGTAATTGCTAAATGAAAGCAGGCGTTTGTGTATAAACAGTGACGGATTTACGCATAGGCCAAATAGGCCATGGCCTCGGGCCTCGCCCTTTTTGGGGGCCCCGCGCAACTCTTTGCTATGACGACTCAAAATTAACTAAAAATTTGCGAAACTGCGCAGAGGCATAACTTCACAATTTACCTTGAAACAAGCGGAAATGCAAACGTCTACTCTGGACTTATCAGTACTGTAACAACATGACAATACTGTGCATCTGGGCGTGAGAAAGATGTAAGCCGTCTTTATGAAAGTGGGTACAAATAATAATGAAAAAAAACGGTACTTAATTGATGTTCATTTTTCCATTGACAAAAAGCTCGCAACAACGCAAGACCGCCAGACGCTGCAAAACTCTGATGAAAAGCTATATTTCAGTATTGGATCCTACGTTTGGTTGTTTTTACTAGATTTCAGGCAAATAGAGATTGTTTGCTGAAGCTCTATATGTTAGTTGAATCAGCTAGAACAGTTTCTCGTGAGCTTCACTGGGAAAAACGTGTCTACATTGGGCTTACTTCATATGGTTAGCTGAGGGTGTTGCGACAATACTTTGCTGCTGTGCAAAACTTGTCTTCATGCTGTTTATCATCGGCCTATGGCATACACTCTATGACAGAGGTTCCCAACCTTTTTCTGACCATGTACCCCTTCAGCATTTCGACAGATTAACATGTACCCTAAAATTTCTTGTGACAAAATATTTTATCCTGATTATTCAATGATGTATTTCACAATAAGCATTATTATAACGGCTTTTGAAAACAATAGTCATTGATATATGTATAAATATTAGGAAATGAAAGATATGCAAATATATTTTTCTCTTTCATTGCTAACCTTAAATGTACCCCTTCGGATAGGCAAATATACCCTTAGGGGCACATGTACCCCAAGTTGGGAACCTCTGCTCTATGCCATAGAGGATTAAAACACTATATTTTTTATTGCTTGAAAAATGACAACTTCAAAACGGCATAAATAAGCCCTGTGTCCGCTAAATGGATTGTGCTCGTTTGGTTCATTGTATATGCGGTTACTATTACTATAAAAAGGAGTTTACGTACAGGGAATCAGATCGACAGCTAGACGATATTTTCGAGGGCGGCAACATGGTCCCGCATGAAAACGTATACATCCGAAAAATAAAAAAAAAAACGCTAGAAATCACGGAAAATTAACAAAGAGAACTTCTGAACTACACGAAAGAGCTATAAATTCCAAGTAAAGATAGCAATGCCATTTGTTCTTTAGAAGAATGTAGGAAAGGCTTTTTCTGTTAAACATTTAAGGCAAATGTAGAACCAAAGTCGGCACAACAAAAGATAGATTTTTGAGGGGGCACTACACATAAGAGGGGCATATTTTCACGCTTTTCAGACAAACGGCCAAATTGGTCCACACCTGCCACTATCAGCAAACCCCGCAACACGCCCGATACTTCCTTCAGGTCAGTGGGCTGATGTTAAGATTTACAACCGTAATGCTTGCTTGTGAAGCAAGGCGGTCTGAATAAAGCAAAAACCAGGTGCGGGTGAACGAGTTTGGTCATAAGGGTAAGTAAACAGTGTACTATTTTTCTCATAACATTTAGATTTTGGCCCGCGGGCCACAAAACTTCAGCTCCAGGGCCAGTTTTGGCCCGCGGGCTG
>Ga0210059_1015963_pt1 | contig 10881 bp, 8 predicted proteins | sample Ectturendosymbi2_FD_188042 | JGI IMG/M metagenome (GOLD analysis project Ga0210059, IMG submission 188042) | Ecteinascidia turbinata endosymbiont from Florida, USA - Sample 2 (SPAdes) (version 2) | ecosystem: Host-associated > Tunicates > Ascidians > Unclassified | place: Key West, Florida... | reverse complement strand
AAAAAAATTCAGACAAATAGACAATAAGTAATATAATTCGCACACAGATCCCTACACAGTCTATGTTAGAATTTTCTATCATGATCACCTCAATGCAACTTAATCCTTCGATTATCATGTCGACTGTCAAATTCATCAACGAAATCATCTAATTCTACTTTTTTCAGCTCGTACCTTTCAATTGAAAATAGATCAGTGTTACCCAATCTTTTACTGGTCATGGAATTTCTGGGAACTGTTTTCACTAATTTAATTTTTGAAAAACTTCTCTCGCATGAAGCGCTGGTGACGGGAAGAGTTGCAGCTACCAGTAACAACCTAACGCAGCTTTTTAAGTAGCTATAAAAGATAAAAATTGTTCGAGAGATATAGGCAGCTTCGACTTCTCCCGAAGCAAATTCTTTGTCCAAAGTTGTTGCATGTTTTATTTTTTAAGTAAATTAATACGATTTGCGAAATCTTTCAAGCGTTTTTCTGATAGAAATATTTCACCTCCGGGGCAAAGAGCTGAAAGATGGGAAAGAATTGCTTCTGAATCATTACAGAAAATCCGTAGAAAAATTCTATGAGGTTGCAGGACATGTGTGGGTTGGGTAGAGTTAAAACTGTAGTCACGAACAACTTACGTAAGATGTTTCGAAGTCGTATACACATGGCAGCAGAACGCAATACTGCAGCCAGGATAAATTCGGATAAACTAACTGAAACCACTTCTATGCTTTCACAAACCTTTTACTACTGAAACAAGAAACAATCTGCTGACAGTAATACAATACAGTTCTATCTCACACTGAAATACACGAAATCAATTTTCCCATTTCTTGTGTCTTAGTTTCGAAATGACTTTTTCAACACCACCACTGCGGTCTGACTAAATTTCACGCAGGATCCGAGCAACCAGTGGTGTGAGTCGTCATAAACAACTACAGTTACAAGGCCGTCAAAGACAACAACCCAGCTTATCATGCATTTGGGAAATATTGAATGCAGGGTACAGGCCTTATAAATTATCGTTAATATCTTGCTGGTGGAAAATAATCTACTATATATGTCAACCAAACGAACTTTAACGGGAAATTAAGAAAAAACTAGGGGGCCAAACAGGGGCCAACCAAAAATCTGGGGCCATGGCCCACCCAGGTGCCTCTGTTCAGGCGTTCTGTGTGTCAAACTATAGCCTATGTAACAATAAATCATTCTCAACACCATAAAAAGAGAATCCTCATTGTGATTCAGCTCAACCTTTTGCGTTGCACCGTATTTCACTTATTTTTTGAGGTCGTACACTAGTTCTTCTGTAGACTGTTTTGTTAACGGCATGGTAAAAAATCGTGAGTTGAACAAAAACAAATACATATTAAAGTACTTAAAACTCTAAGCGGAACGCCGTACCGGCAATAATTCTTTTACCGGAAAGGCGTTCCCGGCCGTTCCGGCTTACTTTCACCATTGGTTAAAACCCCCTTGAGCTTGATATTTTACAAAAACTTTATTACCTGCGCAAAGGAGATGAACTGTCTCAGCAAAGTTTTTGCTTATTAATTTGTAGACTTAATGCAAATACCAAGGAATGACAATTTGCATACAAATTTCAAGGGACATTGTAAATGGGCCAAAAAATAATATTTAAGCTTTGTTGGGAACCTGGGCTATCATCTGCGTCCAGAAACCATGTCACCACTTTTTGCAGACCTTTTGTCCACTACGCATGTTTAAGATTGTGTTCTGCGATAGTTCACTTTATCCGCAACAATTGTCTTTGTTTTGTCTACTACGGCTGAACAGCGCAAGTGCTGACTGCATTGGCACCCTCCACTTTTATTTCTGGGGGGACCTGTCTCCCACTTTTAAATTTCGAATTCTGCCTAAATATTGTAAGTTTAAGTAACACAATTAATATTGGGTCCAGTGTTAAAGTAATTCGTTTAATGAAAAATATGTTGCAGAATTTTGGCAGTATATTGTCGATATTATTTCTATTAAATTATTTGCAATTTGGCAGGATTTCGTAATTGTTTGAAAAGAATACACAGTGCACAGTGTGTCTCCCTGCTATGGATTGCTTACCGCATTGGTGTTGTTGAACGGTGTTGCCGGATGGTGTAATACAAGATAATTTTTCACAAAATTGGTACAATTTACATGCTTGTGTGCATGAGCATCGGAAGGAATTTTTCCAGAGGGGTCCACTAGGGGATTTTTCTAAAAGTTTTTTCTAGGGGGGGCCAAAAGTGGTGAAATTTGTTTTTTACCACTCGAAACTATGAAAACAGCCTTTTTTGCTGAGATTTTCAACATCCTGCCCCTCTTCCCACACCACACCCATGTTTGTGTGTAGGAAAAATTCGTGCCACACCATCAATAAAGTGGTGTAATTTCAAGCGTTTTAACACCATTCCAAATAGTGAAATTTTACTGAATCTTATACGTAAAATGAAATATGTGACAGATCAATTTCAATTGGGTTTTTAATTTTGGATTGGATTCAATTGGGTTATTTTTTGTAAAAGATAGCTATATTTTATTTCTGCATTGGCAACACAACTGCCATCCTTACGGACAAAACGCTAGTTGCTACATATGCTTTGTCTTGTCTTTGTATTTCGGTATCTAACGCAGTTGTAGAATGAGTATTCAGTCATGATACGTCTGTGTGCAGGATGTGGAAAAGCCGTGTTTTGAATGTGTTTAAGACAGGTATCAATGCTGTGTCATTTTTGTCTGTTTTTTACGTTGTGTTCTTGATGTTTTTAACAACCCAGTGGCTACTCCGGCATACGGGCTCCTCGGGCTTTGTCCGAGTCTTCGATTGCGATTTATAACCGAGAACGCAAGCGTGCTTGCTCTGTATGTTTGTGCCAGCAACCACGGTCCCACTTCACTAAGTTGCTAACTCGGGTATTTTTCTTTGGGCCTTGTCACTGTTCATATATTTTTGTTCCATGTCTGGCCTTTCGCGTTCATGTTGCAGGCAGTGTTCCCTCTAAGCTGAGCAACTGCGCAAATGCTCAGGACCACCAGGCAACTTGCGCAGTGAAATCTCATTCGCGCGCACTTAAAACATTCCGAATTGACTATGGTATATATATTTCGTAGCACTTTTAACGCTTGAAACGTTTCACTGGTTGTGTGTCTACATATTTGCGCAATCGCATGTGCGCTAAAAAAAGTTTGCTCAGTGTAAAATTTTCTTAGAGGGTGCTCTGGTTGCAGGTGACCTGAATAAAACAATATCGTTCGTAGTAGGCGTTCACACGACTTTGTTCGCTCGCGCTTTGCTCGGCTCATCCATTTGAGCCTGTCCTATGCAGTTAAGTATTTTTTAAAACATAATTCATATAGGACTGAATGTTTTTTCAAGCGATGGACTTGTATAGAACATTGGATTTGAATTTCAATCCAATGGACAGCTCCCATTTTGAGAATAATTTCAAACGAACGATAAATTGTCCAACAACTCGGGCTAGTATGAATGAGCCTAGTAAGCGGAGGACTTGCTGGCGTTACCGCTGCTCTGTGACGTACGTTACTCAACAATGGAGAAGTTCTCATGAGAATTTCTCATTGATTGTTACATAACATAACATCACATAGCCACGTAGGGCCAGCCAGTATGAAAGCAAATGGAAATTTCAGTGACGCAAGCCTAGACCTGTTGCATTCAGTCAGTCAAAATAAATCATATGATGACCCCGAGTGACGCTGTTAACCTGGGTCGCCCCTGTAACTGCCTATTTGAATATCAGGTGGTTCACCGATACGTTTTCATAGTGGTGCAATTTTGTCTAAAATAGTGTAATTTAGACCTTCATATGGTGTACATGTGATGACGTCATATTTCAATGCATGTGACGTCACAGTTGCCAATCCGAACCACAAAAATTTTCTGTAATTTTTTTGACGTGCACTCGTGCCCCCCACTTTGAAACAGGTTCCGCCACCCGTGCCAATTTCTGTAGCATAAAAAAACTGTTGCACGAGCTCAAAAACAGCAGTTGTTTGACATAGAAGCATTCAGGCATTTGATAATGTCTCAGCAGGGGAAAAGGAAACCTAAAATTTGATGGACTTCTATACACAACAAAAAATCGAAGGTTTTCTTGGGTACTTTATTCGCATTCCCATTCTTGTGTAGTTTAAAAAGAATCGGTCATGCAAACCGGGGTGTGCGTTATTAGATAGTCCAGCCGCACACTTTCTATGCTCCACTGTTCGTATTCGGCAAGATATTAGCGCAGCTTGATTTTGCAGTTGTAAATTGCTCTGACGCAGTGATGAGTGTGTTTTACTCCACTGTTTTAGCGCGCAGCCTGATGTTTTTGCAGTTATAAACTGCTGTGTCGTAGCGTTGAGTTTATTTCCCCCCGATATCGTAACCTGGAGCGCTAATATCAGCGCTATAAACTATAGTTTATATTCTGTAAACTGTAGTTTTTGTGCAGTGCAATGACACATAAGTTAAGGGGAGTACGTGTAGAAGAATGCGCATATTGTGTCAACATATTTCGCGAAAACGTTGGTTTGGAAACATGAATATGACATCAAATTGTGACGTCACAAACACCGCACACCAAATACAAATGACCACCATATGCTACTGAATGAAAACCCCTTTGAAATTTTTCTGCATGCGCCACTGGTATGAAGCATTAAGTAACACAATGCAGCAATATATACTGCAGGCGTATGAAGCAGTATATCGCAAATGCGGCGGTATGTAGTAGTATAAAGCAGTGTGCAACACTGCAGCAATATATATCTACCACTGTGCAGCAGTATGTGGCAGTGTATAGCATTATGGAGGAGGATATAGCAAAATGAAACAGTTTGAAGCAGGATGTGGCAATGTAAAGAATAATATAATAGTATGTAGCAGTATATAGCAATATGCACAAATATGTAGATGTATGTGACTGGCTGTATATATAGCGGTATGAAGCAGTATACAGCACATTTCTGCAATATAAATCCTTATGTAGTAGCATATAGCAAACAGTGTCTACACATGACTTATCGACCCTCGTGAAAAGCTTTGGAGAATGTTGCGGGAGTACGATGTTGACGGCCGGCAGGTACTGGCCGTCAAGTCATTGTAATCCTGCTCAGAAGTTTGTGTCCGTGTCGGCGGAGTTAAATCACAACCGTTCACTATGGGTGTTGGACTCAGACTATGGTGTTTGCTGTCACCACTCCTATCTTCTTTGGTACTGCTTGCGTCCTCTGAACAAGTTCCAATGGACGATCACCAACAGCCGGTATGGGTTTTTCCCTTATCTGTTCTTCTGCGTCATCAACCTTTGTGGCGTCATGAACATGACGTTGACAAATAACAAGCAGGTTGCCTGTGATGCGTTTTCGTGCACGTGACATGCACTGACCAATGAGTGGAGAGTAAAGCAGTGGATTCATTGCACTGTTTATTGGAAGAAGAAATCCAACACTTACAATGTAAGCATCGGGAGGTAAAGACACCCCTGCCATTCTCAAGTATGCCATAATACAAACTGGAATCCAACAGAAAAAGTCAGTTAACAAAAGCCTAGAAATTCTTTTTTGCATATCTTCATTTCGATCTTTACTCTTAGATGTGGAAAATTTCATGCCAGTGGATTTCTTGTAAACAACCACATAGACGACAACCATGTAAATGAAAAGCATGAAGTTGAGTGTTATGAGAAAGGTGGAATATTCCCAGGCACTTTCACTGGTAGAAGTATAGAAACGTGGCATACAAACACTTGTTTGGGAATAAAACCCAAACTCTGCTTTTATTTCATTGTATTTGAACTTATCTAAAATTGTGCCCTTGACTTTGAACCAGGATTGACGAGTGGAATTTGAAAAAGAAACTTGATTGGAAATGGTGATGAGATAATCTTTGGGAATCGTGTCAGTTTTGAAGAAATGGTTGGGAAACCAAACTTCAGACACAAAATAACCAGATTTCAATGGACTCCATGGAAGAAAAGCAAAAAGTGAAGAAAACAACCAACATAAAACACCAACGAGAACGATCCATTTGAATTTCATGGTGCGGGTCATGAATGGTTTGTAGATTGTGACCAGCCGGAAGGTGGACATGGATGCCATGATGAAAGCAGATACCTCTGATGATAAAACTGCAACTGTGCCAAGTATCCAGCAACCATTGCTTGATCTCCATTCTTTATCAACGAAACAATAATGTCCTGAATAATTCACACCTTGGCCAACAACTCCTAACAAATCTACACCCATTAAAAAGTCGGAAATTGTAAGGTTGATAATAAAGCAACTATTTGCTACTTTAACACAGCTGTTGCCTTTGGGAAGGGCGTTATTGCTTGTACCATGCAATACCATCTCCTTCAGTGTTAGAATATTTGTGGCTAGATTCCCAATCAATGCCACAAAACCCATGATCCAAAACAATGAGCGAAGAACAGGATTGGCGATCATTTCATATCTATCTGAAAATGGAGTTTTGCATTCGTCTAAACCTGTAGCGCAGTCTTTTATGCCATTTTGTACAAACTTTTTATCGATTGATATTGGTTTTCCACTTTCGCAGTAAAATCTTTTCTCTTCGCACAGTTGACGATTTTCATCTTCACTTTGGTGGCAATCTTTAATTCCACCACAAACAAACTCTTTGCTGATGGAAATGGCGCCTCCAGGTGCGGTGCAGTTGAATCGTTTGTTCAGGCAATCGGTGCTGGTTTCGTCAGAATGATTGTCACAATGAAATATGCCGTCACAATAGTAACGTTTGTCGATGCTGACCATGTCTTTATTTTTGCATGGAAACCTCATCGAACAGTTTTCTTCCACTTCTCGACTGCATTTGTCTGAACCAGGGATGACCCTGTTAACATATCCATCACATATACGGTTTCCAAGTTGCATAAAGTGCCCATTAAACCAACTGCAAATCTCCTTCCCACACTCACTATCACAAAACGATGGTCGAGGATCACATTGTGACTCGCATTCGTCTTTCATCTTCGCGCACTCTGGTCTGTTGTCGCATCGTGTGGCGAGTACACAGATGGGTCGGTAGTTTGTCGCATGCATGGCCGAACACCGCATGAAATGACTGGATCGCTGCTCGTGACGACAAAACCTTCGGTTGATTTGATTTTTGCATTCGACTGAAAAACTGCACAGAACCTTGTCCATGGCCACACATTCAGTGGAACTATTGCGATGCATATGGCCTGGGGGACATCTTGAACCCTCATTACCAACAAATGCTTGTGCAGCTGATTGACTGTGACACAAAAGTTCATCAGAACCATCAAAACAATCGATAGTTTGGTCACAAGCCTGTTTTGCTGAAATAATCAGTTTTTCGTCCAAACATAAAAAATCATCGGAACTCGCCATCTACGAAACATATATCGGAACCATCTGCGCACTGAGACGTCGAATCGCAAAGATTTTTCTGCGGCAAAACACAGATGTTTTTCTTAACTTTCCTGAACATCGGAAACCAAAGCTTTGCTGTTGTTCGTCACTCCCATCTTCACAATGAACCTTTGTGTCGCAATAATGAGAATTGTCGATGACGTGTGCATTTTCACATTGAAAGATCTCTCCCAGACATTTTCCACACAGAGATGAAATGCAGATCCATTTGGTTGATAAGTTCATATGATGGAAGGATGGGTTGTTCATGTGGCAGGTTGTGGTGTTTTTATTTGAATTTTGCAGCAAAAACATTTTACTGTCATTTGTTGGACATCGATTAATTATAACCTCGCAATTTTCGCACCGAACTTCAATTGTTTTGCATGGTTCGTCACTATGACTTGTGACGCAGTTATCTCTTGCGTCACCGATCCAAATGTTGGGAATGCACTTTCCAGATGAGGTGCAATTTTCCATACCTGGAATGCATCCACACTTGTGGCCCTGGGTCGCACGACATATAAACTCGTCATATCCGCCTGTCATGTCTACTTTTCCATCATTTACTTTCGACCTTTCAACGCACTCATCATGTCTACAATAAAGATTTGCGTTTAAACAAAATTTTTCATCCGACCAATCACCACAGTGGTTGTATCCATCACATTTCAACGATTGAAGCATGCATCCTAACCCTCCCCTTCCACAACCATATCTTGTGCATGCCAACTTCTCTTTACAACCACCATCAGACTGGTAACAATCACATTCGAACGTATCACCTGGACACTTACATCCGACCTCATCCGAATAATCATCACAGTCCTTCGCTACATTGCATATATGTGATGATGACACATTGCACGTTGGTGAAGGTTTGAAATCTGAGAAATAAACATTTTTCAAAATATTTGCAAAAAACACATAAAAAAGAGTCAAGTAAAAATGTTGGTTGAAATGAAAGGCGAAAGAGCAAAAACATCCAAGAATTTATTGATTTCCACCAAACTGATGACTCATCTCACGTTGGTGAAGGTTTAAAATCTGAGAAATTACCTTTTTTCAAAATAATGACAAAAAACACATAAAAATGGATCAAGTAAAAACTGTTGGTTGAAATGAAATGCGAAAAAGCAAAAAATTCCAAGAAAACGAAAGATGAGAGACGTTTTTATTTTTCATGCTCAACCACAACATTTTGATACAAGGTTGAGAAAACAACTGCATTACTGGGATGATTTAAGATCCATACAAGCGACACAAACTCAACGTTCAACATGGAAAGAAAAACTCACCAACTGCTTCAACTCTTCCCTTTTTAAACGACAAAAATGGCAGAAGTAGCGTAAGGATCAGTGACGTCAGACGCTTTGCAAACATCGTCGTTGGCATGGTAACAACTAGCTCAAAAGAAGAAGAAGTAGAAGGCATGGTAACAGAAACACGCGCGTTCACTGCAATGATATTTTTATCCTGTAAATCTTGTTCTTTGTTGTTTTTAAAAAATTGTCGGCTAATCCCGCGCTTTTCATTCAAAACCTAACGTTTAAACTGAAACCACTTCACCCCCCACTCCAATAATTTCTCCCGGGAGGGTCGCTGGGGCAGCAACCCCCGGAAAACTCGAAACACTTCAATGTTCCCACCAAAATCTGATAGTTCTGCTGCTTCCACACCAAGGCCAGAACATGCCAGGTCGTCTGTTTAATGACGCCACCTGGCCCTTGGTCGGCGACTGGGCCGCGTTTTTGTGGGTGCAGCCAGAAGTATATGCCTCGTACCTGGGATCACTCTAACCCACGGGTGCCAATACTTAGGGACCCACTTAGCTACTATTTCAATTTTAGCATTCCTTTGGTTTTCAGCGCGTTGTTTTTTCAGTCTTTCGTAGTATTTTTCGGTGATTTAGGGTTGTAGTATAGCCATCTACATCAGGAATCAACATCATTTTTCAATTTTTTGAGTGTTGGTTAGTGAGCCCCATACAGTTGCCAGTGGCCCCTTTCAGCTAACTTTCCCCCCTGGCTCAAACCTCTACCTCTACTTACCTCGCTGCCTCCAATTGTGGGTGACTGGTCGGAAGACTGCCGCGAATTTTTCGAACGTGACGTTCTACGTAAAACCCAAACGCGGAGTTTGTGACGGACGCGGCACCCTTTGTGACGTGTGCGACGCCCAATTGTATTGAACGATATGGCGCATTTCATTTTGGTAACTGACCAGTAACATCCTGAACAAACCGGTAGCACCATTTACACAATAACGTTTGCGATATCAAGGGGTACCACGGGAAGGGTTGCAGTGTATACATTTGGAGAGGCCTTGTATTGTATCTACTGCAAGTGCAGCCATGGAGAAATCCCTACACATGAAGAGGAGAAGGTATGTATTGCGCTGCCACATTTCTTATAATTGATGCTGGTTGAAGATAGGGCAGTAATCACAAATACACCATCCAAGCATCCAGCTGTCAGGATAAAACAACATAAGGAATATGGAGGTTGGGAGAAGAAGTAAACATCTTATTTCACATGTAATATTTTTCTTGTGGTAAACTCCAAGATGTAATTTTTTTCCATTTTGTGGTTTCGAAGTAAACAGCTAAACAGATGTTGTCACGCCAGTTATACCTCCAAAGCTTCCAGCAAAGTTCCCCCAAAATTTTCAGCAACAGAATTGCGTCACAAACATTTCGTCTGATCTTTTTGATGCTGCGCAGTTTCAAACAAACAAGAAAATATCCCTGAATAAATGTATTCATGGGCTTATGCGCCAACACGTTTACGCTCGTTCATAGCTTGTTTGAAAAAAATATGTAAAACATCTTCTTACCTGGATTTTCTCGTTCTGCACCAAAAATTGCTTCAGCGAAAGTTCGAAACGTAGCAGGTTTGAAAATAATCAAGCTTCAAAACCAATATCTAAAAACTGTTGTCCTCAAGTTAAACAGTATTGTTTTGATCTCAGGAAAATGTCTATATCACAGATCTCAGTGGAAGTACAATAGAACATAAAATTATCTATATTATGCCTAGAATCACTCCAATATTGCTACTTTCTTCCACATTTCTATTTGTTATTTGATCATTGAATGCAATTGACAATCATTCCTACATGAACTGCTTTTTTACAACTCGCATCAGTTTCCCTACTTTCTACCTGTCCAAGGTTTTGTTTCTAAGCTAGTGGTGAAAAATTTTATGTAAATTTTAGCAATGCGCAGAAATTTTTGTTAGCGCAGACATACAGGCTTTGCCATAATATTGCACTTAAAATGATAAACTTGGCAGTGCTACATAGCTGCAAATCCCGTTCGCGCACTCCAAGTTTTTGGTCGCGTGGCGCGAGTACGCGACCGCATTTTTGTTCCCCTGGTCTATACATACAAGGGTGACCCAAAAGATGCGTACCCATATTTTGTTCGATAAAAAACCCATTTTTTAACGAATGTCTTTTCTGTTGCAGGACGTGATAGGTGAATCTATGGATGAT
>Ga0210059_1015962_pt1 | contig 10882 bp, 4 predicted proteins | sample Ectturendosymbi2_FD_188042 | JGI IMG/M metagenome (GOLD analysis project Ga0210059, IMG submission 188042) | Ecteinascidia turbinata endosymbiont from Florida, USA - Sample 2 (SPAdes) (version 2) | ecosystem: Host-associated > Tunicates > Ascidians > Unclassified | place: Key West, Florida... | reverse complement strand
GCGACTCGGCGAAAATCTCAAAAAACGTGGCAAGTCTAGTAGATTAGACTCGAAAAAAAATTTTTTGCTTGGGGGGTGCAGGTTGTCTGTGAGTGACGTCATAAGTGGAGGACTTTTTGGCCACCTTGGCCCACTTTGCCTGGCCCTTGAGGCCAACCGTTAGGTGGTAGTATTTCGATGAAGTTTTTTACTGGAAACTAGGCTACAATCCAAGTCTTTTGATACTTTGGATGACCTGCTGGGGTTTCGGGTTCAAAAGTTATGATGTTAGTTAGGAAAAATATTTGACTAATTAGCTAATTAATTAATTTGTTTATTTTAGATCATAACTTTTGAACCATAAATGCTAGAAAGTCGATCAAAGGCTCAAAAGACATGGACTCGAGCCTAGTTTCAAATGAAAACTTCAGCAAAACACTTTGGCCTAGTAGTTGGGCCCTAGGCCAGGCAACATGAGCCAAAATGACCCTAAAACTACTTCACTTATGACGCCAGTCACAAAAAATCCGCACCCCCCAACCAAAAAAATTTTTTTCAAGTGTAATCTACTAGGCTGGCCGATCCAGTTGAGCCCTTGAACAGCTCTCTAGCGCAATCGACGGAGGAGGTAGGGCGTTGGTGAGGCAACCGAAAACTGCTGTTTTAGGCTGAAATCAAAGTACGAATATATCGTACCCCGGTTCTCAAAGTGTTAATCGGATCAGCGAGACAGAATCGAATCTTTTTGTGAACCGGATTTTATTTGGTTTGGACTGATTCTATGGACATCCATTAACAAGAGGACTGGTGTTTGTATTTATGTCCAGTGTATAGGTCGCACCTAATTTTTCAGCTCAATTTTTTGGTAAAAAAAGTGCGACCTATATGCGAGTATATATGATACATGAATGCATTGAAACAAGGGCTTGAATTTCTGCTGTAGATGCAGGTGCAGACAGCCACCACTTCCATCCCTGATGATGTTCAGAGATCATGAGCAGTACCTTAAAACTATCCAAACAGTTTCAAAAATGACACAACATCAGTGATCACTCACATAGTGTTGTTTAAAAAAAACACTGTAATCATCTTCTTATATACATCATCATTTATTTCAAATTATGCATAAATTGATGATAGAAATACTTTCACTTAAGCATCTAAACTACTTAACTATGCATTCCAGATTGTCAACCAAACAAGCATGTTCACTACAAATAGGTTTGGTTGCTTTGCACAAGAATTTATGTAATTCAATATATCAGGGGTCGGGAACCTTTTTGGCTAAGGGAGGCATGAAACCTACATACTTTTGATTGTATTTCCATGAGAGCCATATAATATTTTTTAACACTTAATGCAACTGACTAACGTGTGCATTGTTAAGCAAAACCAACAATTTTAAGCAATGGTAAATGTCTGAATTTTCTCTTTAATAACACGCTTCTTACTGTTAATGTGACTTCTGGTGGTGCATGGGGTTGCTGATGGCTTTGTAGTATGGTAAATGGAAAATTACAGAAAATGTTATTGTGTTAAGACAATATCAGTGAGCCAGATGCCGTCATCAAAAGAGACACATCTGGCTCGCGAGACATAGGTTCCCGACCCCTACTATATATATTCTTTTGCCAAAATAATTACTTCCTCACAAAAAGTAAAAAGGTTAATACTTTCATTCCTGCACGAAATGGATCTACGTGGTTGGTTAAGGTCACCAAAATTACTGCACCATGTCCGTCAACATTTCAGAGCTAGAAGTTTTGAACTGGAAACCAGCTATATCTTTTCTCTTGTTATCACTTTCGGCACCACAGCTGTATTTCACCATAGTTTGGTGCCAAGCATTTTGAGTTTTTTTTATTTTGTACATCAAGAGCAGATATACCTCGAAGATGTGCAATGAAGGATGTAATTAATATCTTTAGTTAACGTTAATTGCCATGGCAGTTTAGGTGATTTTTTGGTGCAATTGGTTGTTTGGGATATTTTCTCCCGACTAAGAACAGTATTTGCAAGGAGATCGATATTATTGCATATGAAAAATGTATAAAAAAGACTGAAATTGTTTTTGTTTTTTTTCAAAAAACAATTTTTGTTAGTTTTGGTACCCAGATCAGCCACTGGCCATTTTGTTAAGGACAGCAAAAGCCAATTTAATGGTTTGTGCAGTTTGGCCGTAACTTTCCAGTCGATAGTGCTAACTTTTGCTCCCGATACCACAGCAGGTCATCCAAAGTATCAAAAGACTCGGATTGTAGCTTAGTTTCGAATAAAAACTTCAGTGAAATACTACCATCTAGCAGTTGGGGCCCAGGGCCAGGTGAAGTGGGTCAAGGTTGCCTAAAAGTCCTCCACTTATGACGTCACTCACAAAAAATCCACATCCCCCAACCAAAAAATTTTTTTCGAGTGCAAACTACAAGACTTGCCGAGGTTTTGACCAGGTCTGTAGCGTTTACCGGACCGGAAAAATTCTCGCGCAAAGCAGCGTGTGATCCAGCTGTTTTTTGCGAACCACTTGAATTAACATGGGAGGAAAGTGCTAATATACTATCTGAGTACCTGCTGTCATGGGGCTTCGTTTTGATGCGATGTTGTGCTCTAACATGGGTAAGGAAAATTCTGAATCAGGCCATATCAAATGTTCACGCGGGCCGCAGGTTCCCCACCCTGCTCTAAACCTTCAAATCGTGATGTCATTAAGCAATACAACTACATGAAACCACTAGAAACATGAGTGATATAAAGCAAAAGCATTAATTACCGTATTAATCAATAACATCTTTTCACAAAACTTATCCATTCTTGCAGATTTGAAAAAAATTTTTTCATAAAAACGTGCTCTGAGTAAACCTGCTTACAACTTAACACCTCAACTATGAACCTGGCCTTAACACCTTTGGTACTGGCCCACGTATATATATGTTCATGCCAAAAATCTATGTTACCTGGCTGTGGGTGCTAAAGGGTTTGAATAGCTCTCTCGTTCAATCAGCTGACGAGTTATGGCCTTTAGCCAAATATGCCCAGGGTTACCTTTTGTGGGACTTGAAATTTACCCAACTTTTTTATTTTCAGCCATAATCTTGGCTCCAGATATGCTAGCAACCCAATCAAAGGCTCTAAACACTTGGATGATCAGATGCCAAAAAAACTTGAGCCAAAACAATGGCTTGTTGAGTTGGCACCCAGGGCCAGGTAAAGTTGGCCAAAAAGGCAAAAACATGCACCCATTATGACGTCACCCACAGAAAACCCTAAACCCAAAAGAAAAAAAATTTTCAATCTAAATTAGAAGACTTCCTGAACCCAAAGAAGGTTTGAACAGCTCTCTAGCTCAATGAGGTGGTGAGTTACGGTGTTGGAAAGCTCTGCACAAATTTGGATTAAAGGAAAACCATGCAGGACTGAAAGTGTTGAAAAAGAACACTAAATACCTTCTTGCAACAAATACCTGCTCACAAGAAAAAAAAACTGTTCATAGCTACGCAAACCGCCTATCAACATGCCGAGAGTGAATGGAACACTCCACAAAAACGTCACATCAAGTCAAGATAAAAGAAGAGAAAAAAACTTTCTCAGACCTATACCACATTGTGCAACCACAGCAAGGCCCTCTGACATTCCAGAATGTACTTACAGGACCAAAAGCATTAGAATTGCAATTTTGGCAAGGGAAAAAGTTAATTACTTTCTGGGGCATACAAGCGCGTTTTGTGGAAAATACCATGCATGTTCCAGAATATACTATCTTAGTGTTTTCAGTAAGAGTGTTAAGTACATAAATCTACATATGTACGCTATGAAGAAAATAAACAATTATGTGAGCAAGACGTGACTGAATTTTCACAATTGCAGCTAACAGTCTGGTAACCAGTGCAATTTTTTTTTGGCAAGCCAACAAGAAACAGAAGCATTAGGAGCATAAAGCCATTTACAAACTAAAAACAAGACAATCAGCTAATGAAAATAGTGCAACAAACAAGGAACATTTCAATCACTGTTCGGCTTTATCAACACGAAAAAAAACATACTACGTTGCAAATTACTGTTAACACTGTTGGATACCAAGACATGCTCAAATGAACAAGACCAACTAAGACATATGTATAATCTAAAATCCCAACACTGGAAAAACAAACCTAATGCTAACATCACAAGATAGTGTATGAATGATGAATAAATTAATTTGATACAAACACTTACTGGTTACAAAAAGCTCTTTTGCAAATCTAGAATAGTTTCAATGGCTAGACATTTCTGTACAATCTTGTGAAAAGTCTTTTTGACATCTAAAAATTTGTAAAATTTACAATAAATATCAACAACATTGTGAAGCTTTTGTCAGTGCTTAATATGAACAATGATTTTTTATCAAGTTGATCATAATGATAAAATAAACACATGTTTGAATTCTACTATCTGATATTTTTTCACTTTTTGGTATTATCAGGTATCTTAAAGTAGCAATGTTCCATGTCAAAAACACAAGGAACATCAATCAAAAAGTATAAATAGCTAACGGCAAAAGCTTTCATACCTCAGCTTGTCCAGGGATTTGCAAGAGACCCATATTCATATATGCCTGTTTCAGATTGTGCACATCAATTCTACCATCATTGTCAATATCAAGTTGTTTAAAGATTTCCAAGTAGTATCTTTCTTTCTCTGGAGAAATTTTTAGAGGTGATCCTTCCTTTCCCATTGCAAGATGAACTTCAGGTAAACTTAGCTCATTCAAGTTAAGGCTGCACAGCACAAGATCAAGTGATGCTGAAGAGCTGTATCTGTGCATATAACAACAACATGAGCTAAGTAAGTCTATAAGCCAACAAATAAATGAGACTAAGTGAACAGTAATTTTTAATACCACTACAATGAATTATGCATAGGTTTTGCCATGGTAAGACAATTCTTCTTTTTAACATTAAACAGCTTAAACAAATCTGCTAAAAACCTGCAATTCAACCAATATGTTACTTGTTTTAGTATTTGATTGTGAAAGCTCATACACATTGGCAAAGTTTTGAGTGACTTTATAGACTGCAGCTGAGCAGTTTTTCATGTTATGTAAACCAACCTTTGATAAAAAAAATTAATGTTTGACTCAAGCACTGATGTGACTCCGGGTTGATCTAAGAAAAAACAAACTGATCCAGAATAGAAAGGTATATGTCTAACCTAAAATATTCCTATATGATAAAATGACTGTTTCACAGTGCAATTTCATTGCAAAATCGCATTCTATTTGCCACGTTCACCATTAAGCCTAGCTCACACGGAGTGCGATTGCTGCGATTTTTGGTCTGCAGCAGCAAATTTTTAACGTTACATCCACTAATCGAGCAACTGATGCGGCAGAGTAGAAATTGGTTCAACTTTGCCACATCTGCCGCTTTGTGTTGGTCCTTGGTCAATGTGTTAGGCTTGGCAAAGAGTGCATTATAAGGGTGAATCAGATAACTTCAGTTGGTTTTTCAGTTTTTTGTCACCAAATACTTCTAATAACTCTGGTGATCTGTTCTGTGTTGAATAACAACTAGCCTACAGTGTATGTGTGGTTGGTAGGCTACAGTATAATGATCATGATGCCTTCTGGCTGTTGTGTTTTTCAGCTTATAGCTGTCAAATTATAATGAGTAACTTCTTTGCCTCATGCAACCTTGGCCAGTGATTTATGATTGCAGGCTACCAAATTACAAAAACGGCAAAGTGAAAGAGAGTGTGTAGAGGGAACTTTACAATCAACAATGATATGATAGTTGGTGGTGAATGTTATCAGCAGAAACATATGTTAACAAATTGCACATGCTACTAGATTGGTCATCACTAGCCTGATTTAGGCAAACAGGGTCAGATATTGTAAAAACATTCAGAGACCAGTACTAGCAAGGCATGATATTTTCTACTCCTCCCTAAAACCTTTAATACATGTTAGATGATGCATCAGGACTTGTAGCTTGGCCTTTTGTTGCACTGCCATTGCAAGTCTTCATTGGTACTCATGTACAGTACTTGTGTTTGTGTTATGGGTGTTAATACAAAGCAAATGATGTTTGAGCTGTGATCTAATAAAAAATATGACAGTTTTATGATTGATAGTACGCCTTGGTCAGTGGTTCTTAACCTTTTTTACATACCTTACCCTTTTATCAAACAAGATCACCAGATTTACCCAATACACTCAATAGTGCTCATTTATTGAAAACATGAACATAACAAACTCTTACAGTTTAGAATGATATATAAAAATTTACATTGGCTGCAATTTATGGTTCAATAAATTTACATCCTTGGAAGATGAACTTTACCCCTGGTTAAGAACCACTGGCCTAGGGAAATACATTTGCTTTGCCGTTTCTACTATTACATTCACTTTGTCCTCATAGTTTTAACAACCACCTAGGTTAATCCATCCATCATCTGGCACACTGCCCACCCATTTTCTCAGATTTCAACCAATCTTAAATTAAGTGCTTAATAATTGGAAAGCAGTTCTCAATTTTAAACTTCGTGTTTTGAATGTTTCTAGAGACAGGCTCACCGCACTTTAAACTTTGTGATCTGCAGGCAATGTTTATGTAACAATTCACTGAGTTTGACCCTCTATGATTCTTTGTATGTGCCTTGCTAAATTTGCTACTAGCTTAAGCAGTAGTTTTAATGGAAATCAAACTTTTTTATGCATTCAAACTGTCCCTACACCTTTGCATTTGCTGCAAACAGCTGAAATGCTAAATTTTTGTTGTAAATTCATTTGTTTATTACTGTGGTGTAGATGCATTTGTCATCGTGTTCACCAAATTATTTAAAAAACTGCAAATGACACATGCAGAAGATGGAGAAGCCTATTTTGCTGTTAGCGAGGATTACAAGCGCTCTGCTGAGCACAGTTATGTCATCGCGACCAGTGATTTGTGTCTTCGCAGCCGCCTTACGTGTGAATACTCAAACAGTCGAGACGCAAATGCCATGCCGCTTCTGCCGCATCATGTGTGAACTAGGCTTTAAGGTGCTTTGGTGCAAACTGTTGTTAGTTACTTCTCTACACTACAGATTTTTCAAATTCATTGAAACAGTATTATTTGACTTACAGAGAAGGCACATTTAGCTCGTATTCAAATACTGCATTTTAGACCTTTAGGCTCACCAGATTATAGGGCGCATTAAATGAAGCAAAACACAGATAACATTCGAGGGATTAAACTCCCTTGGATTACCATATATACAAGGGAGTTTAATCTGTCACGCACGCCTAATCCCCTAGACATGTATAGAATCTTTTGAACGAGGAGAGGTTCAATGCTGCGAACCTCTCCTCGTTCAAAAGACTGCTCAAAACTCACTTTTTTAATTCTGCCTTTCCTCAAAATTGTCGTTCAGTATGTTCTTAGTGTATTTTAACGTATTTTTTCATTCGCTTTGCATGTCACTTCCGCAACGTCATTGTTCAGCGCCTTAGAGCGACATGTCGGATTTCGGCGCTTTATAAATGCATGAATTATTATTATTATTAATAAAATAAAAGTTGCGCACATGTTTGATTCGGCATGTGCCAATGTAGTCAGGAGTCTCGCGGATTAACACAATATGAGGTACATGCTAGCTACTATTGGAACCACATATGCTCCTTATTGCAATTGTTGTTGGTTTATTGTGTAACACGATGGTCTGTTTAAAAAAATCACAACTAGCACTTACATAAATAGCACTGTTTACCAGATACAATTGGTTCTAGATGAGAAAGCACAACCAGATCCATACATTAGGCGCTCTTCATTATGAAGCGCACTTCTGATTTTTGAGAAAATTAAAGGATTTAAGTGCGCCTTATGGTCTGAAAAATACGGTAGACACAAAATCGATGTCGATAATTCCCTGCACAATTGCATCTGTAGAGTGCTTCATTTGGGATTGAAATTGTTAAAAAGATACTTGTAAAATTGCTGCTAAGAATGCTTGAATGCAGCTGCTCTAATGTTTATGCAAGGAAGCAGCAGATGGGCAGACAGGATCGCTAACTATTCATACTGCTAAAACTGTTTTTGAAATACAACATATGACTAACATTTCGTTGAGATGTGATGACACTTTAAAGATTGCCTTTCGATGTAAGAAATTCAGACATCTGTCTTAAAAATGTGACTTTAATGGAAACAAATTAATGTTGTTTGACAGGACATTGGAATGGTCTAAGACCTTATCCAATTCTAACCTAAACCTAATCTAACAAGTGTAAACAGCCAATAAAGCTTAGGCCTACTGTAAAAAGCAATCGTAAGTTGAGAACAAGTTTTTATACCATGACGCACAGTATCACAAAATAGCTCTGATTATGTCTGGCAATATACTAGCTTCTAATGATCAACATAGCTTTGCTTGCCCTTAGCATTGACAGAGTAACAGATTCTGAAACATGCGTTGTGTCACGGACAAACTTCTTCAGTGCAGGTTGTTTCAGATTATTACCAGGTTCCATTCAGCAATACAGTGATGCAATTGTTTTATAACAATGCAAACATCATGAGAGAACTGCAGTTGTCAGGGTCATACTACCTGCACCTGTAGTGCAGTATTCAAAATTTAATCAACATTAATGCACAACACCTACAGCACTAGGGAGCCTGTCACAACAGCCAAACAGATCCCCTAGATGCATCCTTGATGCTAGCATACAACTCTCATCAGAATTTGAGAAATGCAACAGACTATTCTTTACAGCTTAGATGAGAACCAATTGATACATCGAAGAATGGCCATATTTTCTGCCCACTGCATTTTACTGCTCAATGAAGAAAAAATTCATTCGTATATAACTGCAGCCTAGTCAATCACGGTTTATCAAACTCTCAATTCACAAGGCAAAACTGGACAATACTTATTTGAAGCAAACCTTTTTGACTATAAAAAGTAATGTGCATTGGATAAAAATGTTCATTGTTTGCCTAGCCACACCATTGATGTATTTTTTAAAATATAAAAGTAAATTTAAACTATTAACATTACATTCGATAAACAACATTTATTACATTTTTTAAATTCTCAAACAATTAAAAACATTTTTATTGGGTTTTGAAGCAAAGCATGAAAAGCGTTTTCAATTCAACATGCAAGATTTCCGATATAAAAATTAATGATCTGATAGTACAATGCGTGCTGAGATGTATTAGGCGATTTGAAAACAAATCCTGTGCAAGTTCCACTGCCAGAAAAGAAGGGATCACTAACATAATGTAAAACACAGCATATCAAAAGCATCAGAAAAAATGCAAGGTTTAATTTTCAAAGCTCCCATAACAAAAGAAGTATGGAGATTCTCCATAGACTGCATACTTGGGACTTGAAAGAAACAATTACTACACACTTGACAATTCAAGCAAAAAAATTACTGAAACCATATTATAGTTTTACACTGTAGCACCAGTGCAAGACATGCACATGAACTCTTTTCTCAAAGGCCATGCATAGGATTTTTAAAATACTATATTGATCATACTATATTGCTTAGCAGTAACTACTTCAAAATTACCTTGGATTAGTAACAAAGCATGTATATATAGTTACACACACATAATACCCATAATTGAATGATATAACTACAGAAAAGCTAGTAGAAATGTTGCCAGTAAAATAGTTACAGCTTCAACAATACTACACACTTGCGTTTCCTTTTTTGATATGTAAGATCTTTCTTCCATTTTGAGAAAGAAGTTACTTGATCCTTTTCATACATTTCCATCACATTGTTGTGGCAAGCGACAACAGATGAACAATTGTGTAAAAATCTATCATTTTGAAAATCCAAGCAGTTTGTAGCAGGTAGGTTTTCTTTGATAAAGCTAGATCTTGCATCAGTCACTTTTGAAAATCCTGTGGCACCAACCTTAGAACGGTTACAGCAAGAACTCATTCTCTCTGAACTGTTGCACTTTATGTTCCAATGTCATTAGTTTGCATTTCACTTTGTCATGCAGATTAACGCTATTTGCACTATCATGCAACATTCTACCATCTACCAAAGTAATTAAAACAATAAAAATGGTTTTAAAATTTTGTATTCAACAATTCATAATAGTGATACACAAGTGGAGCATGCACTGAAAAACAAAAAAACTCCTAACATGGTTATGTCTAACAAGTTGCCAATTTTCCAATATTTCCTGCAATGTGCTGTGGTCTTTGAGATATACTTTATAATGTAAGACATTTATTGTTCAAATATAAAATATTTGATTTGTTCTTATGTTTAATCACCACCAGGCAAGATGATTTATTTATCATAAAAGGTTGCTATCCAGTGTTCCCTCTAAGCCAGGGGTGGGTGATTATTTTTGCTCGGGGGCCACTTTGAGAAGGCCACATTTAGCGGAGGACCGTACCTTCTTACGAAAGTAGAAGCAAATCTCGGTTTATAGCCTCAGCACTAATATTTACTATGAGAAGTTGGAGGAAATTTTAGGTATGAAGATTTTCTTGAACGCTTCTGCAGGCCACTGAAAACGCTGTGGCAGGCCCAATTTGGTCCACGGGCCACTATTTGCCCACCACTGCTTTAACACTTTGAGAGCCGGGGAACGATATATTCGTACTTTGATTTCGGCCAAAAACCAGCAGTTGTCAGTTGCTTTACCAACGCCCTAGCTCCTCCGCCGATTGCGCTAGAGAGCTGTTTAATGGCTCAAACAGATCAGCCAGCCTAGTAGATTACACTCAAAAAAAAAATTTTTTGGTTGGGGAGTGCGGATTTTTTGTGAGTGACGTCATAAGTGAAGTAGTTTTAGGGTCAGTTTGGCTCATGTTGCCCGGCCTAGGGCCCAACTGCTAGGCCAAAGTGTTTCGCTGAAGTTTTCATTGGAAACTAGACTCGAGTCCGAGTCTTTTGAGCCTTTGATCGACTTTC
>Ga0210059_1015961_pt1 | contig 10882 bp, 6 predicted proteins | sample Ectturendosymbi2_FD_188042 | JGI IMG/M metagenome (GOLD analysis project Ga0210059, IMG submission 188042) | Ecteinascidia turbinata endosymbiont from Florida, USA - Sample 2 (SPAdes) (version 2) | ecosystem: Host-associated > Tunicates > Ascidians > Unclassified | place: Key West, Florida... | reverse complement strand
GGCAAATGGTGGTTCAGAGATTGTTAAAATGTGGAAAGACTATTTTAAAGGAATATTAAACTCTGAAAACTCTGCCAATGGGTCTGCAGAGTCTGTGGAACACAGCATAGACTGCAAGGAGAACTACCTGAGTCTTGAAATGCCCATGTGTTCTTTTGTCTCCTTGGCATCACTTCTTTAGAAGCTGCCCTTGAACAAAGCTCCAGGGCCTGATTGTATTTCTGCAGAGCACTTGCTGTATGCAGATGAATCTCTGCGTATTTTTCTCAGTGAACTGTTTAACATGTGTATTGTTCACAGCTATATACGCAAGTCCTGTTGAAGCACAACAATAGTTCCCATATACAAAAACAAGAATGGTAAGATGTCTGACACATCTACAGACCAGTCGCAGTAGCCACAGTGGTGTCCAAGCTACTTGAGCACTTCATATTATCTAGCGTAGTTCCTTTCCTTGGTACCACAGACAATCAGTTTGGTTTTAAAGCTGGTCACAGTACTGATCAATGTACATTTTTGTTGAAGCAAACTGCTTCATACTTTGTAACCCATGGTTCATCTGTAAAGGCTGTGTTTTTAGATGCCTCGAAAGCATTCGATCGAGTACTACACATGAAATTATTTGAGAAGCTAATTCAAAGAAAGGTGCCAATGTGTTTTGTGCACCTACTGAAACATTGGTACAAGGAACAAATGATGCAAATAAAATGGGGCAAGAATTTTTCTGAACCGTTACATGTGTCTAATGGGGCTAGACAAAGGGGAGTACCGAGTCCATACTTGATTGCTGTTTATTTAGATGATTTGTCCAACGAACTAAACAACATTAAAGCAGGGTGTTATATTGGTGAAGTCTTATTAAATCACTTGATGTTTGCTGATGATATTTGTGTGTTTTGTCCAAGTGCACGTTGGTTGCAACAAATACTAGATGTGTGCCATGCTTATGCAGAATTGCATGGGATTATTTTAAACTGCAACAAAACTGTTTGTATGACGTTTAAGGCTAAGAGTGCGAAAAGCACAGCCACTCCATTATTGAGGTTGGGTGGTCAATATGTAAGATCTGTTGACCAATACAAATATCTGGGGATTGTATTGGATGCTGAGACCTCATATGACAAAGACATTCAGAGACAACTGCGATATCAATATTGTGCAGCAAATAAGCTGCGAGGCTCCTTGTCCTGATGTTCAAATGCAAGTAAAAACACTTATTCATTCCTTTTGTACACCCATGTATGCATCACAATTATGGTGTAATTTCAGGTTCGTGCAAGCAGAGATTGTGTGTGGCATATAATTTTGGATGCAGAGCTCTATACAACCTGCCCTGGAGAGTGAGTGTTAGTAGCCACCAGGTTCAATGTAACATTCCTACCTTTGAGGCTCTGTTACGAAAATACAAGGCCTGTTTCTCGAAAGATGCAGAAAATATGTTTACGCCCTTTGATGCAGTCAGATAGTTTGTATTTGTCCCTATTCTTTGAACACTATAATCGCATTTTACTTTGTGAAGGAATGATCGAACTTTGCAGTATCCGTTTGATTGATGGCGTGCCATGCCACAACACTTTCGCATTTGTCCTAGACTTGACTAATTTAGGAATTTGGCGCCCTACTCCGCAATAGTCTTGTAACAAGTGTTAGCTAATTTTAGTGTTAAGAATGTGTCTGTAACCCTGTGGTTCTGTCTTCAATGCAGTTGCAAAAAGTGTCTGTAACCCTGTGATTCCGCCAGCTTCAGTGCCTTGTACTATATTCTGTTTTGTCTGTTTTTATTGACCTGCATTCTGCCGAGTGTGTGTGCTCATACTATGGACTTTGTGTTTGTTTATAAACAAATAAATAAATAGGAAGAAAAGGAACTCCTTGACATATCCAAACTAGACTCTGCAATCAGGCCAGTTCCACACAGTGAAGACCTTGTTCCAGTTTGTGAAGGCTTGCCACAACTGGAGTCTTCTCTTTCCAGTGAAGAGGAGGACGTTTCTATTGACAGTGATAACAGCCTAGCAGATAATGATTTTCCCCCATCTCTTTTATCCCCGCAACTCTTTTCCCAAGGAGAGCTGAATGACTTGGCAAGAGATTTGAAACTTTCTGAGGAGTCTTCGGAGTTGCTGGCTTCAAGGCTTAAAGAAAAAAAATCTTTCAAAACCAGGTACTCTCATCACCTTTTACTGCAAACGTCATGAGGAATTCTTGCCATATTTCACCCAAGAAAATGAGATTGCGTACTGTAACAACATTGAAGGTCTTCTAAAAAAGCTCGGAGTCTTTGAAAATAATCCTAACGATTGGCAACTTTTCATTGATAGCTGTAAAAGAAGTTTGTATTGTGTTCTTCTGCATAATGATAACGCTTTTGGATCTATTCCTCTTGGGCATTCAACAACTCTCAAAGAAAAATTAAGCGAAATTAAATTTGTACTGGAAAAAATTTCATACTACAAACACAACTGGATCATTAGTGTTGATTTAAAAACGCTTGGATTTCTACTTGGTTTGCAGTGTGGTTATACGAAGTTCCCATGCTTTCTATGCTTGTGGAACAGCAGAGCTAGAGCCCAGCACAGGATAAAACAAGGTTGGCCTGTAAGAGAAGAATTAGTGCCTTGTGAGAAAAATGTTCAAGCTCACCCTCTGGTGGAAAGATCTAAAATCATTTTACTTCCCTTTCAGATCAAGTTGGGTATCTTGAAACAATTTGTAAAAGCACTCAACAAGGATGGTGACTGTTTCAAATGTATTTGCGCCAAATTCCCAGGATCATCGATCGAAAAATTAAAGCTAGTATTCGTGATGGCCCTCAGATAAGAACACTAGTAAATGATTGTGACTTTCCAAATTCCATGAATGAAAAAGAATCCTGTGCTTGGAGTTGCCTTTGTGGAACTGTCAAAATTTTTTGGGAAATAGAAAAGCAGTCAACTACAAAGGGATTGTGGCCAAGTTACTAAGCACAAGATATGGGTGCTAACTTGAGTATCAAGCTTCACTTCCTGTACAGTCATCTTGACTGCCTCCCCAAAAATCTTGGAATCTGAGTGATGAGCAAGGGGAGCACTTTCATCAGGATATTTGTGAAATGGAAGTAAGGTATGAAGGGAGGTGGGATGCTGCCATGCTAGATGACTACTGTTGGTCAATTAAATGTGACAATACTTTTGCCATTTATTCTCGGGGATCTTAGTAACAATGACCACCAAATGCCACTGCTCACTAGTACAATTTGGCAGGGGGGCATCTAATCAAGCAGCCACCCCCGCATCACCAGACCTTTGCACGCCACTGGGTAAAATGCATTGCAGTTCAATACTTCAAATGATCAGACATGTATGACTATCTCAGACAGCTGATCAATTAGTCAAATATACTGTAGCTAGTAAGATGCTGTCAGACAGAAGCAGCAATTTACATAATTATAATGTAATAGGCTAGTGAAAATAGTTTTGGCACAGTAATATACATCAAAGAGATACATACCATCAACATGAAGTACATTTAATGAAATCTGGAAACAAAACTGCAAGCCTTTTTTCCTGTTTTCCAAACCTAAATGTGTTAAACATGCGGGATAGAGCACCCTTTGCATTTTACGCAAGTTATTTTGGAAATGCCAGCAGAACATGTGCCACAATTTTGTTCCTTGTAAGTGATACACACCTTGTTACATCTTGCTCCATGACATTGTCAATGTTTACAAGAGGGATCTCAGTTGACAAGAGAGATGGGCCTCAATATTTTCAAGTGAAACTTTTTTCAAGCTCACGTCATGTATCAGTTGAATGAATTTTTCTCTACTGAATATTTTGCCAGTCGAATTTTCAAACAAACACTTCTACTTGATGCCATATTTATCAGATTTTATTAGCATAAAATCTGATCAAAGGATAACCTGACTTCAGAAGCATCACTTGCTCATCCACTGTCAACAAAAAGTTTCACCAACATTTGCACTGACACATGGATGCAAATGTGTGGAAAAGAACACACATTGCGACACATTGGTAAATCTAGTGCTAAGCACGAGCACTGTATTCCTGCTGCTGCATGAAGTACATGTACCACACCCCTGCTGTCAACAATTACACTCTGTAAATGCTATGCAGAATATCTCAAGCTATTCACAACTTTTAATGCATTCCTCCTCCACTAAAAAATATCTGAAAACCTTCCAAGTTTTTCTTCCAAATCAACAGAAAAATTAGTTGAAGAATTGATAATATCATCTGTATTGACAACTGAACCTATGAATACATCAGTTTCAAGCTGTGTTTGAAATGTTGTTTAAGATATGCACATTGGTAAAAGGTCTGGATGAATAACAATGAACTTTGACACCATATTTTTATTTGTTAATAAACAATTGCCCATAGTGTATTGACTTGTAAACAATCACATCCTAGATTTTTTTTCAGTCATAGGCCAACAATATATATAGTCTAGTGAATGCGGTTATGGCGAGTTTTAATGCTGTTATGAGACAAATGACTGAAATGTCTCAGTGAAAGATTCAGATCACAACAATTACCTATATGCCTACAACAAGTTTTCAACACCTTTGGAGTTGGGCGAATTTCGCCTAAAAGGTATAATTTGCAAGTTTTGGGCAAGTCTTTGCAACTCTATAGCTTGCTAGTCGATTGTGCTAGGGAGCTGTTCAAACCCTCAAGACTCGGTGAGTTTTCTAGTTTGCAATGAAAAAAAATGTTAGGTTTTCTGTTTTTTTGTGGGTGATGTCAGAAGTGGGGCAGGTTTAGGTCTTTATGGCCAAAGTTATCAGGCCCTGGGGTCCTTTGAGCCTTTGATTGGCTTTCTAGCATAACTGGTTCAAAAGTTATGGCCAAAAAAACATAAAATTGGTAATTTTACCAAATGCTGTTAATTTCACACTAACTTTTGAACCGGAAACCCTAGAAAGTCAATCAAAGGCTCAAAAGATGCAGATTTTAGCCTAGCTTTCACTAAAAACTTGAGCGAAATACTTCCCTCTTAGAGTTGCGGCCCAGGGCCCCACGACCTCAGCCAAAAAAGCCTAAACCCCACTTATGACATCACCCACAAAAACCTGAAACACAAAACATGAATTTTCTTTCACGGCAAACTAGAAGAGGCGCCGGGTCTTTTGAGGGTTTGGACAGCTCTCTAAGACAAACGACTAGCGAGTTTTGGAGTTGCAAAGTAGCACCTCAATGCATGATTTCAATGTATGATACGGAGGGGAGTGGTTGGACAACCTTAGGAGACTCAGTACTTTCACTCACGATACTGGCACCCACCCTCCCTGAATAACCCCCCAAGAGCAGCATGGGCCTGGCGTAACTGCATTCGCACCCAAGTCCGACATTTCCGTTCCTGCTCGCACAAATGGGGTATGCTCTCCTCTGCGGCCTGTCAGAGTGGTGCAGAAGAACAAACCATCAGCCATATGGTCCTCCAATGTCCAATCCATCGGCCTGATAGATTGCACGGCCTGATGGTTCTGGACAATGAAACAATTGAATGGCTGCTCAACACCTATTTTGAGATCTAGTGTGGCCCAGCAGTGGCTTGAAGAACTGGTCAAAAGAAGAATGTTTTGATCAAAGATTCAAAATGTTTTTTTGTTACATCAGCATATGTGCAATTTGAAAAGAGGAAAAGAGAAGAGGCTTTTTACTAGCCGTCATTCATTTACAACTGATGACAGGATGGAATTTTGCTGTTTGCACAAATATTCACACTGTTGCTTGAAAAATTGTGGGGAATTGTTGTGATGAATGCCGTGCTTTGTGGATGACTCTGCAGTTTTGAAGGAACCTAACACTGATTGGTATATTTCAACATTGCAAACCATGCATTGAGCAGATGGCTCAACATTGCAAACCATGCACTGAGCAGATGGCTCAACATTGCAAACCATGCACTGAGCAGATGGCTCAACATTGCAAACCATGCATTGAGCAGATGGCTCAACATTGCAAACCATGCATTGAGCAGATGGCTCAACATTGCAAACCATGCATTGAATGATCATATCAGACTGTCCATCTCTAACTTACAGAATGACATCCATAAATCATCAATACATTGCAAAATGGAAGCAAACATAAGAAAACCACCCACCTCAAGTAAACATAGTATAACATTTTTTTCGTTGAGGCGCTGAACCAGATCATTTGTTTCAAACATAACACTTTCTGGAACATGAATTTCATGTCGACACCAATCAATGAAGTTGGCAATATTATCCCGAGCAAAGAAACTGCCAGCTCGCACATATCTTCCCTGGAACATAGAACACTAATAACAACAACTGTGGAATAATTCTTGAGAAATAAAACCAATTTGGCTGCATAACACAGAGCTAGAGAGCTATTTGAATTCTCCAGAGGATAAATCAATCATTGATTTTTAGCCATAACTTGCCAACCACTAACACTAGATGGCCAATTAAGGACTCTAAAAAGAAAAAAACAAGTAAATTGCTACTTGAATTTTTTTTTCTCAGGCCGTGATGGCAATGACCAAAAATCCCTTCATCTTCCCCAGTTGTGACATCACATCACACCAAAAAAAGTTCAAACCCAAAACATCCCAATTTTTTAATTGAAACTAGAAGACTTTCCATATCTTTGGAGGGTTCAAATAGCTCTCTAACTCTATCTGTAATGGTAACGGCTCTATCGCTCATACATACTGGCATCTGCTGTTACACACAAGGTGACCTCATGCACTTGACAAGAAGTAATGTCAACACTCAATAATAATATAACTAATATATAGGCTACTAATTGTCACTTCTGTTAACACTTTTGTGTGCGGTCTAAATCAAGTGGTTTGCGCCAAAACAACCGGATCACACGTGGCTTTGCGCGAGCGTAACTCTGGCGCCTAAAGTGGTAGAGAGCTGTTCAAAGGCTCAAAAGACTCGGCAAGTCTTGTAGTTTACAATGAGAAAAATATTTTTGGTTGGGGATGCAGATTTTTTGTGAGTGATGTCGTAAGTGGAGGACTTTCAGGCCACCTTGGCCCATTTCACCGGTTCCTGGGATCAAACTGTTAGATGTAGTATTTCACACAAGTTTTTACTGGAAACTAGGCTACAATCCGAGTCTTGTGATATTTTGGATTACCTGCTAGGGTTTCGGGTTCAAAAGTTATGATCTAAACTAATAAAAATATTAGATTAATTAGTTAATTAGATAATTAATCAATTTTTTATTTTAGATCATAACTTTTGAACCAGAAATACTAGAAAGTCGATCAAAAGCTCAAAAGAATCGGTTTTGAGACTAGAACCAACAAAAACTTCAGCGCAATACTTTGGCCTAGCGGTTGGGCCCTAGGCCAAGTAACACGAGCCAAAATGTCCCAAAAACTACTTCAGTTATGACGTCACTCACAAACAATCCGCAACCCCCAACCAAAAATGCTTTTTTCGAGTGCAGACTACAAGGCTTGACGAATTTTTTAAGGGCTTGAACAGTTCTTTAGTGCAATCAGTAGAGGAGCTATGGCATTGGTAAGGCAACCGAAAACTGCTGGTTTTAGGCTGACTTCCAGGTACGAATATATCGTAGACCGGCTGTCAAGGTGTTAATCAAAAGAATAGCTTTGTATATTTATACACATAAAAAATATTTTGTTTGAGACACCAGTTACCAGCAACTAGGGCTGATGAGAACCTACACGTTTATTTGTACCTACTGATGCTTTTACTGATATGTTGTCTGCCAGGTTCTGCATCACTGACATTGGAGCACACTTAGCTGGATTACATTCTGTTTCCACCAGAATCACCAGGCCTTTGTAACTAAAAGTCTGTGATCAACTTAAGATTTTTACACTATGACTGGCCCACTTGTTAATAGCACGAAAACTGCAACATTCAAATCTAAACTAGTACTGCAACCAACTGTGCAAATACCTTCTTAATACTGATCTGGTTGGCTGCAGGGAGTGATTAGAAATGAGCCAATGTCAAGATTTTCCACTCCCACAGAATACATAAGGCAAAGGAAAGAACTCAATCCAATAACTGATTTGTTCATCGCTCATCTTCACCAAACAGACATTTGTAAGTAGTGTCTTTCAGTTTGCAACCTGTTTGACAGGACGCTGCAATTAAACCAATGCAAAGCTCAGGCTGGATGATATGATTTCTTTGTGCATGCGGGACAAAAACAACCCTGCTCTTTTCTTACTCTTACAACTACTTGTGGCTCAGTATACTCTTCCACATAATCTCACTAATGGTCTTTATCAGAGCTGTCAGTTGGTGTGCACAATATGCTGAATCGCATTGGTCACGCATGCATATCCAGGTTCCTACCCAATTTTGAATAAATTTTCCAGAGTTTTGCAAGACCTTTTCCAGACATTTCTGGACTTTTTCCAGATCTAACATTTCTGTATGACCTACCCAGGTCAAATACAGGCACTATAATATCAAATCCTTCGCTCTCAGGATTTCAAAATCAGCAGATTACACACGTCTTGGCAAAGTCCTCCACTGATTGCACCTAGAGTGGTGTTCAAACCCTCAAAAGACCCAGAAAGTCTTCATTGAGTCTGCAATGAATAAAAGCCTTCTGATTTTGGATTTTTTTGTGATTGACATCACAAGTGCAGTAGTTGTACGTCTTTTTGGCCCACTTCATCTGGCCCTGGGTCCAAGCTGCTAGATCAGGGGTCGGGAACCTTTTTGGCTGAGGGAGCCATGAATCCTGCATATTTTTAATTGTATTTCCATCAGAGCCACATAACATTTTTCAACACTTAATGCAACTGACTTACTAACTAACGTGTGCAAAATCAACAATATTAAACAATGGCAAAAGTCTGAATTTTCTCTTTAATAATACGCTTCTTACTGTTAATGCGACTTCTGGTACTGCATGGTGTTGCTGATGGCTTTGTAGTCTGGTAGATGGAAAATTACAGAAAAAGTTTCATTCGTAACAATCGTGTAAAGAAAATATCAAGTGAGCCAGATGCCGTCATCAAAAGAGCCACATCTGGCTCGCGAGCCATAGGTTGCTGACCCCTGTGCTAGATGATAGTATTTCGCTCAAGTTTTTATTAGAAACTAGGCTAAAATCCAAGTCTTTTGATACTTTTGATGACTCTCTAGCAATTCTGGTTAAAACGTTATGACCTAGAATCAACAAAATAAGTTATTAATTCACTTTTAGATAATTAATTAATTTGTTGTTTTTAGGTCATAACATTTGAACCAGAAATGCTAGAAAGTCGATCAAAGGCTCAAAAGACTCAAATTCTAGCGTAGTTTCTAATGAAAACTTCAGCAGCAAAATACTTCCATTTCAGGTAACAACAGCCAAAAATGGCCAAAAACCTACCTTACTTATGATGTCACTCACAAAAAACTCGAAACCAAAACCAAAGAAATGTTTTTTCATTGCAGACTTGCCAGGTCTTTTGAGGGTTTGAACATCTCTCTAGTGCAGAGGTTCCCAACCTGGGGTACATGTACCCCTAGGGGTACATTTACCTATCCAAAGGGGTACATTTGAGGTTAGCAATAAAACAGAAATATATATTACAAATCCTTTATTTCCAAATGTTCACACATATATCAGTGAATATCATTTTCAAAAGCTGTTATATGCTTGTGTTTAAATAGATCTATGATTGATCGTGATAAAATATTTTGCCATAAGAAATTTTAGGCGTACATGTTCATCTGTCAAAATGCTGGAAGGGTACATGCTTATTTTTCGAAATGTTGAAGTGGTACATGCTCATCTATCAGAATGCTGAAGGGGTACACGGTCAGAAAAAGGTTGGGAACCACTGCTCTAGTGCAACTGGCAGAGGAGTTATGCTATCGCTAAGACATGTGCAAAACTGCTTGATTTAGGCTGGTTTTTAAGTATGATATATTCGTATATATATATTGACTGCAGCCAGTGGTCTGCCCTCGCTGCTGACCGCGCTGCCTGGCGCTATACTGTTCACCAGGCTGTCTCTTCCTTTGAGACCTCCCGCAAAGAGGACCTGAGAGAGAAACGCCGCAGGAGGAAGATCAGAGCAGCTTCAGCAGCTACATCGGAGCCAGGCCAGACCCTTGACTGCAGCCACTGCGGTCGGACCTGCTTGTCCCATATTGGACTTGTTAGTCATCAGCGCGCCTGCAATCGGCGTGGACAGCCACCTTTGTTTAATCTTCGTTACCGAAGTTCAGCCAAGATTCGTACGCCAGCAACAAACAAGTTATGCTTTACAGACCAGGTAAAAGTCTCAAAAGACGCAGCAAGTCTTCTAGTCTGCACTCGAAACAATTTTTTGCTTGGGGGGTGCGGGTTTGTTATGAGTGACATCATAAGTGGAAGACTTTTAGGCCACCTTGGCCAACTTTGCCTGGCCCTGGGCATCAACCGTTAGGTGGTAGTATTTCGCTGAAGTTTTTACTGGAAACTAGGCTACAATCCGAGTCTTTTGATACTTTGGATGACTTGCTGCGGTTTCAGGTTGAAAAGTTGTGATGTAAGTTAGTAAAAATATTTGACTAATTAGATAATTATATATCATAATGCAGGGTGACCCAAAAAGATGTGTACCCATGAAAATTTTAATTGTGACTTTGATTAAAAAGCTATTTATATTAAATTACAACCACACATTATTCAGTTTATGGAAGACCATTCACCAGAGTTTCAACTATTTCTGTCGATTTTTAGTCAATTTATGGCTTTCCCAAGATGTGTTCCAAATGTCCACCATTTCGTTGCAAGCAAACTTGTACTCGTCTGGCAAAGTTGTTAATCACTTTTACACACTCCTCTTTCGGGATGGCTCTTATTTTTGCTGTGATGGCAGTTTTCAGTTCTTCAATTGTTTGTGGATTTCCCTGGTATACATTGTCTTTCAG
>Ga0210059_1015960_pt1 | contig 10883 bp, 7 predicted proteins | sample Ectturendosymbi2_FD_188042 | JGI IMG/M metagenome (GOLD analysis project Ga0210059, IMG submission 188042) | Ecteinascidia turbinata endosymbiont from Florida, USA - Sample 2 (SPAdes) (version 2) | ecosystem: Host-associated > Tunicates > Ascidians > Unclassified | place: Key West, Florida... | reverse complement strand
AATGAATGAATGAATGAATGAATGAATGAATGAATGAATGAATGAATGAATGAATGAATGAATGAATGAATGAATGAATGAATGAATGAATGAATGAATGAATGAATGGAATTTTACAAAGAGTTCACGGTGTGACATTTCGCGACAAAGTACGCAGCTGTCAAATTCGCAAAACCCTGAATGTCGAACCACTTCTCCACCGATTCGAGAGATCACAGTTACGTTGGTTCGGCCATGTGTCCACAATGCCCCACGCAAGATTGGCGAGACAAGTCCTGCTGGCTACACCCACGGGAAAGCGGCCCACAAGCCATCCAACGACCTAGGTTTCGTGACTACATTTCCAGCCTTGCTTAGTCCCGTCTTGGTGTGGAGCCAGCAGGACTATTAGAGATTGCTGAAAACTGTGAGGTATTTCGAAGTCTTTCTAGGGTTGCTGGCCCTGTGCCCCTCCCGTGAGAAAAAGCTGGCGTTAAAATGAATAAATGAATGAAGTTAGAAATGTTTGATGGAGCGAATTCCAATTGTCATGACTGTATTTAAGTGTTTGATGAAGATTGGAATGTGATCGGGGTGCGGCCATTTTTCTAGAGCTGTCCGCAGCGAAAGCATAAATTCAGAGTTGCTGTTTGCCTAATTTAAGAAGTACCACCGTATTTCATGGCAAGATGCAAGGCTCGCACATATGAGATGAAAGTCTTGTGTGCGTGATGCGAACCTGAGGTTGAGGTTTAAATCACTGAGGCCGTGGTCTTTACAGTGAAGTGTTCAACTTCAGCGTTTTACAAAGTTGCCTGAAAGGTGTGGCTTTGTTGTTGACCGAGAAGCGCAGCGAAGTCTGTTGTTTCAATCATTTCCTTCTTTCAGTCATCACGAATCGATCCTGGCGTGGACAACTCTCGGATTGTATTATGGCGTTGAAGGAAACGACATCCGTGCCGAGCATTCCTTCTCCGAAGCAGAGAAGATCGGAAACTCTGTTTGCGAATCGACCAAAGATGAAGAAAAAGCTCCTGCCAGAGCAAATGAAACGTCTGCCTCAAGTAAGTGACCCTGGACCCTAGTGCAGGTTTAACAAGGCCCGCAAGGAAGCCAGGACAGCCAGGGGGCGCCACTGAGCCGGGGAAATGTCGCCTGGGAAGGAAATGTTTGAATTCAGTCGTGGAAAGGGAAAAAATATGTCGCTGACGTTATTAGGTGAAGAATATCGATGACGTTGTTTTTTTGTTTTTCGATTGTTTTAGTAAAAATTGACTGAAATTTTGTTAAATCTCAAACGAAAAAAGTGGACATTCAAGGAAAAATTTTACGGCAATTGAGTTGGGAGATTCGGGAGGTAGTGGCGTTTCTTATTAGGTTTTGTGCGTTCGGCTCTGTTAGAATGTAGAGTACATTGCCCAAAACTATTTGCAGTTGCAAACAATTTTGTGGTGTGTGACTGACAACTCATTACCTTAGAACGGTATAAATCCATCAGCGTTTACAAAATGAAAAGTTGCACAGTGGAAAGTCCCGTATTTGCTTCCACGTGTTTGTTCTTGCAGCAAGTAATGGTTTATTTGTAGCAACAGTTTCGCTGATCCGAGCTCGTCAGGAAGTTTCTGGTCCAATGAAAACTTTCTGCCGCAGCCCGATGGATTGTTTGCGGCGATTGATTGTTTCATTGACGCAGCAGCTGCGTCACTCGAATCCATCGGCGAGTAATTTTTCTTGTCTGGGGGGGGGGCCGACAGACGGATATGATCAAAGCTGTTCCACAGTGCGTGAGGCCATCTGCAAACTTCGTGAAGCTGAACATGCTTATCACCAAAATCGACCCTTACTTCACTTTTGAAGCGGAAATGAAAAGTCATTAAGAGCAGATTTCGAAAAGTCCGCGATTAAGGTTTTGTATCCAGACCTTGGTTAACACACAAAGCAAAGCTCATGTCACGTGTGCTTTCGTATCACGTGACCGGCTGCGTTCCGCATGGATGCGTTTTGTGAAGCACGGCTTGTGACCGAACTTTTCTGTGCCAGCTGCTGCTTTTTACAACAGTGGTACACCCCAAAGCTCTTCCTCAATCCGAAATAATCCGAAACCATCTTCGAACATTCGCATTCTTTTGGTTCAGTGCTGATGCTCTGCTAAGTGTTAGATTGCTGTCGTGCCGCAGATGACGTTGTTGAGCATGATGACGTTGTTGAGCATTGCTGTCGTGCCGCAGATGACGTTGTTGAGCATGAGGCCAGCTCCTCCCCCCCGACCGAGAGCCTGAAAGTTCCAGGATCCGCCAAATCAAGCTCAACTACAAGAACAAATAAAACATCTGCAAAAAAAGGTGATACTGCAATTGTTAGCAAGTGGTGCTCAGTCCAAAGCATGATGGTACAGAGTTATTGTTTCGTGACAAATATCTTACCATCTGACCTTTAAAACTATTGTTTTTGTTTCAATACCAATTTGTCTTGTCTCCCAAATTAGCAAGTCACGTGACATGTGTTTATTAGTGGCCGATATTTCCACTGTGTGTTGATTACGTCATCGCTACAAATATTATCTGTCCTCCCAAGTCATAATGTTCTTGTTGGAGTGTCGCGGCAGATAGTAGCTCAGGGTCCTCGGAGACCTTTCGGCATCTCACTTAACACAGGACCATTCCGTGCTTCGCAAGCTTTTGTAATTTATCCACTTCTGCAACTATGGCAACATGATTGCATTGTCTGTATAAATCGCGTACGCAGTGATAATGCATCGCTTATGTGATGATAATGCAGCGCTTATGACGTATGTGACGACAAAGCTTGATAACAAATCTTAATGGCCTTGCATTTCTTTGGAAGCTTGATTGTCGAATAAAACGGCGGCCGATTATAAACCAGTAACTGGTTTTATTTGTCGTTTTTTTGCGAAGTCTCCATTCAGCCTCAAATCAGTTGCGATCATCTTTTGTAATGAGTTCGGCAATTTTAGTTTTTTTGTTCAGTTAAAAGTGAAAGCTGAACGTCTCAAACCTCACATGACTCAGCATGACTCAGCAGCTTCGTGTGTTTGTTGCAGATGCCTCAGATTATGCCACCAGGGTGAAAGGCTCGGCAGCCAGCAGTGTGGGGGGGTCGCCTGAGGTGGAGGCCGCAGCAGAGAGCGCTGAACAACCAGAGCAAGCTGCGCCGGATAAATCCGAGGGGAGTAGTTGCGACAGTATATTCCTGCTCACAGCAACGTGGCTGTTGGACAGGAAAGCACTGAAGGTAAAATCTAAAGTTTTGTAAAACTTTTGTAAAAAGCTAAAGTTTTGTAAAACCTGGAATCTTTATTGTAAAAATGTTTTCTGACGAAGGAACATTGGAAGAAATGTTTTCGTTCCTGTTTCAGTTGAAGTTAATATTTTATCGGTATTTTTCCTTTTTTGAGCATATTTTCCATGCAATCGCTGTTATTTACGTTTACGCGCGTTTTGCAGTTTGCGGAGAAAGCTCTCTCCCACGAGCTGCTGGTGGCTAAAGACAATTTGTCAGCTGAATACTACATCGCTCTTGCAAGACTGAGCATGATGAGGAAGCAGTATGGGAAGGCTAAAGATAACTTGGAACTTGCTTCATCGCTTAACAATGAAGTGAGGCCCAGTTGTGGAATGTTTGTGGCATTTGCTGAGGGACCTGTGTCTTGCTGTTAATGATCTGGGTCTAAGCAGTTGATGTTTATATGTTAGTTCGGGTATGCCGCACATTTTGTTGTTTTCATTAACTTTTGGACAAGTTTGTTTCTTGTCAACTTAATTCAATCCGTGATTATGAACGCAATCAGGCGGTTTTTTAAATTATTTCCACAATCTTATCTGCTTTCTATTGAAATTTCTTCCACTTACTTCTTTAGATTAGTGCCTTGAACCAAAGTCAAATTAGCTGTGTCGAAATATCAGAAGTTAATCTTTTTCTTGATTTTTCAGCACTTTAAGCTTCGCCAAGCTCTTATCTAAACTAGTACAAACATTGTTAGATCAAGGCACGGTCGAACTTTTTGAACAAAATCATGTTCATATCCGACTTATCAAGACTGTCAGTGAAACTGCACATCAAATATACAACTCAAGTACAGCCTGTGCACAAGTAACAAAAATCAGCACGCATTGATGTTATTTAATGGAAATCGATTTCGCCATACGGCATCTTCAGTCCAAGTAAATTAAAGGTAAAAACGAGTGGAAGTGCGCAAAGCAGTGATTATTACGAAACAAAGACAAAGGTTGCGTGAAAAACATATTGAGCTAACGTTGACAGTACCGTAAAAAAGCAGTTACATTAAGCACAAACAACTAGTAAAAAACACCAAATTAATACGATAAGATAAGACTTACTAGCGATAATCAGTTAAAACACAAAGCGAGAGGAAAGAGCAATAAATTAGAGGAGAAAAAATGGTGCGCCAAAACAAAAGTTATGATAAAAACAACGTCTAAACAAGGGTAAGTCTATTTCCTCGGACATGGCTTGAATCATCTCTTGCTTTTGGCGCAGTCTGTATCTCTTCCTGTAAGTTTGTGCTCACTTCCCTCCGTTGATGTTCTAACAAAAAGTCGAGGCTGATACAGTTGTGATGAGTTTCTTCTTTTAAACAACGGTTCAAGAATATTATCTTTGCTCTTGCTTTTTTACTACTTGTTTGTGCTTAATCTAACTGCTTTTTTACGGTACTGTCAACGTTAGCTCTAAATGTTTTTCACGCAACCTTTGTCTTTGTTTCGTAATAATCACTGCTCGTAAAAATCACACATAATCACTTTGCGTACTTCCACTCGTTTTTACTTTTAATTAATTTGGACTGAAGATGCCGCGTGGCAAAATCGATTTCCATTAAATAACATCAATGCGTGCTGATTTTTGTTGCTGGTGCAGTGTGCACAGACAGTGCTTAAGTTGAAGATATGGGTAGACAAGAATCGCTGCAGTTAATAGAAAGGAAGACACAGGTTGATACTGATGCTCGAGAAACAAGCAGAGCTTCCAAGTATCAAATATACAAGTTAATCGTTTTTCCTTGCTCTTCATTCTGATGTTGCTTCTGATATCTTGGCAGTGCGTAACAGTGTACATTCTCGAGCCTTATCTTCAAATGTTACAACTCCAAGCACTCCCCAACTTGACGTCACCGGCTTGGATGTGTACCTACTAACAGCCTTCATGTTGCAGGATGACTTGTGCTTTTTATATTTTTCTTTTGTGTTAAACCCAACAAAATGAACTCACCCAATCCCTGATTGCGGTTTGTTCTTGAGAAAAAAAAGAAATGCCGAGAATCGCGTGTACTTGTTACGTCATAATACGCGAACTAGTGTATGTAAGTTGCTTTTCTCGTCGCTCGTTCTCCATCACTCACCCCCACCTCGACCCGGCCACGATGTTAACTCAAGCTGTGGCTGAGGACGTCTGTGGTGGTGTTACTAGTTCAGCATCGGTGAAAATACTAAAAAGTTTCATGAGTCAGACTCAAAGTCCAGGCGGAAATGATCGATTCCGCGATCGGCGTTTCTTAATATTTGACAATGGGTGGTTGCAAAGCCTTTCCTAGCTTTGTCGTTTGGCAGGAACCTTTGCACAACACACAAAATCTTCGCTGTTGAACCTCGGTCCAGGAAATAATGACGCAAACTGCAAGTACTCAAGCGGGGGGGAGGGGGGGGCATTCGAAGAGATCAATCACGAAACCGTTATTTTTTTGCAGCTTCCCGATGCCTGGTCAATGCTCGGCCATTTGCATTACGTCGATGGCGATTACCTGACGGCGAGAGATTGCTACGAGCGGACCCTGGCATTTGTCGCCGATGCGTCCGAAACTCACGCGGTTTACCTGAGGCTTGCGTCGATTTACCTGCGAGAGGAGCAGGTCAGTTTGGTGTGAAGTGGATTTACTTTCACCTTCACTAACAGCACCCACGAAACCAGGGCTTCTTAACCTTTTTTCCACCACGCCTCCCTTAAGTAACTGTCTTTTGTTTCAAGCCCTCTTGACTTTGAATAAACTGTAAAATCAAGTGTATTCGTTGGCAAATGTATTGATCAAACTTACCATGTTGTAGGACGCGTAAGGGCTCGCACCCCCCTAGAAAATTTTGACGCCCCCCGGTTAAGAACCACTGCGCTAAACTGTCACCGTCGACATCGGTAAGGACTTCGAAAACATTGTTGGCTTGAAAATGTTTTAACAGCGAATTCCTGGTATAGCTTTTGGTGAACAAAAACTTCGTCCGACGCAGAAACCTGCTGTGCAGTTGATAATTTTGGCGGAATCTGTTTATTTTCACCTTCAGTGAAAATCCGAAGTTTATTAGTGAAGTTTCTAAAAACATCTTGCTTTTTTTTCAAAACTGCGACTACAGCGATACCGTCCGTCAGAAGACCGGAACAGAGTGGTTCGAGAACAGCGGCTTTCAGCCAATTAAAAATCACATTTCCCGCTTGAAAAATCGCATCTTTCAATGCAAAACCATTGTGCGATTTTTTATTGCTATGCGATTTTTATGCAAAAATTCGCATGAAATTTCTATCACGTCATTTGCCAAATCGCATTTTCCAATACGTAACAACTTCGTCATACACCCGGCAGTTTTCACGCTCCAAGTTCTGTGGCATTGGAGATGAGATAAACGTATTTTTCAAAAACTGCCAACTTTCTCCGTTTGGTGGAAGATTTTGAGGAAGTTTTCTAGTAATTTGTTGATAACGTTCTTCACCATTTATGCAAAAAAAGGAACAGAAAAGCATTTTCATTCATTTTTAGTGAGAAGTGGCTTCTGGTTGAAGCTGTTTTACATGTCACGGTTGGCTAGTCATGCATCTTATGTGGAACCTGAAGGTGTTCTGCTTCACTGCTTGCAACAAAGCCCTGCAAGACTCGTGAATGCTTGTGTTAGAACATGATATTATTTGAACATGACAAATACTTCGTTACCTTCTTTCTCTAAAGTTCACCGACGCAAAGCGGACCTTCCTTCTGGCCTGCAAACACTCACCTACCTGCGTCTCGTGGCTTGGAGTTGGCATCGCTTGCTACAGGGTACGGTATGCACTTCATAGTTGTGTGCAAACGCGACAGCTGGATGTGTTTGTAGGTTTATCGATAGTTCACCAGTGTTTAGTTGAGTCGCATTCGCTTTTCTGCGGTTCTGACCAACCTCGGATTTCTGTGCTGCCCGGACTTGTCCGTCATCATCGTCACCAGACCCACTCCTATTTTACTGAAATAAGTTTTTTCGTTTTAAACCGGATTTTAACAAAATCTCCGACGCAGCGAACTTCCGGAAGCGAACAAACCCAACAAGAACGTACTTCCGGAAACATGTCGTGGTCTGCACGAGATGTTGTTGATCGCGAGCGCATTGCTTTGTTCTTCAACAAAGCATGTTTTCCACAATACTAACTATGCCATTTCGTTTATTGGTATTTTGATGAAAAGACACTTGACCGAAAAAATTTCCACATGAAAAGTACGTCACAAAATTGCACAGAATATTCTGTCATTGTCGAGGACCAGCACGTACGCCACCTAGCAGACACCAATGACAAATACCCCCAATAAAGTGAAGCAGCTTTTCACATATTTTCAAACAAAACGTTCCTCACTAAACAGAACGGCGTTCACTCCCCATCTCCCCGCGAGACATTTAAAAAAACGTAACAATGCTTTACTTTTAAAAAAAGCACAACTGGCCATTTAAAGCGCACGTCATAGTGATGTTACACATTTCGCAACAAGGAAGTGATTTGAATGAAAGCAGCTTTGCGAAGATGCCTCACAGCTGTCATGTTGGCGGCACTGTTTTTTCGATACATGCCGAGCCTTTCCGATACATGCCGAGCCTTTCCGATGCATGCCGAGTAGTATCGCACGTGACAATCTCATCTCCACCATAAACCACAAGTTTCAATTTCTGGAGTTTTCTGATTTTACTCACCAGGCGTAGCATTAGCTTGGAATCGGCGAACAGCTTGAAACTGGGTCAATGCACTTGGCAATTTTTTGGTGAAAGATTGGGCCAGGATTGGACACAAACACTTGTAGAATGCTTTCTCTTCCAGAGATTTTATGCTCGTAAACGTGTAATATGTTACTATACCGCCCTTATTTCTAAGATTTGCCCTGATTTTGAAGTACTACGTCTTGGAAAGTATTATAGTCCTTACTTCTAAAAATGTTGTTAATTGTGACTTGCGCCCTTTTCTCTCATTTTTGTAGTGTGCCAAATTTTGCATACAGGAAATATCTTAAAGACATGCAGACTTTTCCCAAGGCGTGATCGAGATTTTGTGACGTCATAAAAGTAGTGCAATCTTGCAGCACAAAGACATAAACGCATTATCAGACATTGTTAACACTCTGTTTGTTTGATTGTTAGCAATGTAAGCTGTCTAGGCTGGTTAGGAATCTGAGCAAGATTAATTTTATAATCAAGGTTTAGCATTTAATTGAGTCAAGAAATAATCAAGCGAAAAAACTTTCCTGGACGATTGCAAGAAGGAATTCGAGGTACACGAATTTTTTCTAAGAAAAAGATATTGCTGAAGCAAATTGTATTTGGAGATGCAAATATATGATCTGACTTTAGTCGTACAAGAACAAACGAAAATTGATTTCACCGAAAATTGTTTATGGTTAGGAAAATTGAATTTCCTCAGTCGTCTTTATTTTTGGTTCTAGATAAGTGGTAGCGCTGAAAAAGTACACAAACTTTCCCTCAGTTTTAAACTCTAGTACTTCATGTCGGTCACGGGTGAACGCCTGAGTGGTCCACAGGAAAAGTATAGTTGCGTCACATTTGGAATAAACTTCTGGTTCTCTTGCACTCGCAAATGTGTTGCAGTATTATCGGGCCATTTAATGAACAAGAGGTCATGGCCTTCAACTCGTCATAGAAAAGTCACTCTGCTCGTCGTTCGACTGCATAACAAACATGTGTTTAATGATCACCGATAAATCCATAACTGATGAGTTGTAAATGATTTAATTTGCTTGAAATCGTGCCTTTTACAACTTGCCCATGTCACACACAGGACTCGAACTTAAACCACCAACGCAGTTAGGTTTTTGAAAAGGTGTTTAATGATTTCCGTTGCTTTTTTACAAATTCAGTGAAGCAGGGTACAAAGGCACATTACGTTCAGTTGATGGTGGTTAATACACCAAAAGTGTTCACGATAATACACCGAACGTAGTCACGCTCTGATTTGAGGCCAAAACTCTCGTCGAAACTGGTCTGATCGTCAAAAGTTAAATGTTCCTGTGTCTTGTGAATGTTGTGATCCTTTCATTGCGCGGGGCAGTCCCTTGCGCCTTAGATTGTGACGTCGGTGACAAATGTTCATGTGAAATAACGTAGCTGGTGTTGCATTGGTGTCTTGGTGTGCAGTTGTTCTATGTTTTATATTGGGTTGAATCAAGATTGAACGTAAGCTTCTGAAGCAGCATTAAACCTTGAGGGAAAATGCTTTCGAAAAACTAATGAATAGACAAATACCAATTTTTCCCAATATGTTTGGGCCACGGACCTCCATTTATGAATCTCGTTTGTCGTGAACCAATCCTGTCGCATCAATATTCCCGCCCAACCAGCACGGAAGGAAAATACAAAAGGAAACATAAATGACATTGAATAATGTGTTTTTGCGAAAGTTAGCGAAATCTTTTCAATTACGAATCACTGCGGTAATTATTTGCGACAGTGCGTGCGCTGTACATTTATTTTTTGCCATGTCTTCGCGGATCCCAGTGGGCCGTTGACCCCAGATGGGGAAAGTGCGGGATGGGCCAAGAACAAGTTCAGGTTGCATTAAGCGAAGAACGCCCCCGGAAAATATGCGTCTGGTGGGACCAAGGGAAGTTTTTTAGCGTGTCAACAGCGGTTCACCCCCCTACTCACCCCAATTCCGTTTGTCCCATTCGAAAAACCTTTTGCAATCAAGAAGGGTGTTGTTGAAAACCACGTCACTTCCGTTTGCAACATTTTAGAAAATGTACCGCGCTGCGAAATGCTTCTATCGCACGTGGTCGGTCATTCTTGCAATGCACATGCTTCATCCACATCGCACGAATTGCTGAAGGGTTGTAAGTGCTGGGTCTGCATTGGGAGGAGAAATGGGAAGATACAAGTTTTGAAGTGTGCTGTTGTGGGTTTTGTGGAATGGATAATAGTTTGTGATTTCGGGTTGAAGTTTGGCGAGTTGGAGTGGACCAACTTGTTTAACTTGCACACCTCACTGTCGTGTACTGTGCTGAAGAATTAATACGCTTGAATTTGCAAAAAATTAGTTTGCGGAATTGAAATTGTGAACAAATGTTTTGATCTTGCTAATGATAGTACAAAAAGCAAATTACTTATGTGAGGAAGTGGAGTTTGTAGATTTTGACATACAGCTCATGAATGAAAACCAATTCGCCAAAATCGGGTTTCAAACGTCGTTTAACGATTTGATGCCGGCAGTTAAAAACTTAAACGCGTCAAATGGGGCTCAACTCAAACCGCCACGTTGTATGCGGAGTTCCCACAAATCAGTTGCGCGATCGCTGGAGCTGGTTTGAGTCGATTTTTTACTCAGTCTTGTAGCAGCCTTCGTTGCTGCGTGGCTAACAACTTGTGACGTCGTCGTCCACTTGGGAGCGACGGTGCGGGGGCACACAACCAGCGCACAGGGCGCAAACCGTGGCGCCTGAAGCCGCCCGGCCATACCTCGTTGTGAGGTCACCCTCTGTGCTTCAGCTTCCCAACGCGGTGAGTCATCACTGAGCGCTGATACCAGCGCACTCGCCGATAGACCGACGCCACGTTGGATGAGTCGCCAATTAACGTCCGTGCGCCCGTTTGACGTCACATAAACATTCTTACAATCTGCAGAGAGACCCGGGGATCGAC
>Ga0210059_1015957_pt1 | contig 10885 bp, 3 predicted proteins | sample Ectturendosymbi2_FD_188042 | JGI IMG/M metagenome (GOLD analysis project Ga0210059, IMG submission 188042) | Ecteinascidia turbinata endosymbiont from Florida, USA - Sample 2 (SPAdes) (version 2) | ecosystem: Host-associated > Tunicates > Ascidians > Unclassified | place: Key West, Florida... | reverse complement strand
CAAAGAGGTATTTTTCTCTATAGTAAATACGAAGAAAACATTTTCTTACAGACACTGTACTAATGTTAATAGGGGGGATGCAAGAAAATCAGAAAATACTGATGCTATAAGAAAGCACATCAGAAAGAAGTCCCGGTATACAGTATTAACAATATTCGTTTCGCCAAGGGCAAGCCTTCAGCGATGAGTCATATTGCCTGTGCAGGTTTCGCTACGAGACTAGCCGGGCAGTTGTGCTTCGATATTTGAGGAAATGAATGCGGCTTGCGATAATGGTTGTTTGGCTTTTTACCATGTTCTCTGAAGAGCAATAACACCATTAACTCCACGATAGCCACAGCTAAGGTGTGCGTTTGACACAAGAGGGTGGTTGTTATTTTGGGTTTTGCTGGTGTCTCGCCACTCCTGTGAACGTTGCGTTGCACCTGGTGTCTTTCAAAGTCAAAAGGCCTTTAACGAAAACTTTGTAAGAGGTTTGTGTAAGAGGTCAGAAATCTAACATAAACATTTGCGCAGATGGAAAGGTATTTGAAACTCGTCTGCTGCATTGGATTGAGCGTCGGAAAATAGTTTGAAAAGTGTAGTTGACTCAAACATATGGTATTTTGAAAAGCGCAAAACACTGGAAAATAAGCATGTTCATAACAAGCATCCGATTGAAACCCAGCGGTCTTCAACATGCTAAACATGAAGCATGAAAATATCTTTACACCTGTAATCTTTTCTCGTCTCAAATCTAATCTTGCGGTATTTTTTTCAAAAAGAGTGAGAGGATTTTCTCGTGTATGATTTAAACAGCACAGGTTGGAATTTTAATATTTTGATTTGTTGATGATAAGAATTTGCACTTGGGTAAGATCTCCGCATTTAATCGTTGCAGCAAACTGAAGTAGGTGCGAACATTTATTGCTCAGGTGCTTTGCCACGCATTCTTGAAAGAAAGTATTGCCTGGAGCTAAATCCCTTTGTGCGCTGAGCATCGCGCTGGATCAAAGAGACCGTCGCACCTGCTCGCACGTGCACTTTGTGCAAGTGTTCCTTTGAAAGCTTTCGGCCACAAATGCGTGAAGCGTGCAGTAGTCCAGAGAGGGCCAACTCGGCCCGTGACGATCTTTTCTCTCGACACAAGTTACGCTGCTTTGTAAGTTTGCTGTTACGATTGATGGCGAATTATATTAGCGCGCAACTGAGGACTTGCTTCGCAACGCTTTTCGTGACCTCGCGCTGCAATTGTAGTTAATGCCACGTCACCGATTTCGCCAAGAAACGGAATGCTTTCGAACAGAGCAACTAGAAGAAGTCTGCCAATACGGTATAAGAAGCAACATCGCAAAACCCCGTGATTTGAATGAAGCTATGTATGCTACATGCTTCGAAAACAATTGTTCAATGGCACTGAATCTTTCTGAAGATGAAAACAGCTAATTTTGAATAGCCCAATATGGCTTCGTTCAAGTTATTAGTTTTTGTGTTGTACGTAATGTGATGGTTTGATTAAAAACAACGTATGTTAATTTCTTTGGTGATGTCTGCCTTCTTGACATATTTTATTTTCTCTCTGATGCTTTCATAAGTCTGTTTTTGCTCATTACGTAGCACTTCCGTATGATGGTAAGAGATGAGGCTACTGTAACTGCAGATGTAATTTTGCGATTTTTTCAGTGTTTTGTACTTCACCAGCTTTGTTTGTGGCTTGTGTGTGGTTGCCAAAATTTTCCTCTTGCTTCTTAATCTACATAGGTTCAAGATTTAGGAGCTGCTGGTGAGCTATTTACGTACACACAAGGAGAACTAAGCCGGTGTAAAAGTAGAAAGTTGCATCGACTTTGAATTGTCTGTTGTACAGGCAACTATAAACTTGCGGTGTTGTGATGCAGGAGAGTAACTTTATTACCGTTTCAACAAATGACTGTAAATGCCAACAGTTCCGTCGCGTAGGGTGTGACGAAAATGTTGCGCTGGTGCCAAAAAAGTTTCAGAAAGATGATAGTGTGGAAATTTGCAAAATATATTCGAAATTTCTGTAGAATATGCAGACACTATACTCAGCAAGTGATGAAATCTTTATGATGAAATTCTTTCAGTTTCGGAGGCGACCACCTTTTTTCCTGATATTACTTTGCAAAGCAAAACAAAACGAAGAAGAAAGCAGTAAATCATATTTTTCCTGTCAATGGTAGTAGATACTTCCTACAAGTTTCCAAAGAAACAAGTTTACTCAAACCTTTCGCGATGTCACTACATCTCGGACTGGATAACCAAGCATCCAGTACCAAACTCTATGCAGCGGGTAAAAAATAATTGCATTTGATTTTAGGATCAATCTAAGCTCGACTTTTTGTTATTATACGCATTTGTCAAACCGGAACCAGAATAGCTCTTATTAGAAAATCTAGCTCTGCACTGAAAACAGCAACGAAACAACTGACTGAGAGCAAAATGCCTCTCCAGCATCAGCAAGCAAATATGGCACTTGCAAGAGCGCTCAACGCATCGCACGCTCGCACAAAAACAGGCAGTTACATTCAATATGCTTGCAGGAACCTTGTGTTTTGATCAATGTTTTACTGCAAAGTGACTAATATCAGCTAAGCTGGCGCATGCGCTGACGTTGAATAAATCAGGCCAGCTCATCTGAATAAGGGACGTATACTATGCATAGACAGATTGTGGCGCAGAAACCGTGACGAATCATACCAGTGAGGCGCGATTAATTGAAGGTGATGATTTGTCAGCACGATGGATTTGCTGGTGACCCAGGGAGGATAGCACATCATCACCTTAAATCTATGCAGGTTTAACATCACAACTACTGCGATCAGTTTCACGTTTACTCATCGCGTCACGTGTCTTTCAGAGCAGCACGATGAAAGATCAAGGTAAAGACCAGCTAAAAATGAAAGCGGAGCTAAATTGTGTTAATAGTGCCACTCAGAAGGACCACCCACAATGCTTGCACGGTTAATTCTAATGTCAATTCAACTCTTATAAAGCTAATGTTCTTGACTTCCATTTAACAAGCGCTTCTATATCTTTGACTTGGAACCAAACGCCCAAAGTCATCTTTAATTTTATCGGCCTGCTGATATCATGCATAGTCACAATGGTTTAGATCTAAAATGACCTGCATTTTATGTCTTACTTTGCAAAGGTTTAAAAGCCTTGGCCCCTGATAACTCTAGAGATTTGACATTAATGTAGTTGAATGAAATTTTGAAGATGCCAACGATATTAAAAGCAATTGGCATTTGTTTCCAATACTTCGAGAAAGTAAAGTCCAACAGATTTTCAACGTTTTTCAAACGTCCAATCGTTTTGCACCAGATTTATTGGAATTTAAAGTAGCCTTTTGACATGTATCGTGCTGAATGAATGTTTTACCAGTAATTGTGCTCTTCAGTAAGGAGTATTCAAGAATGATGATGTTATTTTGCAAAAAGTGTAAAGACACTTTAGATCAGTAACTTGCCACTAAGTTTTACAGCTGTTTTGATTCATCCTTCAAACAAAAACTCCATCCTGTATTCCGAAGCAATTTATTAAGGTCTCTAATATTTTGATGTAATCATCGATGTTTCTCGACGATAATTATATTTTCAACAAAACTAATTTAAAAGTGACCAACAGTACAGATCCAACACATTTAATATTCTTTAAGTTCTTAAACCAGAAATTGATTAACTCCCATAAAATAGCAACAAAGGAAGCAACACGGTGAATTACGTACCTCTGGGGACAAGATGACGGTATAAGCGGCCTTTCTTCGTTTTCTACAACAACCCAGGCGACTTGAAAACCTTGAAGACCTTTGAAAGGCACCTCGCGAGTCAGCATTTCCCAAAGGACCTGCAAACCACGTGATCTGCAGATTAGCTTTTGCAAGCCGTGGTCACAACTTACTACCAAGATGTATTAGGAGCTTTTTCATAACTGAATTGTACGTTCTGGCGTGAATGTCACTGATTGGTGTTTATATGAAAACGATTCTCGTTACAGAGCAAGTAGTGCTTGAGGTCTGTTAAAAATGCCTTACTTTATTTGTGATTGATGGTAAGAAAACCTGAACACAAAAAACAGCAAACTGACAATATTGGAAGAAAGGTCATGTTTGTTCAACAAATATTTCAAAAAATTCTCAAAGAGCATACGGTTATACAAGCATTTTATACGTTTTGAAAATGACTTCCACAGCCAGCAAATAAAAAGCCTTAATATTGTTTGTTGAAGCCTAGACTTTCAGTGGAAATTTGCCTTCATTTGTAAAATCCGGTAAGAATCTCTTATCTCTGCATCCTGCGGTGGTTCTGCAGCAGGGTGAAAGTGTTTATTAGAAGCTCTTGTCAAGAGATTAAAAGGAATTTTTTAGTTTGAAATACACTAATACTGATGAATTCTCATTAACTAGTGTATCTCCAAAATTACCTCAAGTTTTGTAGTACAGTAGAAGCAAAATTAGAACATTCCATCATAATATGTTAGTAAGTCTAAACCTGATGTTTTATAGTAAGAGGCATTCTGAAGTTACTTGGGTTTCATAAACGCTGCATCCATTGCAAGCTACATCCAGTCTCTTGCTTATAACATGCGGATTAAAAATCTGTCTTGGTAAGTGGAGCCATCAGCTGTGCAAGGGATCTTCTCAGCTGGTTAAAACACTCAAACCCATTACCGTTTCAAATTAAGGAGCCGCTTTTGCAGAGCTCGTTGCAGCAGCCATCTGAGTCTATTTTTACGCTGTAAAGGTCACGGCGGAAGCTTAAAAGGTCAAAATGTCCCACAGTTTGCTGATCACCATCAATGAAAATACTTCCGTAAAATCGGATTTCGTGGGTAATAAATATCTAAATGTTTTTAACCAATTTTAACGAAAGTTTAATAGATGTGTTGTAATCGCACAAAAAGTTTCAAAAGGTCTTTACGCTCTTTTTCATTCGTTGAGTCGTCGAGGTGGTGGAATTCCGTTGAGTAGAAGGGCAATTGCTCCATGTAAGCAATGAATCAACGTATTTGGTGTTTTAACAAAGCTTTCTATTTTCCAAAGCGTAATCCAATTCATGGGTCTAGTATTCAAACTTGTCTTAGTTTTCAGCGCGTATAAAGGTAATGAAAAAATCTGAATAAGTTCCAATCTTCTGGGGCTGTTTCCTCCCAAACATTTCAACAGAAAAATGAAATTTTGTTGTGAATGGCTGATTATTCAATGCACTAAAAACTTTTTTCTGGCACCGAGAGAAGTACAGAACGGTTCTATTCTGTTTCCGTACATGCGTGGATGCGAGGCAGACCAACGTTTCCGTGACGTCACTTACCACTCCAAACGAATAGACGTCGCATAGTTCGGACGTTGGCAGACCTTGAATCAGCTCAGGCGCCATCCAAGGATACGTGCCCGTAATTGTCATGACGACAGTCTCGTCAAAAAAGCGGCTTGCTCCGAAATCGCAAATCTGAAAGTTGGGAAAGTTGATTCCAGTAATTTCGTTCTCACAAATAGTAATTAAAATCGAATGAGCACCTATTGCAAGAAATCCTGTCACAGCCAACAATCAGAAACTATGATCTTATCAGAGTATATAAAGGGTCTACTGAGTATGGATCAGCTCTTCAAATAGGATCAGCTCTTGTTCACATGAATTTAAAATCGAATGTATTAATTTTGCACATAGACGACTTTAAAAAATCAAATGAAACACCAGCGTTGTCTAGCAAGCAAAGTTTTTTGTAGGAAATGCCAGGTCACATGTTTAATCGAATCATCTCACTTTTTGCTTTAAGCAATGCGGTGATTTCATTTAATATGTAGCCCTGGATAAAATCCCCGGTGTTGAAAAAATTAGGTCTTGCGAAGGTAATCCACTCTTTTTTGTACATTAGCCATTTTGATTTTTTCAGATGTAAGGTCCTAATAGGTCTACGGTTGCTGGGCACCTTCACCTAAACTACAGCATGTACGTTAAAACACGAAACACACTTTGGGCGGCCAACTGACGCACTTTGAGAAACAAAAACGCTGTGTTAAAAATATCGCCCTATTCACAGTTAACTTTATTGACGTGCAGAATCAACCACATCTAAATAAATACATGCATTCGCTTTCATTTCAACAGTGATGGTATACACTTCGATTTCAAGGTGACACAAAAACAATAGGTTACTTGTACCCCTATTATGTTTGCGTTTCTTAAACCCACTACGCGCCAAGTTAAAATATATTGGTATTTCGTGAACTAATGACAAGCCAAGTAGAAATCAATTATAACATACTGTACCTTCAAGATGAAATCTTTGCAGATGACAACTGCAAAATGAGTGAAAGTTAGATTTCGAATGCAAGAACTTTTTTCCAGTTGCCAAAATGAATCGATAAGTGTCAGCCTATAGCGCGTAATTTTGCACACATTCCATAATTACGCAACAACAAATTGCTTATACAAAAAAGGTTGATCATTGAAACTTCTCTGCAATCAAAATCTTAAAAAACGTCTTCTAAATCAGGGTCTCCAAACTACGGAGCGCGAAGCCATTTTGTCAATAATGAAAAAATGGTATATCTACCAAAGATTGTTTATTTGGTAGAAGGTAAATTATCCCGAAACGATGACATTACAAAAGATGTTCGACCCTCTAACTGTTGTGCAATGGCTCATGTGGCGCTCTGACAAAAACGCTTGGAGACCTCTGTTCTATAAATGAACGTCTACAAACGCAAAGGAAAGGTTTTAATTTTAAATACCCAATTTCAAACTTATCTTGTAAACATTGTGAAGGCCATACAATCACACTTCGATATATCACAAAAATGTTTACGAAAATGTATCTGAAAAAGCACTTTTTTCGTCTTTCCCATGCAAGCATCACCATACAAATGCGACACAATGATTGACCAATAGGAGAACGCATCAGATAAACAAGCATTACACAACTCTGAAAGATCTGAAGTTGCGTTGAAACGACGGGATGAACGAAGCCGCAAGCTTACCATTTTTTGATTTCAAGTCTCTGTGGATCACTGTCACTGGCGCTTCCTCATGCAAATAATTCATGCCAAGTGCGATGTCACGTGACCACGTCAGCAGCTGCGAAAACTGTTCAGAAAACCAGAGCTCACTTTAAAACCCAACAGACATTATCCGAATTGTGAGTTTTCAGAGAAAGACTGTGGGTCAAAATTTTGTGTCACAAGCAACATAATGACTGTTAATTTATTTATTTTTCTTACTTGCGGAATGCAAGGAATGTTGTTGTGGGATGATTGTAGCAGACAGAGTGATAGGTAAAATGCGCTTAGTAACGTTAGCAGTTAGGAAGATAGAGTTTGCACTGTGTGCGTCCATCAAAATATGAACCACTGCATTTTGCGTTTAGCCATGGAAGAGTGAATATATTATATTTTCTATAAAATCATGATATCCACTATCATAACTGCATGTACACCTCTTTAGCATGAAGTGGCTTAAAGCGATTTTAGCGCAAGACTAAGAGTTTTCTTCAAATCATATGTGCATTTTCCACATAGTGACAACTTCTTAGAAACTTGTTTTCCCTTTTTGAACAGTAAAAATCACCAGTCCTTATTATAAATTGTTTTCGAAATTGTCTCAGCTATATTGCATTAAATATATGCATTGTTTAACTTGCAGTAGTGCTCTTTAGATGTTTCACCTGACGATATGCCTGATTAATATCGTGTTCTGACTTTAGCTTTAACTGAGAGATCTCTCTTTGCTGTTTGGCTGTACACAGTTTCATAGAGGTATTTATGTACGTTTACGTTCTACATCGTGTATTTTTTTCTATTTGAACGGAATCATCACTTCTTGTGCGGTGGTTGAAAACTTTTAAGCCTGTGTGTTCTTTAGCTGCCGGAAATAAATAAGTGAATTATCTTAAGAGGACTCAAAAGTTTAAAAACAGCTTCAACAGCAAAGAAGGGAGAGTTTCGAGGCTTAACACTAACTCTAATCGTTTACAACAAATAGCTGCAGAAACAACGCCACGAGTTTATGCTTCTTGTTAAAACTGCCTCAGGATTAATGGCTGCTTCTAACAGCCCTTCTATCTACTTTAAAACTATTCTTCCTCTAGAGACAAAACGTTAAGTGAGGTTTTTGAGCAGTGGCGTACGTAGAAAATTTCCGAGGGAGGGGCAAAGTTTCGTCACAATCATGTGACGTCACAAATCAGCTTTGGGGAAATGCCGAAGGCACGACCATTCTAGGGAGGTGCGGGGGCATGCCCCAGTGAAAATTTTACAAAATTACACCTAAAAATACGCATTTTTGTGCATTCTGGAAGCAAGTTTTAGTATAATGCTTTTACGAGACTTATTAGCCGGTGAGACAGAAAACTGAACTTTTGTTGTCTGAGGCTCATGAAATAAACCTATATGCGTGCTTGGATGTTATAAGTTTTAGATATGTATCACTTCTCGAAAACGCTTATTAAAGTTTGTGGGCTCAAATCTCACGCCAGCCGAAGCATTTTTCTGGTGTTCATTGTTACCTGTGTTAAGTTACTTAACAGCCACATGTGAAGCCATTTTGTCAGTGAAAGATTGAAATCGTAAGATGAAAATCAAGCAGAGGAAACGTACATTAGTCATAAAAAAATTTGCGTAGTGCGGATATCAGTGACCAGAAAACAAAGTCAGTTCATTTTAAATTGAGGTCCTTGCCCCCCCTTAGATACGCCACTGCCAAATACTGTTTATACAGTTTTTTATTTTTAGGGTCTGAGGGGGTGGCCATGGCACAGTGAGTAAGAAGCCCTTCCTCATGTTATTATAAGAAAAAATGAACATCATTCGGCACTGCGCTTGTGCAACTTATTTATAAACTGAAACTCGCATTAGAGAAAAAATGAGAGTTTTGCAGTTTTGTTGCAATGTTTCTCAAACCAATCAAAAGCTGACGCTTTTATCTTGGCATTTTTGTGCTGCTCGCCATTAATGGCTTGGACAACTTGCATAAATCAAGCTTGCTTCTCAGTTGCTTTAACTACAAAAGTAAAAAGAGAATTTTTGAGAGACGCACTGGTGCAAATACGGTTGCATGAATGTCATTTCAAGCTTGGTAACGTCCATGGTCAGAACTATTCGGCAACAATCAGATCATTAAGAAAATGTAATCATAACAATCATTTAACCAAACACACCTCCAGTTTTTCGCTTTCTTTTGTCGAAAGAAAATCGAAGAGACTTCCGTACGGAGCGTACTCGGTGACGATGCAAAAGTTCGGAGCTTCAGCGCATGCGCCGTAAAATTGAACAATATTTCGATGACTCAGCACACTGAGGACATGAGCCTGTTCAATTAGTTGTGAAAAAATTTCTGACAAAAGTGATGATGGTAATCAAAATTAGAAGAAAACAGAAATACTAAAGAGTGAGATATCAATATGTTAGCAGTAAGTTATTGGCCATTTTTTGGATAGCGTCTCAGTTGTGCAAAGCAGCAAGAAGGTTGTAGGAAATGCCTGAGCATTGAACAGGTGTAGGCAAATCAAAATATGTCCAGATTTTTCACTTTGCAAGTCTCACTCAGTCGCTAATGAGATTTTTACTGACAACTATTTAAATGCTATTGAACGCTCATTGCGTAAGCACTGTTAACAAAAATCAACCATTCTGGACAATAAAAATGTCTTCGTTTGAACCCTGTTTTTCACCAAACATGAAACGTAACGTTATCCTGGTGTGAGTTATAGGCTGATTTAATGACAGAATCTGTTAAAGTTATAATTTTTTGAAAGGCGCCAGAACGAAGCCTGATTTTCGGAAGACAATGTTATATAAGCAATAAGACAGTATCAGCCTTTATTCATTACGTGACACATTGGTGATAAATCTTATGGCATTTCAGATCCCAACATGTGAGAACATCGGTTGACCCAGTTCAGGATACAGAATGCAAAATGAAACCATGCATGGAAACCCGAAAATTAGTACGTAAGTGCAGTTTGTTCCACTAGGGTTTGCAACTTGTGAAAAGTTGATAATTACATTCTCTTTGGAATGCTACTGAACGTGGTTAACATTTACAACCCAGACAACTGTGAACAGAGCATATCCGCTTTCGTGGTAGTTTTAAAAAGCGTTGCATTGTTTAAGTTTTACTTTGTTTTTATAACGTTTTTTCTTTAATAGCAACAATTCAAACCCGTTGCACATTCATTTCGGATCTTAAGCTGTCTTAAACAGCACGTCTATCCAGTTAGCCCACCTCGCTGTCCATGTGGTTGATCTTCTTCACTGCTACTTCCTGCTTCCCCTGGGACAGCCATATTGCCCTGTAGACGCTGCCGAAGGTGCCAGCGCCGCAGCATTCGTAAAAATGTAGATCGCCGTATGAAATTTGAACGTACGAATTGGGAATGGAGAACTCGTCGATTTGCTTCTGCTTGCCTGATTTGCCTGAATCCGTTTCACCTTTTTCTTCCCGATTTTGTGCTGCATCCTGCCAAATATGGAATGTGTTTGCATCATCACCTGACTTTTCGGTCACGTTTCAGCTGCGTTGTTTAGGGCGAAATACCGTGGTTTTTCTTTGTGCAACTTACAAAAGTATGAAAACCAGTACGCGATGAGTGCAAGCAACAGTTTGAACCTGAAAATGTGTGATGATAAGTAAGGCCACTAACGAACGTCACAGTTACCGGATTTTCCCCGCTGTAAAAAAACGTTTCTTTGATCTTTGATGCAAGCGCTGTTTTTCAAAACAAAGGAGCTAGAGTAAAGTGGATTAGAAATGACAGCAGAGCAAATGGCATGCGCGTTAAATGCCACGAAAGGTCGTCGGCCGAAGCAATGTTTTCAAGCGTTGCCTCGATGTGAAAATTACTTCGACATGTGCGTTTAAATTAAGTGATTCACCCTCACGTTTGATCC
>Ga0210059_1015956_pt1 | contig 10885 bp, 5 predicted proteins | sample Ectturendosymbi2_FD_188042 | JGI IMG/M metagenome (GOLD analysis project Ga0210059, IMG submission 188042) | Ecteinascidia turbinata endosymbiont from Florida, USA - Sample 2 (SPAdes) (version 2) | ecosystem: Host-associated > Tunicates > Ascidians > Unclassified | place: Key West, Florida... | reverse complement strand
ACATGTGGTCTTCATATACTGGGGCTCTGTTTTCAGGTACATGTTGTTTCATCAATAACCACGTGTGGTTAGTGTATTCCGGGGTTGTATTTTCAGTTTCACGTTTCCTCAAAACAAAACAATACAGATAGTAGGAAGTTTATTGGCGATAATGGAAGTATTGCATTTAAATTTTCAAGTAAACAGCGTGCCAGGACACCGAAATAAACAGGGCGGTTATCATGTCAGGTGCTGCTTTGAGACACATTTGAAAGGGCCATGCGAAAAAGTTACTAAGAAAGCTGTCGAAGAACGGGGATGTTTGCATGATGATCCACACAGGTGGTGGTGTAATTAGAAAGACTAATCAACAATTAAGATATTTATTGTTTTCGTGGTATGACTTCTGTGTTTCCTGTGGAGCGAATTCTCTTTTTTTCAATTACTAAATGCCTGATCATTTCTTTATTTATTACACGATGTGAAATTGTATATTTGTTCACAAAACTATTATTTTCCAGGATTTGAAAACTGGGAGAATCTACTTACGTTCGGGGATATCAACGCGGTCACCAGTGGAGATTTCAAGAGTCCAGCCTACTAAAGCATTCCAGTGCGTTACGCTTCGACTGATGTTTTCGTGTGATTTTGGACAATTGAAGGAGCGATCAGATTTTGAATGATTCTAGGCACCCGAATCGGGTCCGTAAAATGCCCTAATAAAAACCCTGGTGTAGTGCCATGCTTTTTTCTGGACATCTAGTGCTAAAGAGCATAACAAGAAGCGACCGAACATGAAATGACTTTAACATATTACGCAAAGACGTAATAAAATGTTTCCACTCGCAGGCTTCCGACTTGATGATATGGCATGTTCCCAACAACGTACAGCTGAGTTCCATGTCAGACAAGCATTTTATGAATACTACACCGACACGCACTTCTTGAAGAAATACGGCTCTAACTTGCAATCCATGTTTGCCAAATACGTGCCACTGAAGCGTGTAGCCATAAAAGGTAAAGATATGCATGTCGTAAATATGTTCCTTTTATTATTCATGTTTTCGTTAGTACTCCAAAAGAGAAAATACAAGTTCGTTAAAACTAAAACTAAAGTTAATTTTTCTTTGAGACTGAGTGATACAGTAAGATGGATTTTTCAAAAGTCGGTGATTTGCAACGGTCAAATAAGAAATCAAGTGACTTTTCCATTAAAAGACACTTGTTTGAAAAATCAGCTTTGTTTTCAATCAAAATGACAGACCAATGATTTCGATAGGGTGGGATAATCTTTCTTGGTAACAATTTCTTCCTCTGTCATGAAAAATTAATTGAGTTGAGAAAGCGTCAAGCTCAAATACGTTTCAACTACTAGTATAGAATATGATCCATATTATTACAACTCAAAGTCAGTGTAAAAAATTCACTAAACTACTTCAGAATTAGCATGAAAGCTAATTTGTTACCACTTAGATTTTCTTACAAGTTGCACCTCAAGATAGCTTCAATAAAATCTTTATTTTATAGCATGGCATGTCTGAAAGAAAAAACAACGTCATGTGGTTACAGGAGGCATTGTTGATGCATTATTTAACCTGGTTCGGAAACCCTGATAACCTGTATGAGTCAGGAAAAGGGTGCAATGCTGACCAAAGTTTGATTACGCTTTCCTGGGCCTGTGGCATCCGTTATTTTCGGACTAAACTATTTTTGACTTACTGACGTCCATTGTATATGACTTTCACATCAAAATCATACCTGCGCAGAGGAACAAAAATAGCATATACATTTAAGCACTGTACTCGCAAAAGGGGATTTTTTAGGGGAGGACATTTGTTTGGGCGTTGAAAACGCCATGCGCGTTTTGCAGTAGATTTATTTTTTCTTCACATCAAGTCGTGCTGCAGGAGGACTCTCGACATATGAGGTTTCCGAGGTCACATTTGGCCAAACACGTTTTATACCTAAAAGTAAGGGAGTAAAGTGCACAAAATTGCAGCACATCAGTTAAGCTTGGGTAATTTAGCAATCCAAGTTTCTACACATGAGCTTTAAGGGGCATATTTGTAAAATAACTCGAGCACAATTCCCATTTACTTTGAAAATCAGAAAACGTCGTGGAAACACATGTTTCGAAGATTTTGTAAGTGCACAAATTCAACAAAAATGGAAGATTCTAGCGTGTGGACCACTCTGAATTCCTGAACGGGGTCTTTGTAAGGTGATAATTTTTTACCCCTGCGTTGTACTTCAAACAGTCTGCCACTAGTGAATCTAGGACAGAACACATGTAGGGCGTAACATTTCAGCATGTTCATCAATTTGTATAAAATAGTTTTTGAACGATATATCGTGCATCTCATATTTCTTGACTGCTTAGGTAATTTTGATTCTTCCGTATTTCATTGATTTGCGCATGATAAAAGAATAAATTTATAAGTTTACGGGAAAAACGTAGATAGGTATACAAAAATTCAAAACAGCCTACATTATACACCAGCAGAAGGTTGCCAAATAATAATTGAAATGAAAGTGCTTATGGCGTGTTTGCACAGTGTCATTTCGAAAACAAAAAAGATATCAACACTACAGTAGTTCTTTTTATGTCATCAGGCAGAAAAGATTGTTAAATGAAATCACGAGCTTGATAATTTGCATGCACATAGTTTCCTTCGATATGTGCTAATGGTGGCTTGCATTACCTTCTCATATCTGCCAAATAACTTGAGTATTTGCTGTGTCAGATTTCTTGCAAGTTAGCATCTGCCACATACTTCCAGTTGCTTTGTTGTTCTTCAATAGGGTTTGCAAACGGGGCTATGAAGTGTTGGAAGAGCAGCTTTAACTTTTCTGTCCTGGCAAATCAACAAACCAATGAAACCATCATAAAGTTTGATGACAAGGTAAGTTCTGCAGAATGTTGTTTTGCCCAAAAATCACCTTAAGTGTGCGAAATGCTTATTACGTATTACTGTAGTTAAAAAGGCGTTACAACTCTTGTTGTAATCACTACGTGCACTAATGCAGTCATACATTGTCTTAAACCATAATAACACTGGTGATTCTTATAATTTCTACAGATATTAATAGCAGTTATTGTTCGTGTGGATATCTGCAAAAACTTAATTTGTTTCAAGAAAATATTTAAATACACACCATTGTATCAAATTTTAATTTTGCGTCAGCTTTTACGAAATGAATCCTTTCGTTTTTTCGTATATCGTCAATGTTTTGTAAAATATTCGGTTCGGCAAATAACCTGAATTAACTCTGCACGCATTTGTTAGGTTAAAGTGAAAGCAATGACTCATTATCTGTTCTATGCAGATATACATTCGATTAAACGAAGGACCATTCATACAACTACAAACGGATAAAAATAAGTGAGTTGAATAATGACACTGACGTTCACAAATGTTGCAACATGTGCAAAATTGTTTTCTCCCAGCTTGTAAATTGTGAGCATTAAAGCAAAATGCTTCATTTCTCTCTGCTAACTTGGTTCTGTCGCAACGGACGAAAAGATGGATAGGCAGTTGTTCAAAGCAAATGTACTGTAGCTTCTTCTGCTAATCGGGTATATCCACCTGAATGACTCGGTTTGGCGATTAATGACACAAACCTAACGTTGTTGTAGAGCCAAGGGTTATGGATTCTACTCGCGATACGAAAGCAGCCTAAACATATGGCTTCAGATAACGGTTAATGTTCTTTGCATAAATCTATGATAATTCTGCGGTACGCTGAGGCGCGAAAGTCCCTAGCTTTCACGGTCAAAAAGTTCAAAGTGCAATCTTGGGTTAACTTCAGACATAAACTGGATTCCAAACACCGGCAAGCCAACAACGTTTTTTGGAAAACTATCCCATGTCTTCGTGGCGCAACCTATCTTACTGCTAGACCCATCAAAGACCATTTGGTCGTAGTCAGCAATCAGATGTAATATCTTTGACAGATGGAAAGAATATTTTATGTTTCTTATAAACCCAGTCACTATCACAGCATTAGACGCACTCGAGGTACATTTGGTGGAGGACATTGCGATCACTTCAGCCGAAGTCTTCCTAGTGGTGAAAACACTGAAGGCTTGGAAGGCTTCAGCCTGCGATGAAATCTGATTTTGAATACTCAACAACTTGCATCGTGAAGCAATTCACTGGCTGACCCGCACGAACCTAATAACCTTGTGTTCTTGAAACGCGCCAGAAGATTGGTTCCCTGGGACGATAAGCCTCATATATTGAGCGCGAGAACGGAAGGTTCGCTAACTACAGGTTGTTGCGCTACGCAGATATTCTAGTATAGTCTGTGCAGTATCCCCTAATGTAAGGTGTCGAGAAGTAATAGAACTGGTTGATACCCACAGCGGTTTTCGTCGCGACCACAACGATACAGACCAAATTTACACTCTCCAGCACATTTTGGAGATATCTTGACATTATTTCAAAGAATTCTGCAAATACGTTGTTAATCACCAGAAAACAAACAAATCACCGAGTACCTGCTGAAATGTTTTTCCGCAGTGTTGCGGTAGTTCGATAATGAATGCTACCTGTTGATGGGCGTCAAGATATTGTACTGCTGCTCGGACAATTGTATGGTGGCCCATGCGTGCCACCCTAAAATGTTTTTGTTACTGGAATTTAAAAAATAAAAAAAACGTTTCAAAAACAAAAAATTACTTTCTTTTGAGAAACGCTTACACTTTTGTTTGCAAATTGAAATCTTTTCGTTTGAAACCACAAACAATTATATTCCCATTTCGAAAACACTCTCGTTTCGCAAATGTTTTCTAAGCAAAAACCTTTTCGTTTCAAAAACTTTTTGTTTTTGTTTCGGTAACACTTTGTAAAATAAATCGAAAAAATCGCATCAGTATTTTGTAACTGTTTCCGGAACAAAAGCGATTTCTTTCAAACGAAAATGTTTTTATTTAGAATCCATTTCGGAAACGAAAGTGTTTTCACAATGAAAGTAGAATTTTTTTGTTTTTGAAACGTTTTTGTTGTTTTTTTCAAAACAATGCCATAAACAAAAAAAATTTTCGGTGGTACGTATGGGCCACCGTACATTCGTCTCAGTGTCGGCGTAGTTAAAGTACAACCATTTAACGAGGATGCTGACTCTGAAAAAGTTGAGTGCTTTCACCACTCCTTCTAACAATCTGTATGAATTGAATATAGAGTCACAGCCCAGACAGCGAAGCTGTCCGTGCCGGAACATACAGAATCAACGGTTTGCTTTTGCGGACGATTTGAGAGTGTTCTCAACAGGGTCTTCAGCATGCACTTAAGCGATTTTCAGTTGTTTGCGATGACGTTTGAATAACAGTTGGCACGGAAATTACCTAAGGTGGTCAGTATGTCTCGCCAGACATGCAATTCACTCGCCGTTGGAATTGAGGCAATGCACTCTAGCAGGTGGAGACGTTCAAATAGCTTGGAATGGCATTCATGAGCGACGCAAGACAATAAGGTTATAGAAACACGGATGATTTTAAGGAAATCGTGATGTTTGTGAACAGTTCACTGTGTGACAGTTCAAAGTGTGCAGGTGTGAAATTCCTAAAGTCCGGATTTTAACCCACTGCTTCACTGAAGAGAGAGATCTCATTTAGGATAGTTCTTCCAGGTGTCCAGAATGTCTATGGAAAATTGAGAAGTCCTGCTGGCCATACCGACGCCAATGTGGCCCAAAGGTTGACCAGGGACCAGGTGGTACTACTACATCACCGAACTTGCTTGATCCCGTCTTGGTGTGGCGCCAGAAGAATCAGCAGAGATTTCTGAATCAAAAGAGAGTGAAATATTTCCAGTATTTATGTGTATACTACGCAGTAAGACTCTCCAGAAGAAACGCGGTCAAGAAATTGAATGAATTGATAAGTTGGTTCTGCATTAATATTTCTATGTTAATTCAGATATTTGTGTGGTTGTACACATAACTTTCGTGCCACACGCGACGTTAAATTCAACATGTCGTAAGCAAACAATTAAAAACTGAAATGCCATCTTCAGAACACAGATAGCAGTACATTTATTGTCCACTTGGTTCCTTTTGTCGAAAATGATAAGACTCATAGAAAAATAAGGATTTTGCCAAATGTTTCCTCAGCAGTTTCTCATCTGGGGTCAACGTCAAATTCAACACGTCAGGCTTTCCATATGTGATGCTCGCATGGATCTCTAACGAAGATCAAAGCATTGTTAGCCTTAGCGTGAAGGTAAGAACCTTTCAGTTTCATTTTGATTCTAAGTGATCTATGTCTGTGACTTGATGGTAAAAGCAGTCAAACAGACTTTGAAACAACATAAAGGAAACAACGGTTCTTCATAGTGTCCTAATGAATGTAACTGCTAATGATAACTATCTATGCCATGTGAAGTATATTGTCCAAACAATGAACAAATTTCCCACAAGATGTAAACCGCGGCGGCTTCGGAGTTCTTCTTTTCATAAACTTGGCTCCAGCTCCAGCTGCGGATCTTTTGGTTTTCATGAGTGTGGCTCCGGCTCCGGGGTCTTTTTTTAACAACATGGCTACTCTTCCAGCTCCGGCTTCTGTTCGTTTTTGCACATAAATATTTTCAATTGTCTTGGTGTGTCTCACATTGAATTGAAAATTAAATCTTTCAAGTAGGCCTACCAAAACATTAAAGAACAAACCAAACTAACTTGAATAGTGTAACCTGATAGTTTGTCACAAGCAGCGCACTTATCATAACGAACTCAGCGACAAAACAACAATCACAGGTTCATACGATTTAGAGAACAGTTGCAGCCTAGAACAAACGTAGGACACTTGCACTAAACCGAAAGATGTAGCTCTAGATGCTCATAACTCGATGAGTAATCAGTGCAGTTGTGTCATAATGCACAATTGTGCTATTGTGTTATTGTAGAATATCAGTATTGCAATGTCTTTTTATTCCCAGTTCAAAAAGGTGCTAGCAAGGACGCATTTTAGTCAAAATCAGGTAAATTCGTAAGTGCTAAAAATGGGCAAAAAAAACAAAAAACATCACTCAGGACATTTGGCCAGCGTGCCACCAGATTTGACACATATTCTCTACAAGTTTACTGTCTGCCAGTTTTAGTAATCGCTACTAAACAGCCTATAAGTATTGTAAGTTTTCTTCAATGCAAATATATTTGATTTCGCTGGTAACTTTTTCCTAATCATCGTTCTTTTGGCATGGGTGTAACTCTCTACTCGTGCATCACGCCTATTGCACAAATGTCACGAAAACGTTGCTATTTGCGTGTTAAAGCTAGTGGTTGCTGACCGCTGTTTAGTATCCATCAATGTTGCCACTGGGGTCAGTCTCGTTGACATAAGACTGCTGCCTTTTCAACATCAGATAACATCAAATTTTTCGCTACAGGTTTATATAAGCTAAATCAGCGGTGGGCAACTAGTTAGGGTCGTGGGCCATTTTGAGAAGGCCACGTTCTTTGGGAGGGCCGTGCGTCCTTAGTGAAATAGAAGCATGTCTCAGTTAAGCTAGCCTAAGCCGTCAACACTAAAATTTGCTGCGATATATTAGTGGAAATTTCAGATTTGAAGATATTTTCTGAATGCTTCCGTGGGCCTCGTAAAACGCTGTGGCGGGCCACATTTAACCCGCGAGCCGATATTTACCCACCCCTGAGCTAAATGCTTCTGTTAATAAAGAGCGATTACCCTCGTTGAATCCGAGACAGAGCGGAATATCGCCATTGAATGGAGAAGTCGTTTATACTTTACTTGAAATGCTAGTCTCAACGCAGCAAAGAGAACTTCTTTAGTTTGAAACGATAACCAAACACACATTTTGGTGGGAAAGGAACTTAAACACAATGAATCTGACTCATTTTCGTCATAAAATGAGAGGAATTGTGGAAAACTAAAACAACAACCCAGTCAACATCAGATCTGTGGACAAAAGATCAGACATGAGAAATTAATCTGAGAACATCATATTTGATGTCATGTTATTATAACAGAAGTGGCAACACTGGGATCAGTAACCCCAAACGGTGCAGTCTCCAGGCGAACGGTAGCCGCAGGCGAACTGCAACTTTGTTTCGTCATAAAGGATAATTGCTGTGGAAACGAACTTTTCTTCGGATGGTTACTATCTTTGTGTTACATCATAAATATATGAAGCTATTCAAGCTATTTACACGACATGTTATTGCATAGTTCGCCAGAAAAGGTTTTAATCAGTCGATTGATAGAATGGAAGGGCAGAAAGCGAGATTGCAGTGTTTAGCTAGCGAGATGCGAAATCTGTAATGCCATCAGGAGTTATTAAAAACGCAAAGCTTCTAGGACGAAAAAGCGTAAGGATCTGGCATTGTTAGCTAAAACGCCGCGGCTGAATCGCTTTCTCTAGCAAAACTTTCAAGCAGCAACGCTAAAGCAGTGGCGTTAGCGAGAGCACCTGAAAATGAAGGTGAAAATCAAGACATTAGCTTGGAAACAACTTTCACACTCAGGCTGGCTGACCATATTGACATGTTCTTTTTCCGGTGTTTTTGTTTGTAATCTCTGGTTTCTGCTTGTTGTTCGGGTTAATGTTGTTTCTTGCCGAATCACTCCCTAGCCAGTGAATTTTTTTTCCTAGTAAAATACACTCTAGTACAGGGGTCGGCAACGTTTTGCTAATTGTGTGCCAACTTAAGGTTTCAAATTGTTCAGTGTGCCAACAACATACGTATATTTGTACAAGTCGAGGTCAATCTACCTTCTGTGTGAATTGTAACAAAAGTAATATGCAAAATGTGGAGCTTCTCTGCGCCATTGGAAATTGCTTGGCCTGCAAGTGCGGCACGCGTGCCGTATGTTGCCAACCCCTGGTCTAGTATTTACTTCTCCCAGCTAACTGGATGTGCATTTGAGTAAGAATATTCTCGACTACCGGAAAAAACAAACGGGAACCTTGCGAATCAGCGTAAACATAACTTTTGCAAATGATAACGTCATATATTACGTCATAGGGGCCCTCCAGTAAAAATTGCCCCTGCCCCCCCTACCCTTTAATCCGGCTCTGTGCACAATGCAATCATGAAATATCAAAATGAAGGCACTTTCAAGGACAGAAAAATGTCTGGTCGAGTAAGGGTTTCCAGCTGCTGAGACGACCATGTCATGCATAAGGTTGTTGTTCGCTCTCCAATGAGTGCTTCAAAAAAAATTCAGGCTAAATTAATTGAAAGAGGAACATTAGTCAGTACCAAAACGATTCAACGCAGGTTGTCTCTGGACTTTGGTCTCAAATCTTGCAAGCTATCCCGAAAACAACGCTTGGCTCAAGATATGAAGAAAAAAACGTCTTGATTTCGCCAAGAGACATGCCAGCTGGGACATAGAGATGTGGAAAAAGGTACTTGTTTCGGACGAGTCTATTGTACAGCAGTTTTCTGTTCAAAGATATCCGGTTTGGAGTGCGGTTGGAACACGCTTAGAAGAAAAGTGCACTACCCCAACAGTGAAACACCCACCTATGGGGAGCGATGTCCTTCGGGGAAACAGCTACACTCTATTTTTTTGCCACCGGGAACCGCCATGAATGGTGAAACATATGTTAATTTGTTGAAGAGCAAGCTTGACCTCCACACGAGAGTCCACAACTGCGATAATTTCATGACTGATGGTGCTCCATGTCATCGAAGCAAGGTAGTGAAGAATTTCTTGGAGCAAAATCGTATTCAAAAGATTGGAGTGGCCATGAAACAGTCCGGATTTGAATCCTATAGAAAATATGTGGAACTTTATGAAGACGTTTCGGAAAAGCATCCCTCAGCCTTGATGCATTTAAAACAGCAATTAAAGCAGTTTGGGTGAGAGATATCATTCCAGATTATTGCTGCAAACTGATAGACAGCATGCCACGTCGCCTGCAAGAAATCATCCAAACAAGGGTGGCCACACAAAACATTGATTGCAAACGTATTTTTTCAAACCTGTGTAAGTTTGTTACGTTTTTAACTGTGTTAAGCAACTAATAAGATATGAAATGCAAAAATTATGTGAAAGGTTTGGGTGAAACAAAAGTTATGGCCGTTGGCTCAAAAAATTATAGTAAAATGCGAAGTGGCCCTAAACTTTTGTCTCAGGCTGTACTACCAGAAGCGTAACACAAGATAACGGGTATTTAAACAAATTCTAGAAAGACAGTCGCTGGTTTTGCTATTAATACCTGGTGACCTTTTGCTATTTTTACAACCGGAGTAAAGAAAACGGCTGTTTGGAAAACAGCGTTTGTGTCCGAGAATTTGGACACAGTCCAATCCCAATCGACCAAGTGTTTTGAGCTCTTTGCATACTTTCCCTGTCCCAGTATTGGCGAATCTAGCAAACAGCTATACCCGGGCAAACCAGGCAAAGAGCGCAAAGCACATTGTCGATTGCCTGTCCCGTGTGTTTTCCTAAAGTGCACCCATGTGCATTAACATACCCTTTAAGACCCGCGTGCGCCACTTTTCATGTAAAACTTTGCAATCCTATAACCAAGCGATTGACCTATATTTTTATTTTTTATTTGTTTGTTTATTTGTTTGTTTATAGCAGACACGAAGTCCATAGTATGAACACACACACTCTGCAGAACGCAGGTTGAAAAAACAGACAAAACAGAACGGAGTACAAGACAATGAAGCCGGCGAAATCACAGGGTTACAGACACTTTTTGCAACTGCATTGAAGACAGACCCATAGGGTTACAGACACATTCTTAACACTATTGTTAGCTAACACGTAACACTTGTTACAGCACTACTGCGGAGTAGGGCGCTCATTCTTAAATTGGACTAGTCTAGGCAACATGCGAAAGCGTTGTGGCTCGACACGCCATCGATCAAACGGACACTGCGAACTTCGATCACTCAATCACAGAGTAAAATGCCATTATAGTGTTCAAAG
>Ga0210059_1015955_pt1 | contig 10886 bp, 9 predicted proteins | sample Ectturendosymbi2_FD_188042 | JGI IMG/M metagenome (GOLD analysis project Ga0210059, IMG submission 188042) | Ecteinascidia turbinata endosymbiont from Florida, USA - Sample 2 (SPAdes) (version 2) | ecosystem: Host-associated > Tunicates > Ascidians > Unclassified | place: Key West, Florida... | reverse complement strand
TCACTGTTGTGTGTTGATTTTGGATGATTTTTATGCGGCAATCTAGCAGCATTAGGAAAGATTTTATTTAATGGAAGTAACAGCTGAACCAAGCTATTAAATAGCTTAAATAAGCAATTATATTACGACGCTTATATTACCTTCAGGATTCTTGTGAATCTAATCCACACTGTAGCTAGACACACAGATGATCCAAAGTAAACATTTAACGGATAAATTGCTTTAACAGCAAGCTCCGACGAATATCATAGTAATTAAAAATTGCAAGAAACTAACATGTCATAACAGTAGGCTATTGATGTTGACTCAACGATTGATTAGTGATTGAGCGTTTTTGCCCTCTTTGTGTTGTTTTCCCATTATCATTCTCCCCCTTTGGTTTTATCGCCCCCTAGCCCCTCAAACTCGCCTCCAAAGGGGAGATTCCGCCCCTTTGAGAACCACTGATCTAAAATTTCTTATGACAAAAAGGCAGAGGAAGATAATAAAAATATGTTTACCAATAAACATATTCAACAATTACAGGCTCTAGCTTTGCAGCAGGCTGTTTGACGAATCGCCTACCTGGTTCTGCTCCCATCTTCTTGCAATGGTTCAACCTTGCACTCATCATTCAGCAATAATAGTTAAGTCACAACAGTGACCCACACCAAGCGAATCAATCGCAATTTATTGCGTTAAGAAAACTAGTTTCGTGTGTGACACATCGTACACGGTTTATTTTTACAGCTGGTGCAGGATTACGCACGTTTGCAGCCAATCCATTCAACACTTGGATTGCACTTTCAAACGCTAGAATGTTAACAAAACGGTGGTTGGCCAATTTGGTCTCGATACCTAAATAGGCTATTTGTACACGCAGGCTATAGAAACTACATCGTATTCAAAGCTGTTGTTGTGAATAAAGCTGAGACCAGCAGCGAAAAAAACAAGCGAAGTTGAAGGAAGTCCGTGATTTTATCGCTCCAGGAGCGAAACTGAAGGAACTACACGAAAGGAAGCCGGACTAAGTTGAGAGAAGTTCGTGGTTTTCGTAAGCCTTCCTAGTCGACAATAGAATAAACAAAGATTTTTCCGCAACTTCGCGATAGTCTGAAGCCGCCTTAAGCCGAAACATGGAGAAACAGGGAGGTCAGTTTGCAAAACATGTAGTCAATAATTTGTTCAGGGGCTTTCACTAAAACCAAAGATCAACATCACCTTTTTTATAAAATCTAAAATGATGCCTGAAAACTTCGGGGCGGGTGCAAATGCCCGGTTTCCCCCCACCCTGACTGTGGGCCTGATTCAACTTACACGCGCGTAAAACCTTGTTAAAAAGAATTTTTGACCTTTTCATTGCTTGATTATTATCTTGAGTTCTTTGTTCGACTCCAGCGAGAAAGCAGCAATAAAGGCGATTGATAAACCTACAGCAATCCACTTACAAAAGTAAAGCACTCTATATGCGTCTCATAAGCGTATCCAGGGGGGGGCAAAGGGGCCATGGCTCCCCCAAATCCCCCCCAATTTTTGGGCTGGCTACACCACTGGTGTGTCTGCAGTCTAAGTTTCATGTATATGTGCATTTGCTGTAAAATGATCAATTCCTAATCATAACTGCTCAATGACTATTATTTTCAGATCATGGTTGTTCAAAAAAAGAGGCACTCAACAAAACTGATAGCTTGAAAAACATTTCAAGGTAAGACTGTGAAATAAACCCTACTTCTGCAAAACAGTACAAATTTTAAAAGTGCACTAACAGTGGCGGTAGCGATAGCTCGCTACTATGTTTGTTCAGTAATGGTAAGGGTAGCGACGCTATTTTCAAAGCAGCGGTTGCCCACTTCTGCCTGTGCCCTACATTCAGGGCTACCATCGATCTAAAACCAAAAACAAGGATGGCTAAGGAAAATTTTGTTTTATTACCCAAAAAGAAAACAATTGTTTCTGCTTGCACGACTGATGTTAGATCATGTGTTTGCCTATTTATCTCCAGGAACCATTTGCTTCAGCAATGTGCTATTCTCGACTTCCTTCTTGGAATCGTCACGGAAAACGCTTTTTTCACTTGCTTATTTCTTGAATCAATCAAATACTAAACCTCGCTACAAAATCAGCGTTCCTAAGACACTTAATCACAGTAAACAACTTACAGTGCTGACAATACCTGATAGTGCGTTAGGTCTCTGTGCTGCAAGATTATACTACTTTCATGACATCAAAAAACTTTGTTTACAAAATGTTTACGATAAGATAGAAATGGTCTCTATGTCTATCAGATATTGCTTACTTAAAATTGTTATACTACAGAAAATAAGAAAAAATAAGGACGCCAGTCACAATTAAGGACATTTCTTAGAAATTAGGACATTAATATTTTCTAACACATAGCACTGCAACGCAGTTAAATCCTAAAAGCCCCAGATCTTCAGAAAAAAAGTCCCAGAAAAGCACATTGTAAATTCAAAAGCACATTGTAAATCTGGGAACAAAACCCAGTTTTGACGCTACTGGCCGAATCATTTTGAAAGTACCAAACAGGCAGAGCTGGGCAGTGGCGAGCTACTAAAATAGCGAGCTACTGTAGCGAGCTGATTTTCCAGTAGCGTCAGCGGGAGTGGCGCTATTTTTTGAAAAAAATAACGGATGTGGTAGTGAGCTATCATCATTTTATCGCTACCGCTTTTTGCTAACTTGGCGTGAGTGGTAGCCAAAGGAAAAAGTTCGCAAGAGCTCTTCCGTCAGCACACGTTGATAGTAATTATTCTTCTCACTGTTTTGCGCTGATTTTGGATGATTTATTTGAAGTAAGCTAGGAGCATTAGGAAATATTAGCTCAGGTTGCTTTTGACCTGATCGATAGGTTCCACATTAGTTCAGTAAAAACCAAACAACAGCGACAAACTTGAGGCAGTTGGGGCTTGGAAGCATTGGCTACTGCTACCAGTAAAGCTGCGTATGACTGAACTGAATGCTTGGAAAAATATGGCACAGGGTTCAACATTTCGCTGCATGAGCAACTACGGTTTTTGTTTTGAAGTATATGTCAGTATGACAGTTTTTGTAGCTTGCTTCAACTTCAGGATATTTGGCTGTATGCATAACTTGAAGCAAACGTATGATTCTGTCTTGAAGACAGTGCCGTAGCCAAGGGGGAGGAGGAGACATCTGTCCCCGGGCTCAGCATTTTTAGGACGTAAATTGAGGTTGGAATGTCACGTAACAATTACGAAATGTGAAATGTCAGCGGATGATAGTAATTACGATTTACGAAATGTCGAATACCAGTCGCTGACACCCAATTGCAAAATCTCATCAAGATCACCAAGGTTCGCAAAGGGAGCAATTGCAAACATTAGTGACGTTTTAAAGGCTCGAATCCTACTGCAACGATTGTGTAAACAACACTGCGGCTGGGACGAAGAGGTTTCACAGGACTATGCGAACGCGTGGCAAGAATGGCTTCAAACCCTGCCGACGCTTTCGTCGGTAAGCATAGAACGATGTTTCATCCCTCCCGACTTCCAGCGGCCGATACGATGCGCACTGCACCACTTCGCCTACGCCTCGACCAGTGGCTACGTTGTCGTCACCTATCTGCGCGTGGTCGACAACGATGGCAAGATATACTGTTTGTTCGTGATGGGAAAAACCTGCCTGGCTCCCCTGAAAGCAGCCACAGTGCCTCGGTTGGAACTGCAAGCCGCAACCCTTGCAACCCGACAAGATCAGTTCTTACGAAGGGAGCTGGACATCGAATTGAGTGAGTCCACATTTTGGAGTGATTCGACTGCAGTTTTGCTGAGCATAAATAACACGTCTAAGCGTTTCCCCACCTTCGTGGCTAATCGGCTTTCCAAAATTGAGGCGGCATCGCGACCAGGCCAATGGAAATACGTTCCTACGAATGTAAACCCGGCGGATGAAGGTTCGAGAGGCTCAAATGCTCGAGAATTTGTGTCGAGGTCGCGATGGCTGAAGGCCCCAAAGTTTCTGTGGGAAAAGGCAGACAGTTGGCCTGAGTCGGCGGTGGACATGCCTCCTCTGCCAACGGAATACGACGAGGTGAAGGTAAAACCTGTGTTTGTGCAAAGTATTGACTCAACTAGCCTGTCTGAAAGACTAATGGCCTATTACTCGTCGTGGTTGAAACTTAGAAATGCTGTGGCATGGTTTCACCGTTTCGCTGAATTCCTGCGTTCCCATAATCGTCCTCACTGTTGTGGCAGTTTGACTTGTGACGACCTCTCAGGAAATGAAACAGCCATCCTACGCTTTGTGCAGCAGCAAACCTTCAAACAAGAGATCGACGTGACCAGTCGTTGCGCTGATCAAAAACGCAGTTGCAAACGAGACCTCAAGGGCATGGGCTTGACGCGCAGCTTGTTCAAGCTAAACCCCGTTTTGGTTGATGAGACCATCAGAGTTGGCGGCCGCCTACAAAACGCTCCGGTAGGCTTTGATCAGAAACATCCGATAATCCTTCCTCACAGCCACCACGTGACAGACTTAATTATCCGTTTCTACCACAACGAGCTTCACCATGTGGGTGCGTCTCACACCTGGGCTGCCTTGCGACAACGATTCTGGGTTATAAAGGGAGGAGTTGCTGTTCGAAGGGTCCTGGGGCAATGCGTCCTGTGCCGCAAGCGAGGTGCAAGCATAGGACAACAGGTGATGGCAGACCTACCAAGGGAACGTACTGCAGCTCATCAACCTCCGTTTTCTCACGTCGGAGTCGATTTCTTCGGGCCCTTCATGGCAAAGCAGGGCGGAAGCAGCATTAAGTGCTACGGCTGCATTTTTTCTTGCCTCACCGTCAGAGCAGTTCACATCGAAGTGACTCAATCTCTGTCCACCAATTCATTTCTTGATGCATTCCGGGGTTCGTCGGTCGCCGAGGAAAACCGTCGAAAGTTCTGAGTGACAACACGGGCTGCTTTGTGGGAGCGGACCGCGTTCTCCGCGAGTCAGTCGCTGCTTGGAACCAAGCGGCCATTAACAAACATTTCCGACAAAAGGGAATCCAGTGGGCTTTTAATCCTCTTCTCGCCAGCCATTTCGGGGGTTGTTATGAGAGGATGATTAGATCCATCAGCAAAATTCTAAACGTTTTACTAAGAGATCAACTCGTTTCTGATGAGAAACTCAACACCTTCATGATAGAAGTCGAGTCCATCCTAAATTCCCGACCTTTAGTTCCCATCTCCATGGACCCGACGGGTGAAGAGCGCTTGACACCTAATCACCTCCTGCTTCTTAGGAACTCCCCTAACGTTTCCCCAGGTATATTTGCACAGGATGACAACTATGCCCGCAAGCGATGGCGCCACGTCCAGTACTTGACTAAAGGGTTAAGCTCTGGTTTAAGAGTGTTCTACTCAACATAACGTAATTCTGCTCTCACTTGTACAATTCCAAAATGTGAGGCCATAAAACATTCCAGGGTCGCCGGTGTCAAGCGAAATTTCTGTGAACATATACAGAGTAATATTCTACAAATAAAATACGCTGAGAAAACTGATGATTAGGGCTTAGGGCAGTGGCGTAGCAATCCACTGGCTACTCTGGCTATAGCCAGGGGCGGCACGTTCCAGGGGGCGGAAAAATCTAGTCATCTGTTTTAAGCAGAGATAATTTTGAAAAAGAGGTGAGGAAATTATTCAGACTTATTAAAATTTAAGCTTTCTTTCATCAGCTATAAATTCCACGCCCCATGATAATCTTTTGGCTAATAAGGGCGACACAGCCGATATTAGCCTACTAGTGCCAAGGTTCCAGCCATCTTGTGCTAACCAGCGTTTGTCGCTACCTGTCTCTCAATGTTGTTGCGTAAAATGGCCGCTATTTCGGGAATCTACTCGAAACACGTCTATTTTGGGGATTTTGTCCCTAGATTGGAACTTTTGACCCTTTTTACGAATTTTTTAGGGATTTTCGGAAAAGTATGAAATTGTGCAAAATAAACTATTTTAGTTTATTTTGCAAATCATGTTTGGTTCTATTTTCAAAATTTATCATGCCACTCCAATTTTATGATCCACCACCACGGATTTAGGGATGTTTTAGGGATTATTGAGTTGCATTTGTGAGAACCCTGGCGTTTACTCTAGTAAGCTCCAGCATCGTTCGTTGGTCAAGGTCCAGCCAACACATTTGCAGCTGGGCTTTTAAAGCAGTAAAGCAACTATTGCCGCAGTTAATCAGAAAACTCTACAGTAGTTAAGCTATTGTTCTGTCTTTTATTGATAGGAAAGGGAAGTTGCTTACTTGCTTAATACTTTCGCTCATCCAAAAGGCTGTTTATCTTAGGGCGTTAATGTAAGCAGGTTTTGCTGAAAAAATGTGTTAGCGTCAGGACTGAGGCGGCGGTTATGCATTGTGCTGATAAAATGCAGCATTGGCTGGCTGAAAGTTTGGCTGGCAGAGAGGAGTGTGTTTCTCGTGCGATGTTTTCATATTCTGGCTAAATGCGCCTGTTGTGTGTATGCCAGAACCGTCGCCAGAAAATTTTCGATACGGGGATTTTGCAGTTCTGCAGGAGGCCTTTGCGGTTGTGCGGGGGTGCTTGACGTTATAAAATTAACCAAAATTCCACCTATTTATAGTGTTTCACGTTTCAATTTGGGCGGGCTTGGAGCTTTGTTTGGGGGGACTAAGCGCACCAAAGCCCCCCGTGGCGACGGGACTGGTGTGTGCTAATGTGACTGTCCGACCTTTGCCTGGCAGAGTACGTTTCTGGTAATGTTTTTGTTGAATATGCCAGCTGTCTTTATGCTTCAGAATTTGTTTGGCTTAGGACTGGCATGCCCACCTCCGTTTCTTGTCTATTGACATAAGCGCAAAAAAATTCTTTTTCGCAAAACGATTAGGACTACAGTTTTTGTGGTCAAGCATACCGGTCAATTGTCTCAATATAGATCAATTATTGTTGGTGATTTTCTTCCTAGTCGCACTTGTTAGTTGCATTTCTCCTCCGTTAATTTCTTCTTTTTTGTTTGCGTTTCGGTTTCCTGTGATTCGTTTTGAAGATTTTTGTTTAGCTGTTTTAACTGTCTTGGGAGTCGAGTAATGGTGATTTCGGTCATGCCAAATCCTGCCCACCACAAATCTTGTGTTTGTTCGAAAATACTAATTGTTGAGTAAGTGCGACAAAATCTTTGTTTTTTACGTTCATATTTCTCAATTTGTTACTAGCCTCATAATCTTTTTTAGTTTGTAAACAGTCAAACTTATAGTTGTCTGCTGATGATGGTTGTATAGTTGTTCGAATACTCTGCTGATATCATCATGTTGTAGCTATTACCAGCTGCAGCTGTACATTGGGCTCCGCGCCATGGTGTTCGGGGAGGTTAAGCAGTCGACAATTTACGCAAAATTTGCAAAAAGATTTGCGTCTTCGTAAAACAAAAGATCTTGCCATGGTTGACTGCCCACGATAGCGTCACAAATACCACACCGCTGTCCCCCACCAGGGGAGGCATTTTCTGCTAGGGCCAGGGCGGCAGACTGTGCTCCTACGCTACTGGCTTAGGGTATGGTGTTTAGGCAAGTGTTTCGGGTTAGTGTTAGAAAAAGAAACATAATTGAGGTCTAAGACTAAGTCCGATATTTTTCAGTGGTCATAGTTATTCCCGAACTGTAAGCTTGTTGTGTTGGTGGGTATCTGATATCTGTAGCAGACACATCTTAATGGTCTGTACATGTTTGATGTTGATACGATTAAAAGAAACAATGTCAAAGGAATCAAGCAACAAAGACAAGAAAACCAGCCCAAAGGCTGTAACCAGTCAAGCATGAAAAACGTGACACGCAAAAGTTACGTTGAACAGTCTGACAAAGATGAGGAACATTCAAACAATTACGTTATGTTAGAATCCCAGAAACAGACTATGAATAAATTACGTCAACGAATGGCTAACATATGAAGTCAGCGAACAAAGAATCTATGACGTTATGGCCAGAACTGAAGAAGACACGAAAAAATGATGTCATGGAAAAATACGAAAAAACAGCCAAAAATGATGTCATCGAATATCATGAAGTAATGAGCCACTAATATTATGATGTAATGTTTTATGAGGAACCAATAAATGATTAATTAGAAATTTTCCAAAAGATCTGGGTATGAAAGGGCCGATCTTGGCAACCCAGATCAGTTCACTCTTCGACTCTGAACTGAGAACTCCTTCTCTGGTCTACGTCATGTTTGGTTTAGCCTTTAAAGTAAAACTGAGTGGTGCTAGGATCACCTGAAAGGATTTGTCCTTTCCTGACGGCACTATTCTCCTGAAGCTCTGCCTTGTAGCCATCTTAAGCTCGAACGGATGGTTGTAAGTGCTATTATCTTTTCCTCTGGCTCAGTGGCAAAGTTAGTAGCTTGAGTCTTCAGACTAGAAACAATGTCAATGACTTGTTTTGGTCAACACTAGTGGCTTTGTCCGGCTGAAATTCTGACGTTCAGAACTATAAATTTGGCTTTGTCCAAATTGACTGCTGCCACACAAATTTGCTACGTTAAAGACAAACGTTATTGTCTAGTATGACAAATTGGCATTGTCAGAGGGAATCTCTGCTACCCTGTGTAACAAAATTGGAGTCATCTAAAATGAGGTTTGTTACATACTCGGGAGCATGTATTAAATCTGGCCTATACAAATTTGATCATAAAATGGCCATAACTTTCGACTAACATTGGATGGTGTTTTGATTTAAGAATTTGATATGGTCACAAAACCAAATACGTGACCGCACTTGCGGAAACTAAACCCAAGCCCTTTCTTTGAATCTGCAAAACCCCAGTCACGATTAAATGCATACAAAACATGTTCATCAGACATGTATCGTTCCTTTCGGGGTGTGACATCTTAGTAAGAAGGTTCTGAATTATAGATTAAGTAAAAGATGAACTTGCTGATCGTAAGAACGGTTACTTGCTGAATTACTTGTGTCTGTGATTCTGATTTGAGAGAGAGTTCGAACTATTTCATGTTTTGCATGAAACGACGAGTTTTTACGTGGAAATTGTGCATATCTTCTATGAAATAAAAATAACATAACTGCCCATTTTAAGTCTACAACCTCTAACAGAATTAGCTAGCCATTCAGAAGCTTTAGGGAGATTAAGCGAGCTTTGACTCGTCAACATCGTCCTTGGTACATCCATGAATCGAACCCATGCAGTGATTTTACGGTTGTACCTAAATGAGGAAATTTGGGCCCAATAAAACCTAAATTTTCCTTTACATATCTAAACAAAAAGTTTAAATATTCACAACATGCACCAAAAAAGTAATTGCCAAACCTTATTCCTTTATTCTAAGAAGCAAAATAACTGGCAAACAACATTAGGTCAGAAATTTCGCAGATGTCGGAAATTTCGCTTGACACCGGAGAGTGGGAGAACGATGGAAGCAGTTGCCTCTGACCTTACAAAAGGGGGACCAGGTGCGGATGTGCATTTTCTTGATAGTATAATTCTGATTTCATATTTTATCAATATCAACTTGAAACAAATTTGTTACAGTTTTAATGCGCATCCATAAATTGAATTATGGTCGGACTCGGCTCTGGCAGGATTCTACGTTTCTTTTCGGATCAGGAATTGCAGTCGGAGTCAAAATTTTGTGAGAAAAACCGTAACCGGAAAGTCACTTTTCCTTTTCTGCAATAGCAGGAGTCTAGGTGGTATTTATAAGTGTGATATCGTAAATAAAAACATTTCTGAATTTCGGTTGCATCGATGGTAGCCGGTGTCTGAACAGCAGTTGGATTCTCAAATTAAAAAAATTTTTGGAGCCGCACTAGGTGTCAATCGAAATTTCTGGCTTTCGAAATGTCTGACTTCAGGCCACCACATAATAATATTTTACATTTCAAATACGCTGAGAAAAGTAATGATTAGCGCCAGAGATGAGCGGACTGTTATTTAATTGCGATCCAGATCCAATCTGGAATTTTTAAACTTCAGTCCAAGTCCAACCAAGGTCCAAAATTTTATAAAAATTTGAAGTCCAAGTCCAAATAAGATTAAAAAAATTGACAAAATACAGCTTGTCAACCATAAAAATTACACAAATTTTTCCATTATCTCAGTCCAAATCCGGTCCTGATCCTAAATTTATGAAGAAAATCACAGGTCGGATCCAATTCAAATACAACAAAATTCATCATAAGCCGGACTCCGGATCTAGCCCAACCAAGTCCATTTCAATGCTCATCTCTGATTAGGGCATAAGGTTTGGTGTTTAGGTAAGTGTGTCAGGTTAGTGTGAGAGAAAGAAAATGGTTATAATTGTTCCCGTGCTGTAGCTTGTTGTGGTTATCTGGCAATTTACGAAAAAGTTTTAATTTACACAGCACACATCAAAAAATAAACGCCTAACTCTATTCCTTTACTCTGAGAAGAAAAATTACTGAGAAACAGAAACAGGTCAGAAATTTCGCTTGACACCGGATTCAATTAATTGGAACAGGAGCGGAGTCGGAGTCTGAAAAGGTGACTCCGGAAACCAGAGGTGGCCGGAGTAACTTTTTCAGACTCTGACTCCGTTACTGTTCCAAAATTTTTGATTCCTGGTCCGCAACCGGGTCCGGCAATTTTCCAATTTGCGAATCCGACTCTTGTTCAGATTCCGGCTACAATCATCAATCCAACCTTAATTTTCCCATGTTTTTACTGACCACACAGACTTCTGCTACTGCCGAAATTTTGAAGTAACTCCGGATCCGGCTCCGGTTTTTCCCAAATTGTTGACTCCGGGTTCGGATCCGGTTCCTAAAGAAAAGCTCAGAATCTTGCCGGAGTCGACTCCGGCATTCCCGATCCGGTCCCACCTCTGGCGGCTTCCTCTGTTTAACTGAAAATGCGCGCCTCCGCCTTAGATGCTTACGCGCCAAAT
>Ga0210059_1015954_pt1 | contig 10886 bp, 7 predicted proteins | sample Ectturendosymbi2_FD_188042 | JGI IMG/M metagenome (GOLD analysis project Ga0210059, IMG submission 188042) | Ecteinascidia turbinata endosymbiont from Florida, USA - Sample 2 (SPAdes) (version 2) | ecosystem: Host-associated > Tunicates > Ascidians > Unclassified | place: Key West, Florida... | reverse complement strand
CTCAACAAAATTCTTAACTAAAAGCACATCTTACCAATGTAATAAGTGTAGCGTGAGCAAGCGTAGAGTTAGTTGAACGAAATGTGAACAGAACTAAGACGTGCTTGATATGGTTTAATTCTTAGCAATTAACTTTTTAAATATCTCGATACCTGCTGACTTTCTGTTTATTTTTGCGTTTAATCTGTTTTAAAATGACGATTCACATAAAAGTAGTATGTTCCAAAATGTCCAAACTTGTATCTTGGAAGTAAATAGTACCAGAATTGGTATTAAAGTGCCAACTATGGTAGTCCTGCCTTATAACGCCATGATTTTTTAGCCTAAGCTAAAATTTACTTACTTTCAGCATTGTTGAGAGACCTCACAACACTTAGGAAGTTCACAAAGTCCTTCGGGTCTGTCGGCAGGCTGATATTCAAATGACGTGGATATCGCATGTGCATCCGGAACTAAAATTAGACAAGCGGATGGAAGACCTTACCTTTTTAGATCTTGAAGTACTAACTTGCTTGTGAGTGTCGACCACACGCCAAAGAATCGACTACTTTTACCTCAACGAAGCAGTTTCAATGAATGAGCACAGAGCATATTTATCAGTTCCAATTGGCGATGGCATCTCTTACAGCGTATTGTGTATTTTTCACATATCACCGTTTTCTACTGACATGTGGATTCGGGGCTCCTAAATGGTGGGGACCCCTGACTGTAGTCCAGTCAATCCCCCCTTAATCTGTCACTGCAAAGATGCCTACAAAAGGCAGGAAATCAGGCTTTAATTCACTGAACGTTTACGCTACGTTGAAACATACGGCACCTGTAGTAAAGTAACGATAAGAATGGCATCACGCATGGCAAGGGCAACATCACTGAGAACCACGCAACACTGATTACCTACACTGGTTCAAACACTCTGGACACGTAAGACGTGGACACCACAGTCAAACCTAAAATACTCCACACGTATGGGCCAGAGTAAAATGGGTTGAAACAGAGGTATTAGGCATTACACAGTCGTTGGTTTCGATGAAGGAAACCAAGGACCTGCCACTAGCATTGATGGAACGGCCGCCCCAAATTGAATAGTGCGAGTTAGTCTCCTAGAGGAATGATCTTCCTAAATCTGGACAAGAAACTCAGATCTAGGATATTCATGATGTTCCTCGGGGGATTGCAAGCATTTAGCCTACATCACCTAATCGCTTATGGTAATCCCCATTATTTCTATAACTACTGTTTATAACGGGGATACGTATTTCCGAGAAAGAGAGTATTCCTCACACAGATGCTGATTCCGCCACCCTTTCCCAGAGCACATGGTCGATCTTTCCATATCGAGAATGTTCGGATCATAATTTGATGTGAGATGCGTTTCTTGCAGGCATATGATCTCCGGAAGTATGGGTAGACGTGAGAGGTGATGTCTAAACTCGGGCAATTTTAATAGATTGACCTGCAGTTTCATTGAAGGATGTGAAGAGCCATTTCGTTGCCAGGTATGGGGCGCCGTTCGTAAAAATATTATATCTGACAGATTTAGCACAAAAACTGCCATCTCTGCGCATATTTAGCTATCTCTGCGCAGAGATAGCTATCTCTGCATGCATTTAGCTATCTCTGCGCAGAATCTGTCAGATATAATATGTCTACGAACGGCGCCCCATAGCCAGGGTTTTAAGCTGTTCGGCATCCACGGGCAAACCCATGCGTCTGCCAGCAGCATCTGTGATTATTTTGAAAATATCTATAGGTTGATTTCTGTCTTTCGTTGAAATTGTTTCAGTAATTACTTTTGCCAGAAAGGCTAAGAATAACAGTTGGTTTCCAACGGGAAGTTCATATTAAAAATTACGCACTCCATATGGAGTCTGTGTCCCCATTAGCCGTACTGGGTTTTGAAGTTGGAATCGGTTGATATCGTATCGGACTTCCTTCCAGTACAACAGGCGGTGTTGGAAAGTCTCCTGAGCAGTGGGAAAACACGGTTTGCTGATGGACAGAAGTGGCCGATTGTCGGTGTAATCTACAAGCCTCGGCATAGGAAACCCTTGATGTGGTTTTAAATTTGAGGACTGCTGATTCCCTGCGATGTCTGGGGCATTGCTTATCACCAGCCGTGTACTCACCGTTGCAGTTTGGACATTGTTTAATAGTGGATGTACATCATTGCGAACTATGTTCTCCGTTGCACTTGGAACATTTGTCTTTGTCTCTGCAATTTTTGGCCACATGACCAAAACGGTTGCATTTATAGCAACGCATGGGTTTCGGGATAAACTCACGAACTCTAAAGTTTAAATAGCCAATCTTAACAGCGGCTGGCAATTTTCATGAGGTAAAATGGAGTAAGACGGTTTTGGAGTCGAAATATTAATTGGTAGTTTCTTGTTTGAGTTTAAATCTTTTTACGAACATACCACTAGCCTGCATACACTCCTAGATCTGCTGGACTGTTATTTCCAAAGGTACATTGTAAATGACACCTTTCGCGCCATTTGGTTGTAGTTGTGAAGGCAGTATTGGGATGGAGACAGTCCCGTCGCCACGGGGGGATTGTGGGGGCTTATCCCCCCAAACAAAGCTCCAAGCCCCCCAAATTGAAACATGAAACACTATAAATTAGTTGAGATTTTGTCAATTTTTAGAATGTCAAGCCCCCCACAAAAGCCCAAAGCCCCCCAATTGAAAACTTTCTGGCGACGGTTCTGGATGGAGACTGTGCCATCGCTGAGAGTAGATGTATTAGCAACATTTTCATTTGTTGAAGACTTTTGCACTTCGCCATGAGGTTGCCGTTTTGCCTTGGAAGGCATGCGTCGTTATCGTCTATACATTTAACACATCTTTCTATGACGATGGGGTTGAACGACTTAAGGGTTCTATCTGACGAACATTGCAGTACGACTGGATGAACTTCAATACTTTCACCGGTAGAATGGGCTACGTTTTTACCCAAGGGTGCTTTTCGTTTCATCCTTTGAGCTTTATAGTAGTCGGGTGAATCCAAAGTGTCATTCGTTGGTTCACAATCTACGTCCCTTGCTGCTTGGTTGAAGACGGAGAAGATTGAAAGCAAGACACTACCTCCGCAGCAAGACTGAAGACACTACAAACAAGTATAAATCAAAGTTCGAAACGCAGAACAGCACTTGGAACTCGACTCTCTCTCCAGAGTCGGATTAAGGTAGCGTGGGGCCTGTAGCACATTAACAGCGCGGAGCCCTAATTTAAAAATACACTTGAACACAGTGCACCACTGTTAAATTATTATATAATTTCGTAAGTACGACAAACCTGGTCCTAAATAGCAACTGGTGGACATTATGGGATGCATATCTTTTTTTCAACCAAAAACGTAGTCCTATATACGTATCTCTTTACCATGAAAGGAAGGAATACATTACTGTACAGCTCACAAGTACAGTACAGAGACAGTAATTAATGCTTCCAGACTCAGTGTAAATGTCGAAGTCAATTGTCAAAAGCAGCAAACCTTTTGCATTTCGATGGCATTTTCTATATTTTGCCGTAGCAAATTTGTTTATGATGCTGATAGCAGTTTTTTTTAAGGAAAATGTTAGGTACCCGGTATGGACCTGTAGCGACCCGATTTCTCTGATTCTAGGGACCCGATTTTCTCTGATTCTAGGGACCCAATGATAGTTTTCTGTGATCCTAGGCAACCGATTTTCAATTCTAGAGACCCGAATCGGGTCCCTAAAACACCTTAAAAAAACTGCTGATAGTATCTATTTCACATAGACGTTCAGGCTCTGTTTATGCAGGGTCTGCGAGAGGGGTTACAACAGGTACATCATAGCCCGGCCCGGGCAGATCCAATGGGTTGCTCACGCTACACTTACGCTTGCTCACGCTACACTTAGTACGTTGGTAAGATGTGTTTTTAGTTAAGAATTTTGTTGAGTGCTATTTTATATTCTAAATGCAGTAGAATCATATGTGGATAAAATCATACGTGGATTTCGGGTCGACTTCATCATAACAGATGATGTTGAAATACCTCAGTGTATCTTTTTCTCCAAAGTGCCTGCTGGTAATGGTTCGATGAAGCCGACAATTTTGTGGGCTTCAAGGCTTGCCTCACTCCAACCCACACACGTACATGACAACCACATGTCTTTGCAGACCAATTGCGCTCAATTTCGTGCTGTAGGAACTCTGACTTTATCAGAGTTCGCTTCTGAAGACACGTTAGGATTGGAAGCATTCTATCGCGTTGCTTTTGGAATAGCAGAAGAAAAGAAGCCGCATATAATTGAGGAGTGACTTCTCAAACTGTATACTATGGATATAATCGAAAAGAAAACAAAAGAAAATTCTTAAGAAAATTTATTTGTCAAAACATACAGTACTTTGTCGTAAAGGTGTTATTTCTTGTGATATTTTAGATCACTTAATAAATGAAATTCGAAGTAATAAGGCAAGAATCACCCTTCTGCTAGATGAGTCAACTGATGTGTCGAACTACACTTGTTTGTTGGTTTACAGTCGACGTATAAATACAGTTGAGTGGAAAGATTGAGTTCATGTGCGAAAACCTACAGACAACTAGCTAAATGACTGATGATTAGGAAAATATGAACAATATCTTTCAACAAATAAACTCGTGGAATCACGTTGGCTCGCTATGCAAAGATGACACCCCTTCTATGCTCCGTAAAGTCAGGTTTCACAACTCATGTGGACAAACGGGCACCGCACATTATTTCTACCCTTGTGTTCTTCATCGACATGCACTGGCGAGTAAAGCCTTTCCAGAATACTTGAAAACAGTTTTGGAACACGTAACTGAACGTGTAAATTTTTTCAGGGCACGGGCTCGTCTTTTGAAAGTCCTTTATAAAGATTAAGTAATTGATCTTCAGTGTTAAACAATGCTTTATCCCAAATTCATATCTTGCAACTGTGACTTTTCCAAATTTTGCTGTGGCTTGGGCGAAGAGTTTCCTAAAGCGCGTATTTGAAGTTATACCTTTTCAAAATGCTTATATGCTGGAGGAAGGATTCTCCTCAATGATGACCATAAAACAAGACATCGATCTCAATTGATTCCGAAGGATGACAAGAGAGTATCTCTTTCAACCACTTTTCCCAGAATCTTAGAAATTGTGCGTAGAAAACAAGCACAAAAGTCTCACCGAGTGGCTTGACTGGTTGGAATTGTTCGTCATTTGTCAATAAAAAAAAATTTAAACAAGGCTGTGTACTCCTTCCAAACGTTTTTCCCCTTGATTCAGTGATGTGCCAGTTGGTATGAAACTGTTTTTAGAATTTCAACAACCTCAGAGAACCACATTTTAAAATTATTCATGCTTGCTTGTAAGAGCATTTTAGTAAAGTTTCATCTCAGAGACTAGAAGTTTCGTACAAGAATTACCCTGAAATTGGTTCCGGTATGAAGTTTCGTGCTGAACTTACAACGTTTTTCCAGGAGAACCTGCCCCGGACACTTTTCAGAAAAGTCATACCTTGACACACTAAACATTGTTGGGGGTAAAAGCAATTTTTTGATTTTGTTAAAGGGAAAATGAGACAAGAAAGGTTAAGAAACACATTTAATAAATCCGGAAGTAAATCTATGCTTGTCAAGATAAAGCAAAAATTATGTGCATATGTGCTCAAATGGGTCCCTCAACAATTTTAATGTGTAGACAAAGAACAATTTAAAATCAAATCACTTTAAGCAATTTCCAATGCGAAATGGATTTTCACGCAGAAACTAATTCCCAGACATATTGAAAAATTTAATTTGCTTTCAGTGAACACAATTTATGTATAACATGTGCAAAATATAAGGCTCGCTTTCTAAGAGTTTGCCTCGAGCACCTAAATTCCAATAGGCAATAATGCATGTAATGAAAAACAAATTTAACACAAAACACCGCGGTGTCCAAAAAGCGCGGGGGCCCGTAGCAATTCCTACATTTGCTACTATTGTTTATCCTGCACTGTCTCTCTCTAAACACCTCCACAACCACAAACTCTGGACACGTAAGACGTAAAGTTGGCCTGCACGAGCAGTACCAGTAGGCTCACGGCAAGAGCAAAGTGATGATTGTGTTGCGATCGGAAATCCCGAGCGGCATGTGCGCAGAGCTCCGCACCGTGGCAGCAAGCAACAATAGAGATCACCCGACGAGATCACTCTTGTGGTCACCGTTAGCAAGTACAATCAACTGTTCTCCAGGTTCACCAGCATCATTAGAGGTCACTCACCAAGATCACTCCACCGGGATCACTCTATTATTGCTTGTTCGCGCCACGTACATAATGGTGTTATTCTTCACGCACATCCCGTTCGTGGTGAATCACACCATCAACGCAACACCACCGGAGAGGTTGTAACAATTGTTTAATGACAATTGCAGCGAAGTCGTCCCAAGCACGTTCCATTACATTACAACACTCAAGCAATGAGGCCAACTTGCAGCAATTCCCAGATATTGCTTGATTTTATCGTAATGAATAGGATTGATTTTCATAATATTGCGTCAGAATGACCGGTTCTATGTATGTAAATTGCGCCACCTTATTTTCGGTAGTTTCAAAGTGATTTGGCATCCATTCATCACCAACTGCGTAGTGTATTCGGCAGTGTGGACCACCTAGTATTTGGCATATCTGCTATAGACCAGTTAGACTACCGTACTAGGCTGGTAATCTAACATTGTAACAGCAGATTTCGTAATCACTCACTGCCGAGGGCGTACGCAAAAGGGGGGTTTGGGGTTATCCCCCCTTGAGCTTGATATTTTACAAAAATTTTATTTTAAGGATAGTGTATAGGGCTTGATTTATTACTAAAATAAGGATAGTACGTGTAGAAGAATATGCATATTATGTCAACAAACTTCGCTTGAAAACATGAGTATGCCGTCAAATTGTGACGTCACAAACAGCGCACACCAAATACAAATGACCACCATATGCCACTGAATGAACCCCCCATGAAAATTTTCTGCGTACGCCACTGCTCACTGCCATATTTTCATAGCATACTTCCTTAAGTTTTTGTGGTTATTTACATGAATTACGGTAATGAGTAGCCGAACTGAAATTTTGCATTGCAGTTGCAGATAGCAATGAGCACTGATAGGGACTGATATTTTGGACGTCAATACGCATTTGGAAATGCAAAACGAAAAGTACAGGAAGAAAAAAATAAAAGAGAGACCAACTCATACTACCCAAAACGCGTATGTTGACAACGTATTTCGATGTTCAAACTCAAAAAGGTGATGCTGCTGTAGCGGTTGAAGCTAGAAACACTGAAATACGTACTAGTGAAATGGAAGGTATGATAGAGAAACAGCCAGGTTCTAGTTCTAGCCCTAGCGAATGTGAAAAAACAAATGAAGAGGATAAGTATTAAACTGTATCGGTGAATGGCCAAACAATCTAGAGCAGAGGTTCCCAACCTTTCTTTGACCATGTACCCCTTCAGGACTTCGACAAATGAGGATGTAGCCCTAAAATTTCTTCAGAGAAACGACTGAGTAAAATAACAAAAATCCACTTAATTTTTAATAGAACTTTTAAATTTTCGAAATATAAAGGCAGACTCCGTTTTTATGTCTCAAAGTTAAACAATAACCATAAAATGATTTTTGAAAATCATATTCACTGATTTATGTATACATATTTGGAAATAAATAATACATAAATATGTGTTTCCCTTCTATTTCTAACCTTAAATTTACCCCTTCAGAAGGCAAATGCACACATAGGGGTACATGCAGGGCTGAATTAAATGAATGCGAGGCCCCGGGCAAAGTCGTGACCGCGAGGCCCCTTAGCCCAACTGCGTAGCGTTTCACATGCCCTCGTTTCAACTTTGCAGAAGCGCCAATCAAAAACGTCAAAACTAATACGATTTGGCAGCCTACACTTCAGAGGCAATTGGGGGTGATCATGTACGGCGGTCCGAACGTGGTTTATTTGTTCAAACAGAAAGTTGTATCACAAAAGCGATCTTTTTGCTACCGTGACACTACCCAACAATCTTTTTCGTCGTAGACTCTCTGACCATCTTCACCGCACAAATCGTCCATTCACATATGCATTGAGGAAAGGTATGTCTGCACCCTATCGCAGATCAAAACGTACACCGTTTAGAAAAAATTTTCTCAACGAAATATCACGCGAAAGCAACTTAAATCGTACTACCTGACTACAGGTTTGAGATGGGAGCTTTGCAATAGTTACACCTATTAACTGTTCCGTTATCTAGTGGACAACATCGCCTTGTTTAATATGAGACTGATACCCTCACGATCACGACAAGCATTTCGCAACTAATTGTTACGTCAGCGCATTATACGGTAATTGTAAAGGCGTTAGATTGCGAAGAATACTTGGTAACGAACTTATTGAAGCGACCTTGGTCTCTGTCACTCTGTCAGTGAGTGCCTTTTGAAGTAAAGTCGGCTGCGAAAAGTTTCATAACGCCGCATTTTTTTGCACGTGAAATCGTTGATGATTGTCTCCAGGTCCGTATCCCCAAGAATCTCATGCTCCGTGGTACGTCGTAATCGTTAAGATTTAGTTCTGACTTCTTAATGAGCACTAGGTGCAAAGCTATATTTGCAGAGGCGAGTTTTCGTAATTCATCTGCTCAGTTTTTTAAGTCTGTATGGTGTTCTAACTTTAGTAAGTTGTCCAATAGTCCTGTCAACATATAGTTCTACTTCTCATTGCTTCATACAGTTTCACGAGAGTGTCTAACTTTCTTGGTTTTTCACCTCTCATGTTTTTCTGGATGTTGATTATTTTTAGATTATGACTTCATTGTAGAAAGTGCTCGAAACAATGGACATTACGCAGTTTATAAAAAGAAGTAACATTTCTGATAGCCGAAGTGTAGAAAACATTTCAGGCAAAAGATTGAAAATTGAGATTCAACCAGCACAGACTGATGGGTATGAAGGGTAAAGCGTTTTGTGAACGCCCATTTGCATTGCATCGTCTGTAACCTGAAAGGTATAAGCACAATTTCGACGTTTTCCCCCCTGGAAAAATTTCTGCGGACGCTCATGGATGCACTGATTTCGATCAAATTCTTGGGTCATGAAGTGAGGTGCTGTTTGGTTCAAGTCACTCAAAAACGATAAATGCCAAAGCTGTCAGTTTCCTTTGCCTGTATATTAAAGGCAGTAATTTAAAAGCTGTACAATCTCGACGCGTGGTAAACAACCTAAAAACATGAAAAACCAATGACGAAGTGTTTTGATATTAAAGCACGAGGCTCCCATAAGCGCGAGGCCCCGGGCATTTGCCCGGTTTGCCCAATGGTTAATCCGGCCCTGGGTACATGTAACCCAGGTTGGGAACCCCTGATCTAGAGGATTATGATCATGATTATTGGATAGCCAAGGAAAGTGATGAATGTGAACATGCAGATAGTGATTTTCTTTCATCCATACAATTTTATGACAATGAAAAGGCATCTTGCAACTGCCAGAAGACCCATTTCACATATAGCTAGATTCATGATTTTTAAGTTCCTTTCATCAATTTCTCACTCTAATGTGTGTTTAGTTATCGTATCAAATTAAAGAAGCTCTCTTCGCTTCGTTGAGACTAACATTTTACGTAAATTATAAACGACTTCTCCATTTAATGGCGATATTTCGTTCTGTTTCGGATTCAACGAGGGTACTCGCGGTTTGTTAGGTTTGTTAAAAGAAGCATTTAGCTTAGGCTATATGAAACTGTAGCGTAAAAATTTGATGTTATCTGATGTAGAATAAGGCAACAATATGATGTTAACGAGACTGACCCCAGTGGCAACACTGACTGATACTAGACAGCAGTCAGCAACCACTAGCTTTAGCACGCAAATTGTAACGTTTTCGTGACATTTGTGCAATAGGCGTGATGCGCGAGTAGAGAGTCATACTCATTCCAAAGGAATGATTGTTAGGAAAAAGTTACCAGCGAAATCAAATAGATTTGTATTGAACGAAACCGAAAACACTTATAGGCTATTCAGTACAGAGTCGGCGCTAGCTCTTTTTAGTGGTACGGCCAAGATGAGCGGAAATCGTGGATTCAGGGAACTATTGCTCGCTAAGCAAGCGGTTCTTTTGCTACTCTGCACTCTCTAGAACAGTGGTTCTCAACCTTTTTAAGCCACGGACTATTTTCGGACCAGTATATATGTTCGCGGACTCAAGATAGACTAAGTCCACGAGAATGATACAAACACTAGTTTTAGGAAATTTCTGTTCATCGCCCACATTCACAAATTCCAATGAGAACCTTGTCTCTGAGTTTGTTTCACCAGATTGTCGAAATAAAGGCTTGTGGTCTGCAACGCACATCACCTGATGTCGTCTTCTGGTTGAAACTGGTATCCGTGCTTGGCTTTAAAAATAGTTAGTGTTGAAAAACAGCGTCACAGCGGTATGTTGTTGGAAAAAGAAAAAGAGCTTCTGTTGCCTGCGGACACAGATCAGAGATCTTTGGTTCCATTGTCTGGACATCCACTCAAATTGAATCAGACTCCACAGCTGTCGACTTTGCAGCTCAATCAACGGTTCAGCAATGCAATCCACTTCACAATAAGTCTGTTGCTCTGGCACCTCAAAAGTGCTTCGCATGTTTTTGATGTAATTGTGATAAGGGATACATTTATCCATCTCGGTAAGATGTAGGAAGGCGCTCAAGAAAGATTGGACGAATCCAGCGGAAATCAATTTCTACCTCTTCTGCAAATGCGTTTAATGCCGAAAACGCGGATATTCTTCCATTTTCAATTCGATGGATCCACAACTGCATTTTACTTTCAAACGCGACGATGTCTCGGACACATCTAAAACCATTTCACCCTTTCCGTGCATGGAGCTGTTCAACCGATTCAAATG
>Ga0210059_1015953_pt1 | contig 10886 bp, 12 predicted proteins | sample Ectturendosymbi2_FD_188042 | JGI IMG/M metagenome (GOLD analysis project Ga0210059, IMG submission 188042) | Ecteinascidia turbinata endosymbiont from Florida, USA - Sample 2 (SPAdes) (version 2) | ecosystem: Host-associated > Tunicates > Ascidians > Unclassified | place: Key West, Florida... | reverse complement strand
TTGAGTTCCAAAAAGAAAGTCTATGGGTGCTACAGGTCAGAGCAATTTAATTTACTATAACTATGGATCGCTTTCTGAAACCGAAAGACCTTGAATCGTCGCCGGAGGACCCGGAGGCTGCTACAGCGTTCAAGTACTGGCTCGCCACTTTCGAAACATTCTTGCAAACCGCAGATGCAGGTCAAGCTGCGATAAATCTTGGTGTTGAGGTGAACAGGAAAGGACTGCTTGTTAACTTTTTGTCTCTTGCGGTTTATTCCTATGCTGAAGACTGCGAGACGTGCGACGAGGCCTTAGTTATACTAAAGCGTGTGTACGTAAAAAGAAAAAACGACGTTTTCGCAAGACATCTTCTTGCGACTCGAAAACAACGTACTGCAGAAAGCCTTCAACAATTCCTTCAAGCCTTAAAATTACTTTCGAAAGATTGTACGTTCCAAGCGGTGAGTGCCGAACAGTACCGCGAAAAACTCATCCGGGATGGATTAAACTCCCAGGGCATCCGCCAGAGACTTTTAGAAAAAGACGACCTATCGCTCGGAGCAGCGCATGAACAGGCTTATTCTCTCGAACGTGCGCAGCAGCAATCCTCCATCTATTCGCAGCCGATAACTGCGTCTGTTGCCAATCTTTAGCAAGACAGAGATGCACTTGAACGGACTGCTGCCGTTCAGAAAAAGAAATGCTTTTTCTGTGGAGGCCCTTACCACCTCCGACGCCGTTGTCCTGCTCGGAATGCTGAGTGTAATGAATGCGGAAAACTGGGCACTTCGCCAAGGTTTGTCGCTCGAAGTCTACTCTCTCGAAGAGCCCAAATATCTGCGCTGCACTTCTGCCAGAGCATTACATCGCTTCCGTGTTCGTAGCCCCAGCTTGCTTACAATCTGCTGTTGTTGAAATGCAGGGACTGCCAGCCCGTGCTTTGCTCGACACTGGAGCATCGGACAGTTACGTTGACTCTGAAGTTGCAAAAAAACTTGGGTTAGAATGTAAAGGCCAAAGCTCAAGCATCGCCTTGGCGTCAACAGCTTCTTCTGCAAAGGTACGTGGAGTCGTAAACTGTAATATTTCTGCCTTTAAGGGATGATACAGCCTTGAATTAGGCGTCGTGGACAACCTTTGCGCTGATGTGATATTGGGTCTAGATTTCATAAAGATGCATCGCTCCACTACTTTTGTTACCGGAAGTCCTCGTAAGCCGATCCGAGTTGGCGACCAAAAGGTGTGCAGCGTGGCCGCACGCTGCAAATGTTAAACCAGCGCGTATCTTTCAATTCTTGAATCCGAAAGTTCGACCAATTTCCACTCCCTCCCGGCGATTCAATGCTGAAGACTCCAGATTCATAACAGAAGAAATAAACAAATTGCTTGATCAGGGGGTTATAGAACATTCTGAAACCCATGGCGTGCTCAAGTGCCAGTAACAAAGGAAGAAAGGCATAAACGCAGAATGGTAATCGATTATTCTCAAACCATAAATCGTTTCACTGAGTTGGATGCGTATCCTCTTCCTAAAATCGATCACCAAGTGCACGAACTGGCTAAATGTAAATTGTTCAACACGCTCGATCTGAAATCTGCCTATTATCAAATACCTCTAGATCCAAAAGACCGCGTGTACACAGCGTTTGAGGCTAACGGGAAACTTTACCAATATCGACGTCTTCCGTTTGGTGTCACCAACGGCGTATCTGCTTTCCAGAGAATAATCGATGGCATAATTTCTCAAAATGGCCTACAGCGGACTTAACACTTTGAGAACCGGTCTAAAGTTTACCTCGATAATATAACCATCGGTGGAACCAGTAAAGCTGACCACGACAAATCTTAAAAGATTTCTGGACGCCGCGTCGCAGTTCAACTTGACTTTCAATGAAGCAAAATCTGTTTTGGCAGTGCCACAGATCGATATTCTCGAGTACCGGGTTCCACACGGCTTGGTCAAGCCTAACCCGGAACGTTTACGTCCATTGATGGAACTTCTTGTGCTGCAAAACCACCGAGAGCTAAAACCATGCCTAGTGTTGAGTTCGTCTTGGCTCCTCAACATGAAACGTCTTATAATTCTGAAACAATAACGAAAGAAGACTTCGATTATTGAAGAAAGATAACTGAGGAAAGCGACTCAGAAGTTTACCGACGAATTCTCGACAAGTAAAACGAAGCCGAAAACTAAACAACGACTAAAAGACATTAACTCTTTAGAACTTAGTCATGTGTACCTATTTGATGTACTGTGGATTTGTACTTTACATGTTTAGTGTGAGTCACCTTTCGGAGAGAATAACAAAACGGTACAGAAAATCACCACCTTAAAAAATAACTTCAAATTGCAAATAGAATTAATGATGAGAACGCATATGAATATTGTAGTCGAATACCGATTTGAAATTTACGCGAGCTGTGTTGACCACTAGCGTCGCTATTGCACTGTGAACTGCTCGAGATTTGTCACGTGACCTTGGTGTCACACGTCGTGTGTATATAAAGAGCGGAATGGCTAGGTTCATCATCAGTTCAACTCACGGGTCTCACCGGAGTAATACTTTCCGACACGTAGTGTGATAGGTCGAATTAAAGAATAGTTGGCGAACTTGCGGGGTCTGGTGAATTCGTGAACCAGGACACGCTTGTAGCCAACAAAACACCCCAGAACTGTTAGACCCACGGAACTACCGAGGTCTCAACCAATTTTCAGGTAGATCGTGTTATGACAGCTTAATAGAATGGGCTGCTCTCTCTCTCCTTTCATAGAAGAATTGAATTCGTACTTAACCCCTGTTGTCAACCCCTGATGTTTGCGGTAACTTATATTACGTGCCTTGATTAACGATTGTTAAAATGAACCCCTGTTATGATTAATATCGCAGTGCTTAAAGTTATATCAATAAAACCATACAATCTTGTTGTGATAAACTGAGCGGTGCCGAGCGAAACCGGCGGGTCTAAGTTTCTTAATTGTTAACTTGGGCGTGCCATGGACACTTCCTATGGACCAGTGCTCTTGCGGAATGTCCTAAACGTGAAGTGGACTGCCACACTAGGTCTGTTCGCTTATTATGCTCGATGGATCAAAAACTATTCTGGTAAAGTGAAGCCTCTCACTATTAAAAGTGTTGCCTTTCCTTTATCGCATGATGCCTTGGCTGCATTCGAACAACTGCGGTCAGAACTGCTTAACGCTTGTCTGGGCTGTATAGATGAGCGGGAATCTTTCACTGTTGAATGCGATGCATCTGATTCCGCCATAGCTGTCACCCTCAATCAGAACGGCAGGCCAGTTGCATTTATGTCTCGGACCTTGTCTAAAACTGAATGCAATTATCCGACAGTAGAAAAAGAAGCTACTTCTATTATTGAAGCTGTAAGGAAGTGGGGCCATTTTCTGTATGGTAAGCCGTTCACACTTATAACTGATCAACGGTCATTGGCCTTCATGTTTGATAAAAGCTGTCGAGGAAAAATCAAGAATGCTAAAATTCAAGCATGGCGAGCCGTACTTGGCATGTATACGTACCATGTGCAATATCGCCCAGGAAGCGCAAATGCAACTGCAGACGCGTTGTCTCGAGTATATGGTGCCATTGGTCGCCCTGGTGATCTATCTGGGCTACATGAATCTTTGGGGCATTCCGGTATTACTCGATTTTTGCACTTCATTCGCAGTAAAAACTTACCATTTTCAATAGAAGAGGCTCGCCAGACATGTGCGCAGTGTACCACGTGCTCTGCTTTAAAACGCGATTTTATCAACCGCCGCGAAATAAGTTTGATTAGAGCCACTCGAGCGTGGGAACGTATCAGCATCGACTTCAAAGGCCCTCTTACAACTTCCCACAGAGGGAACAAGTACCTTTTGATAGTTGTTGACGAGTACAGCCGTTTACCTTTTGCATTTGCTTGCAAAGATACTTCAACTTTATCCGTGACTAATGCCTTGCTATGCTTTGCTGTTCAGCCTGGTAGGCTTTCCTTCTTACGTTCACAGTGATCGTGGAACGGCTTTTACGAGCAAAGAGCTAAAAGATTATCTGCACAGCCATGGCATAGCTACTAGTCATTCCACGCCGTACCATTCCACTGGCAACTCCCAGTGGGAGCGGTGCAACCAAACTGTTTGGAAAACCGTGTCACTAATACTGAAGGGTCGAAATTTAGGCCAGAATCTGCGGGAACTTATTTTGCCCGACGCTCTCCACGCCGTACGGACCTTGCTATGTACAGCAACCAATGCTTCTCCCCATGAGAGGTTCTTCCCATTTTCTCGTCGGTCGATGTTGGGTCGTTCCCTCCCCAGCTGGATGATCACTCCAGGAACTGTCCTGCTGAAGAAGTTTGTCCAAAACAAGAGCGACCCCTTGCGTGAAGAAGTCGACCTGTTAGACGCTAATCCCAAGTCGGCTTTGATTCAATTCCATGATGGGCGAGAAACGACGGTCTCCATATCAGATCTAGCCCCCGCTGGTAGCCGTGTCGACAGTTCTGATTCCTACGAGGGTATTGACGATTCAACTGCCGATGTTGAACTGCCAGTGCCCGCAACATCACCGTCTGAATCACCCCAAAGCTCCGAGGAGATCGACGTGCCGCCTGATTCCGTTATTAACAGCCCTCCTCCTTTAAGAAGGTCCAGCAGAACGCGTCGACCGCCAGATCGTTATGGGAATCCGGTCGCTTATGGGTAATGCAGTGACAGATAAATAGTGAGCCGCTACAGGACTCGCCATATAGCTACAAGTTTCTGCGACCTATTCGTTGCATATGTGATTGTCTGATGTCATAATGTGATTCCCATTGTTGTAACCTGTGCGATATGTTACACGTGCTGCAAAAACTTTTTTTGGGGGGAAGGATTGTAGTGTATTTTGCGCGTGATGATCGCAGTGACCGGTAATAATTGGTCGTTGCATTTTTGGGTAGCTTGCTGGAATGCAGCTGAGCGCAACCGTACTTTCTCCAAGTGTTCACCGCATAACGTGATGTCGGTCTGGTGTGCACTGCTCGTCCAACCTACCAAGTCGAGTGGTTAGTTTAAATCGTTGTTTCTTTCCTTTCAGCATGTTGCGTTACTGAGCTTGCTTAAAGTTATGGTAAATTAAAGTCTGAGTTCCAAAAAGACAGTCTGTGGGTGCTACAGGTCAGAGCAAGTGTCGACTGTACCCCACCTTCCCCTAGATGGCAGCACTGTATAGGCCTATATGTGCAACAACGCTGGTGCGCGCTTAAAGCGTACTGTAACTGTAAACTCATTCCAGCCCGCTTGTGTTTGAGGCGTGTGCGACTGTGCGTGTTGATGTCTGTTCTGCCTTACTGATACAAGTCATCGCCAAAATCAACAACAGGAAAATACGTCATTCCAAAATAAATGATTTCACTGGAACATCGAAATTATTTGACTGACGTCAATGACTGAGCAACTCAACAGACCTATTTATGCCTGAAACGGTTCTAGGACAACTGCCAACTACAGTAACATGACTGCTAACTAGTACAATTGCTAGCTTGCGCAACTGCCAGCTGGTACAATTAACAATGGCACAAATGCCCTTACAAAAATCGTAGAGTTTTTTTCACAGAGTTAAAAAAAAATACCGAACAGCTTAAAAAATTAGTTAAAACAAGGCATACCGAACAGCTTAAATTGCGGCGCGGAACAAATGCGAAAATACATGCCTTTCAAAAGCAGATAAGCATACTGTTTGGATAATTGTCTGCAGTGTTTAGCTCTGACTATTAAGCAGTGATGTGCCTGAGTCATTTCTGTTGAGTCAAAGTCACAGCCCTTCGAGTTAGAGTCGAGTAATAGTCATCTAAAATTTTTGAGTCGCGTCATGACTTGGTCGAGTCGCAAGAACTGTCGAGTCACTTCGAGTCATTGGTTTGCAAGCTCGAGTCAATGTCGAGTGACATGAAATTTCACATTTTTTCGATGACATGCTTTACGCTCTGAAATGGTGCCCAACATGTTATGAATGGTGCCCGATAAGTTAGAAAATGGTACCCAATGTTGTTTTAACAAGTTTGATTGCAGGTTATTTGTATATAAGTTTTCTCAAATTGCATTTAACTTGTCTCTTTCACTCTCAGTCATTTAAAAAAGTCTAGTCCAATCTTGCTACAAGTGTTGCAACCTCTCGGTATTGAATGTGCGATTCACCAAAAACGGTATGTGTTTGAAAAACAACACCCATATGTATGTGGCGTGAACAAGCGGAGATAAAATGAGCATGACGTGGGTCTCTATTGTTGCTTGCTGCCATAGTGTGAAACTTTGCGCACTTGCTACTCAGCCTTTCCATTCACAACAAAGTGGTGCTGTGAACAGGATGTGAAGGTGGTGCCAGGTGCCAACTTCACAAAAAGAACGTGCGATAGGTGCTGTTCATTGCAGAAAGGAGAGGAAGTTTTTGGAATCTCTCACTTGGCGTTGCATTGAAAGTGTGATTCACCACGAACGGGATGTGGGCAAAGAGCAACACACAAATAAATGTGACGTGAACAAGCAATAATAATAGAGTGATCTCGTTGGGTGATCTCTATTTTTGCTTGCTGCCACAGTGTGAAGATTTGCGTACTTGCCCCTCAAGCTTGTTGGTCGCAACGCAAGAAACATGCTTCTTGTCATTCGCATGCCCAATACATGAAAATGATCAGAGATAAACATGTACTTTGATTTGGATTTAAATCTTGCGACATTTCAATATATTGATGGATTTAGATGTCATCATTTTTGCTTAAATAGATTTGGTTTGACGATTTTCTTACTTTTGATTCAATTTTGGGACTGCAGGTCACTGTAGGACTGCAGTTTAACAATGGATTGCAGCCCCCGAAACGTTGGGAGCCATTTGTTGTAGGCACACTGCGGCATCCACCTGAGCCAACCGAAGAAAGCGTTGAACCGACGATCATCAGCTGGATAGCAATTGAGATTAAACATTTGACCAGGTTCACTCTTCTATTGCTGCTGCGACTTCAACGTTAGATGTGGCGCCATAGACCAGTAACATGTATTTGTGACTGTATTAGCGACTGGTCGATCGCGAGTTATCAAGAAATTTTCTAGTCGATCCCAGTCGAAGACAAGTTGGCCATACATGAAATAGACAATATTAGCCTACACAACACACACATATGCCACTCAGCACAACAAACAAAGCAGCAAACCAGCAATATAAGAGCAGCTTACTACGTCCACTTTGCAGGAAAAAAATTTACGATAAAGTAACACGAATTATCATTGATTGTGATAAGTGCAGCACATACTGACAAAATCATATTGATTTTTTGTGAACATGAAAACCATAGTTAAGAAAACACTAGCACCACCATTTGTGACATGTTGAATCACTCTCAGGGTAATTTCGGTATAGAAACATTTCGTTATGTAAAATAGAAATCAAACAAATATCCTGATCCTGTCCTGATCCAATTTTGTTCAAAAATCAATATCCAAATCCAACCCTGATCCAAAAAAATCGCAAATATCCTGCAGGATATCCAATCCTGATGCTGTCCATGCTCACCTCCCTGCTGGCCCCTCAGTGAAAAGAAAAGAATCAGGTCTACCTCTGTGCAAGTTGGGGTACTTGATCCCTAAAATGTAGCTTAGCACAACTAGACAGGCAAAACAAAAAATTTGCGCCGATCTTGATCATCACTGAAGCAGAAAATGCTCATTTCTTTGTGTGCAAATGAAGCGGGTTTGTGCATCAGGAACTCAGAGATTTTGTAAAAATGACTCTGACTCGAGTCTTGAGCCATTGATTGTGACTCGAGTCGAGTCGATTCATTTTGTGAAAAACGTGACTCCAGCCGAGTCACCATTTTTCTCAACGTGACTCGAGTCGAGTCCGAGTCACCAAAATTCGTGACTCGAGTCGAGTCATTGACTAGGGTCGCGCTATCACTGACTACTAAGCCTTTATTTATTAAGCACTGGGGTGGTAGCCTGCAGAATTTAGGTCACGAACCTGCTATGGTTTTGAAATAGAACAGTCTTGCAGCTTTGGCACACACGCTAAAAGGAGGGGCGTGTTGACTGCAGAAACCTTTTCTCCGTGGTGGTGATAGCTCAGTGGTGAAGTGTTCGCGTATCACTTGGAAGGTTGGATGTTCGATCCATGACCACTGAGTGAGTGAATCGCTGTAGCGTTCCTTGAAAAAGAGCGTTCACCTCAACCGCCCAGGCAAGACGCTACGGAGTGCCGCCAATTGCCGCCACCAAATTAAAGTTTAAAAAGATTTAGCTAAATCTATTCCAATGTCATTTTTTACGAACGGCGCTCCATTAACAACAATACTGCCACACTGAATGGTGAAAGGTCAAAGAACAGTGCAAACAATAGCAAGAATTACTTCACAGTGGGAGGATCATGTTCTGATTATTAATTTGCGCGTCTAGTTGGTGACAAAATTTTTGTCATCACAACAAAAAATAAAACTTTCCCACTGAACCGAACGTTCCCATGCACAAAGCGCAAACTATGGTATTTATGTGGCGACTTGTGTGATATGTCATGGCCAAACCAGCAATAAATTTTCCGTGAAATGGTCATTGCACAGCAGTGATTGGAAAAAGCAGGATTGCAAAACTGACAATCACCAATGGCTTATCGCAGCACTATTTGGAGAGCCATGGTATAGCACAAAACTACACACAGCAAATTACAAAATTACACACAGCTAAAACCTTATTCATTCGATTTGAATAAGGTTTTAGCTGTGTGTCGTTTTGTTGGTATTTAAAGTAATTTCCGTGAGTGCTGTTCTGTTGCTGAATTGAATTTAGTTGTAAATTGCTAAAAATGAACTCAAAGCAGGAATGCAACACTAAACACAAGCCAGATGAAAGATCAGAAAGGAAGAGACGTAATGGTGATCATAATAAAACTCTGGAGGGGATCAAACTCTCCATAGAAAACTTGCAGTCAATTCCAAAAGAAGTAGGTGATCTTTTTAAATCTGTTCAGTTCATGCGCAGTAATTTGAAAAGCTTCAAATGGATGTATTGGAAATTAAAAGAGAAAACCAATACCTAAGAAAGGAAAATATCACCTTGAAAAAAGGATGGATTTCTGCAGAGGCAACTTGAAGACTAGGACCAGTATGGGAGAAGACATAATCTTGAAATACATGGATTGCCTATATCTGACAATGAAAACACTGAAAAGCTTGCATTAAAGGTTTTACAGAAAATAGATGAAAATGTTTCATCATCTGACATAGATGTTGCACACAGGATTGGTAGACAGAAAGATGACAAAGGCAAAATTAGAAAAACAAGGCCTATCATTGTCAGGTTCGCAACTAGAAAAGTTAGAAACAAAATCTACGATAACAAGAAAAAGTGTACTCATTCACTACAACAGACCTTGGATTTGAAACAGCAAACTACACATATATTAATGAAAATTTAACACCAGCTACTTGTTCATTGATGCACGAAACAGATGTGAAAAGGAAGGAAATGGGTTGGAAATACATATGGACAAAGAATGGTAAAATATATTGTAGAAAGCATGAAGGTACTAAAGCAGTAATTATCCAGCAGGCAGATCACCTCAACAACATCTACACTGTCAAATCTTAGAAACAATTATGGGACACAGCTTTGTGAGCTGTGCAACAACAAGTTAGTTTATGTGTGTTTTTGTATTATTGCTGGTGTCCAGACCTCACTTAAATTAATGTGCTGTTGTACGTATAATATAACCCACTGTTTTGAATATGCTAGTCATATACCATCATGTCACCATGACCCTGTCACCTAAGCATCCATGTGTCATGTGCCTTAAGGGATGCAAGAATAACCAAAACTGTATACAGTGTGACCTTTGTGACCTCTAGTGACATATGAAATGTGCTGGATTAAAACTCACTGATTTTAGGAGTTATTCAGAAACTGATAAAAAGTATTTTTGTATAAAATGTCTTGATACTGTATTCCCCTTTAATTCTGTCACTGATGATGAATTTGTAAACACTATTGGCAATAACTTACATCTTCTACAAAAGATAAATAAATCAACCCAAATGTTAGATGTTACCTTTACAAATGATCCTGCGGATAACAGTGTTAGCCCTTCCTCAAAATACACTAGCCCTGCAACCTTGCAAAAATTATTTAGCAATAGAAACCCAGCCGAAATTGCTGCACATAAATACTAGATCTTTTCCAAAAAACAACATAAGATAGAGGAACATTTGGTAAAGTGTGCTAAAATACCAGAATTAATCGCAATTAGTGAAACAAAACTACATAATGGCAATATTCAACAAGTTGGCCTTGAAAATTATGACTTTTTACATGCTGACTCCGAAACTAATGCTGGTGGAGTAGGTTTGAAACTAATGTTAGTGGAGTAGGTTTGTTCATCCTTTTAATGGAGTATGTTATCTACCAAGAAACGACCTAACCATCAAACTACCAGGTTGCGAAAATTTATGGGTAAAATTAACTAGCGAAAATGTGATCTATAGACATAGTTTTTGCAGTATTAGTGATTTTCAATCTGAGCTATCAGCTAGATTACATGACGTGAGCAATACCACATACTACATATGTGGGGTCATTAACATTACCTTGCTGAACCCAGAAGCAAGCCCTCAAATCAATGAATATATATATAGAGAGAGAGAGTTTATTGGCGCAAATATTAAACAATTTCATACAAATTAAAGCTAAGGCGCTGGGACACCGAAAAAAACCTGTTAAACAGGTTGTCTCGTCGGGCGCCCCTCGACAGTTTCATAAATTTTTATTGTGGTGTAAATTTGATGGCCGAATTATTGCAAATTTGTTGAGGTTATTGTTTTGAAGAGGTTGCAGTCTGCTGGATGATCAACACAGTTGCGCGGGAGTGCTGGGTCGCAACCGGTATCTA
>Ga0210059_1015952_pt1 | contig 10886 bp, 5 predicted proteins | sample Ectturendosymbi2_FD_188042 | JGI IMG/M metagenome (GOLD analysis project Ga0210059, IMG submission 188042) | Ecteinascidia turbinata endosymbiont from Florida, USA - Sample 2 (SPAdes) (version 2) | ecosystem: Host-associated > Tunicates > Ascidians > Unclassified | place: Key West, Florida... | reverse complement strand
ACCAGTTTTCATCTCATTCCTAGCAGTAGAACTATGGGTTTTATTGCAATATGTCTTTTTTGCCCATCGCGAGCAACGCCACCTAGTGATACACTCAAAGGCAAATAACTCAGCTGCCCCTTGATGGATTTCAATTATGTTTTTTTTCCAGACCATCTTGCATGTAAGTGCACCTTATATAAAAAAATGAGGCATTTTTGTGACATTGGGTTACACAATTGCAATTTCTTGTTGGATTATAATGATTTGACCCTACCGAAAGTTTTATTGCAGGCAATGGCGCATCTAACCTGGAAAAAGGAGTCTGTCGCGGAAAGGCAGCATTTCATATCACTTTTCAGCATAAAACCACACTTTCTCTTAGGAATAGAAATTGATCGATTAATTTTACGATGTTGCTAAAGTTTTAGATTGGCAAAATTCCACCCATGTACAGTATATTAGCAATTTTTGCTCATAAAAGCCACTACACTAGTTTTCTGCACAGAGTGTTCGAAAACCCAAGTTGCTACTTCATCTATCATTAATTAAAGCAAATTCTCTGTACTGTTCCTTACAACACGGAGCCCTCCAACTGCATCAAGTAGTGCGCAATATTCAGACCACTCTGAAATCATCCCAATAAACTGGTCTATGACATAACATTCGCTGTCAGGTTTTGCACAGTAAGCAGATGGATGGCTGCCTGCAAACACAGCTGTGGTTTTTGACTGTCTCAGTGACACAGTTTTGCACAGAATTCCATGTTATATGCTTCTTCATCGCACTGAAGTATTGTCTTTCAATTGTAGTTTGAGCGTTGCAAAATATCGGCAATGAAAAATAAAACATCGGTATGAACCCAAAAAAAACAAAAAAAGCTCTACCTAAAATCCAATCAAACTTGGTTAGTAAGGCTAGTAGTAGTAGCCCAGCACAACTAACTATTTAGAATACATAGTGGTTTTGATCTCATTATCAAAACACACAAGGTAAGATTTCTAAATTATCATTGCTTTTGGTTACAGCACTTTATTACATCACAATCAATATTTGTTCCTACGAACTTGGTGCTGAAAAGATTTAGCTTGTCAAACATTCAGCAAATATCAGCCATACAGCAATGAGAGCTGTTTATCCATAGGTACATACACTTATAAAGTCGAAGCTGACAATCAGCTGCACAACTGCATCTGTGGAGCACTGTCTATCAAAGATAGCGATGTTACAAATATACTGGTGAAATCACTGCGGAGAAGAACAATTGAGTTGCATTGCTCTGATGATTTTACATCTTTATGTAAACGTGGCTTACTTGAAATCAATATAGGACTTTCTGCATAGCAAACAACATTGTCAACTGCTCAATTCTAAAAAGGTTATTTTCGAAATAGAATGCTTGACATATGTTTTGTTCAGATAATGATACCACAATTTCGGAGGCTAGCTGTCACACACAAGTAGCCAACTTAGTGGCTAAATGTGTGATTTTCAGGTACGATATGTACGAACACCAACAGCAAACATGTTAATTAAAGTAGATACAGCTAAAACTGACTTGCCTATAACTCATGATACCTTTCGCAAGAAATACGATGTAACAGCTATTTCTAATAAGGTTCAGGTACTGCTATTGCTGCGTCAGCATCATAATGCAGCCTTCTGGTTACTTTGTACCTACTCATTTGGTCCTCAGGGCAATTTGAGTTTGAGATCCCTGACTCTGATCATCTTTATCATCATAACCTTCATTGGCAGCATCAGCAACACAATATCACACATATCCAGATGTAGGGCATGTGTATAACAGAGCTGGTGATTGACTTTGGAATTTTCCCAATGTTTTCATGGCCAAGGCACCATCAGACAATATATATATATGTGATTGTTGGTTGTTCCAACATCAGCAAGGTATTTCTGTAGCAGCTGTAGAAGTGTCTTAGCATCGCATGATACCAGTAATCTTATTAAACCCAGATTAACATATTCGTTTTCATAATGAATGTTGACATGCATACATTATTAACATCAAACTGTAGCGTACTTATCTGAAGTGACAATGAAACCGTTATATATTGCACTGAATGTCATTTTTTATTGCGAATGTCCCTTGGTTGACCATGAATTTAATCCATAATACTTGATTATGCAAGAGGAAGGTGAAAACTTTTAGCACAGAATGACTTACAGAAAAACCATCCTCTGCTGCACGTTGCAAAACAATATTCTGCACTTTTCTTCCATACAGTAACAACAACATAAAAGATTTCTGCTGAATCTTGCTTTATTTTTAGGACAAAGTTATTCTTCAGTATTTAATCTACATTAAGACTAAACTTACTCTTCACGCCTTTCCTGCCATGCGGTTGGAGTTGCTCCACAGCCATTCCCTGCCAGCATGTTTTGCCGGTTGTCATGAATGTTTAAAAGTCAGCCTTGTAATTGTCACGAAAGATCAAACGTTATCCTTGCAGTTGTCACAAGTGATGTCAGCCTTATGTGTGAATGTGCTTTGCAAGCAAAAAAATCACACTTGGTAACAAAGTTTTAAATCTGCCAACATTTATTGAGGCTGTATTCATTGTGGTTTTTTATGCTTATGAAAATCAAATCTACCAACCCTCTCAATGTAGCTGCCTTTTCATGTGTCTTCTTTTACAAATTTCTGGCCTAACAATAGTCTTAATGATGATGTGTGTTTCATGCACTTGCACATGCAAGAAAGAAAAATAAAAAATAAAAACATTAGTGCAATGTGTATTCCTTGCAAACCTCTAGACCTACTAACATTTTTAATGATGCTGTATTTATTGTCCTTTTTTATGCTTGTGAAAACTAAACCTAGCAATGCTCTCAATGAACTGCCTTTCTGGCTCTGGGTGGTACTTTTTCTTGTGAATTTCTGGTTTAGCAATAGTCGTAATGGTGTTGTTTCATGTGCAAACAAGCACAAAATTGAGAAATAGAGACATTATTGCCATGTTTATTGCTTGCACAGTCTTAAAACTACCAATAGCCCTGCTCAGGTACGATGAAAATCTTTCATCGTAGTAACCTTGACCAAAGTGGCCATGAAAAATATTTAGACTTCCAAGAGCAAAAGCTTTCTAGGCATCTGATTGTAAGTATGTAAGTTCACGTGTCATGCCAGTAGGCAACAAACGGCACAATTGTATATATGTGGTTTTGTTTACACCAGCAGGGAAGGTGTTAAGGTATCAAGAAACACCACTAGTTAATCAAACTTCACAACTCAGCTTTTTAGAACAGTGATGACAACAGCTTTATAACTAGTTTGAGAAAATTGCTTCCAAACTCCAGGCTGGTTGCTACATTGTGCTTTGCGGTGAATTTTATTCCACAGTCTTACTGTAAGAACTTGAACAGTTACACCAGTTCCTCAAAGTAGGGAAGTTTGATGGATGAAGTATATATTACTTCAGCCTACATCAGTGCTTCCCCACCTGTTTCACCTGACAACATTCTTTTACTGGTATTTTTGCAAGGCTCACCGATTAACACCTTTGCTGCTGGGTGGACTTACCTGTAAAGCCCATATTTTTGCACTACTTTGCAACTCTATAACTTGCCAGTCGATTGTGCTAGATTAGAAAGGTTCCCAACCTGGGGTACATTTGCCCATGTGAAGGGGTACATTCAAGGTTAGCAACAGAAGGGGAAGATGCATTAAATCTTATTTCCAAATATTTATACATAAATCAGTGAATATTTTTTTCAAAAATCATTGTATGTTTATTGTTAAATATATCTATGATTATTGATTAATCATGATAAAATGTTTGTCATGAGAAATTTTAAGGTCCATGCTCGTCTGTTGAAATACTGAAGGGATACATGGTCGGAGAAAGGTTGGGAACCCCTGTGTTAGATAGCTGTTCAAACCCTCAAAACACTTAGATTCTTCTCATTTGTAATGAAAAAAAAATTTTTTAGGTTTTGGGTTTTTCATGGGTTATATCATAAGTGGGATAGGTTTCGGCCTTTTTGGCTGAGGTTATCGGGCCCTGGGCTCCAAGCACAAGAGGGAAGTGTTTCGCTCAAGTTTTTAGTGGAAACTCGGCTAAAATATGAGTCTTTGATTGGCCATTCAGCATTTCTGGTTAAAAAGTTAAGTTATAACCAAAATTTGGATACAAATATCGTTTTGGGTAATTCTTATCCAAACTTAGGTTTTCAATCAAAGGCTTAAAAGACTCAAGACTTTAGCCTAGTTTCCACTAAACGCTTGAGCGAAACACTTCCCTCTTATGGTTAGGGGGCCCCAGGGTCTGATGACATCAGCCAAAATGGCATAAGCCTACCCCATTGATGACATCACCCACAAAAACGTGAACAATTTTTTTTCATTGCGAACTGAAAGACTCGCCAAGTCTTTTGAGGGTTTGAACAGCTCTCTACGACAATCGAACGGAGAGTCATAGTGTTGCATAGTGGCGGAAAAATAGCGGCTCAATGCATGATTTCAAAGTACAATATACTCGTACACTGGCTCCCAACGTGTTAAGTAAACTTACAGATCAACTAGAAAACATGTTAAGTAAAACTACAGATCAACTAGAATAGCACCTTTCCCAATTTTTAGTATGTTGTGGAGATAATGTCCAAGTATATTTTCATATCACAAGGTCACAGTTTAAAACTCATTCCCCTCAACATGCTTATTCATTAAAACTAACAACAGAAATGCAACCCTTGGACAATTCTTTACAAAATGACACTAATTTTATCAAAATGAAGCCAGTGGTTACTGAGATATAGCATTTAGAAATTAGGCAATACCCCCATTTTTGGCAACAATTTAAAATTTTAAAGGCCCATATCTCCAAAACTATTGGTCAGATTTCAATGAAATTTGAAATTTATGCATACCTATGCACAACCTGCCTACATATCAAATTTCAAGCAAACCAGTGATGGTAGTGTTAACACCACTGGGTGATCTGACATAGAATACCATGTTATAGCAATAATAACTGAAACTCATATTGGTAAAAAAGTAAAACATATCATCAAATGTAACATGCATACACAAGTACTTACCATCCAGAACTGGTGCACTTCTGTCATTTGTCTGAACCTTCTTTAACTTGGCTCCACTAAATTTATTGATATCCGTCAGTAGGGCACTTCTGTCTTTAGCAGCTGACTTTGTAAGCTTTGGTGGTGCGGAAGTCACTGGTGGTGGAGGAGGAACAGATCCCAGTGGTGGTGGTGGTGGTGGAGGTGGCATATTGGTAACACCTCTACTTTTTGCTTTTTCATGAACCTACAACTGTGTATTTCATTGACTAACAGCAGGTTAGTATGTTACAGCAGATTTAGCATTAACAATCATTTCACTTTAAATGCTATGTTAATTTCACTCCTACTTCTGTATAATAGTTCATTGCACTGAAACATTACTATAAATGAAAGCAGGCAGCATCTTTATTGCTATATTTAATGAAAGTAGAATCACAAACACAATACGGAATAAGGTTAGAAATAATATTAGAAAGTGGTGATGCATTGTTTCAATACAGACAACTTCAGTTAATTGCATGAACTGCTTTATCGCCTAGGATTCTGTCATCCCAAACCAAAACCATTCACACATCAAGAAAATATTCCGGTTAATTGCAAAATGTTTAATCGCATAAATAAGATATTCACATAGAAACGTTGTTTTCATTTATACATTTGTATCACTTAATCACATATTTCACTTCATAGAAAAGCAAAGTGCCCAGTGCAGACAAAAGCCAGGGTGCTATAAAATTGATCAAGCAACTGTTGCTGTGGGCATGGCCAAAAAAACAAAGTTACCACCTTCGGCCAAGAGTTCTGAAACTTTCACCATGTAAGGACGCATGGCTTGGCTAACTCTGACGAAATTAGAACATCTCAACTACTTCATAGTTTACTCAGGTGGTAAAAACAAGCAGTTTCCCTGTGCTTGGCCTGCAGTGTACATATACACACAATCCACATGGTCTAAGCATGTAGTACAAAAATAACTGTCACATTATGTGAGATGATAAATCATGAAATGCCATCACTACAAGTGATATTCTGACATGGTTAAGGTTGATGCTTAATTCTAAGCTTGAAACTTCGAAAACCGTTAAATCTTGTCAGCATCAGAAGCATGCGGTTTGTAGAAATGAGCACTCTGCCCCTGAATAAACAAAGCACATGCGGAAGAGGTCCCCAGCACTGATCCCAAAGTGATTCACTTGGCCACTTAGAGAGTCCAGTTCTTGACCTAATTATACAGTCCATGTGAAGGTCTTGATTTTCATTCAAAAACTCAAGAATGCACCTAACACGCCAGTCTATGTCATACACACTTAAGCAACATATTTCCAGGAGTAGGCATTTGCTCAAATTTAACAGAATCTGGCATTGTAGATATGTTACTACTGTTTGTGTGGTCCATATCTGCAGAAATTATCTTCATTTTCATGGAAATGAAGCAGTGATGTGAGTGTGATCCTGTCAAGATTTTTACTTTACCTAAACATGCTGATAACCTAAAATGTTTGGCATTGTCGAAGACTTCCACAATGGAGACATATAAGAATTTTATTTGTAGCATATGGCTACATGCTTACTGATACATGCCATCTGGCCTCAGCATTTGGCCTGTAGTTGTTGCTTGATGGTTAGCATGTGCCACTATCACATGGGCTTTTTCCATGACTGATGGCAAAAAGACCATAATCCTGCTTGTGATGATACAGGTTTGAAGTTTTTATATTGGCCAGTCCATCCCATCACTGAAGTAATGTAACTATTCAAACTGAAGGAAGAATACTTTGAGATGACAAATCACCTTGGTGATGAATGCATGAACAGTTAATGTGTCTAGTTTCAGACAGTTCGAAATAATGTAGACATTATGACACAGTGACTCGCCCCCTTCAATCTCCCTAAAACATGCAACCAAAGATGCAATGTGGCCGGTGCATTGTTCCAATTACCCACTTTACACTGTGCTGTTATCAGATTCATGTTGATTGGAAATCCAACAAATCACTCAGGCACAATCATTAGTGTGTCACCAAGCTATTTGAGCACACATTTTTTTCACAATATCCGATTCAGCGAATCCAACTAGCACAGGTAGGCTGGGAATTTGATAATAAGGGATTCAAGCGGAAAAGAGGTTGGGTGGTTTGTATTGAGTCTTAGCCAACTTTTTCTGTACTTGTTTGATGCTGAAATTATCACCATAGACCAGATTAGCCTATTCAAGCTAATCTGCAGCAAAAATGACCGATTATTTTATTTAATGGTTTTGTCTGTAGGCTAACTACACCTACTTACGGTAACAATCTGCAAAATTGCATCGGTTAAGCGAACTGAAAAGGTATTCGGTTGGTTACATGAGATTAGCTATCAGGCTGAAGGACTATTACCCTAATACTGATTAATAGATTTTCATTACATCTTGGTATAGTAGAATGATTTAACCTCTGTGCAAAATATGTCATACTGGAAGAAGGATGACTTCAGTATAAAGAAAGGATGTGTCACAATAAATTTGAGTACTTTTTACTTGAAATGCATGATAAAATATACAAGGCATATTGATTTACTGTCGCGAGCATTTACTGTGGCATTTTACTCAGGTTTACAACAATTGTTCTCCGTCCTACTGCGTAGCCTATTGCCAGTGTTGCCACAGGCTTCTCTGCAAAAATCACTAGATTCATAAATTCATTAGACATGAAAAAATTTCACTAGATTTAAATTCTTTGTGTCGAAGATCGCAATTTTCCTTGAAATGATTTAGTTATTTGCTTTATCGCCAAAAAACTGGACATCATATGCATGTTCGTTAAAATAGATGATGCTGAAGCCTGGAAAATCTCATTCCAAAAATCTTCACGCTTTTTTCAAAAGCTGAAAATGACACCACTTGGCACTTACGGACCAATCAACCCAACATTTAGTCAACTATTTCTACTGCAGTGATCCTGCAAAGAATTGATGTAAACGGTATTGCCAACACTGCAGCAACAAACAGCATGGAAGTGAAATCAACAGAAACTCAAATTAGAAACAGTTCATTTTTTGCTGCAAATCTTCAAACAATGATTCACATAATCAATTGTTTTTGGATTGAAAACAGCTGAAGGTTTCGAAAAAACGATCGTCATACTTTGCAGAAAAATCACTAGATTGCAGTGTACAATCATTAGATTAGTTTAAAAATCACTAGATCTAGTGAAAAATCACTAGGCGTGGCACCAGTGCCTACTGCTGTACCTGGGCTGCCAGATCTACTTTTTATCAAGGGGCCGAATCTAGTCCAGAAAAGAGCCAAGTTGTAACATAAGGGGCCAAAAAATGGCCAACCATTTTTTCCAAATTTATTAGCAGTTACAAATAGAGCTCGACCAATGTATCGGCACACCGATATGACAATGTTACCAATGTATCGTATCGGCAAAATTCCGCCGATATATATCGGCAATATTTGCTCATAAAAGTGTTGAGCTGTTGCTCTGCATGTAGCGTTCGGAAACCCAAGTTGCTACTTCATCTCTGACCCTGATTGATTAACACAAATGCACTGTCCTGTTCCTAGCACACAGAGCCTTCACGCATACAGACCGTTGTGCAACAACCCGACAAAATGCTCCATGATGTAACATTCGCTCATAGGTTTTGATGTGATAAGCAGATGATTGCCTGCGAACAAACTAGTTTTTGTGCATTTGTGTTGGTTGGCTGTTTTTCCAAAGTCTCTCTAGGCTAGACAGTCTTATGTTCAGCGTGCATCAAAAAAGTGCCTCCGTCACAGCGAGCAGGACCCAGGTTTGCGCAGAATTTGATGTTGTACGGTTCTTCATCGCAGTGAAGTGATGGTTTTAATGCATCGCGCATTTTTTTACTTATGATATCTGAGCATAGGCACAGATGTCTATTGTCTCCACAAGGAGTAAGCCCACTTATACGCAACACATGTTTGTGCATTTATTAATTTAGAATTAGACTACTGTGAGTCCTGAAAATTGCTATGGACTGCAGTAGGCACAACAGATTAAACAATCCTTTTAGTCAAACACAGCTGGTTGAAATGGTCATGTGACAAGTACAATACGTAAAGAAAGAAGGGTTTAGGTTTAGCCTACAGTTCACACAATGCAAGGAAGAAGCTGCTAACAACTTTCCAGCACTGAAGCATAACATTACTTGTCTATCAGACTGACCCATTTACAGATGTCAGTCAACTGAGACAGTTAAGCTGTCCGAACTTGTCATGTCACCAGTTCAGCCAATCATGTTTCGACTGGTGGCAAAATAGCTTCAGGAGTGTATATTTTGCCACACAAGGCAAAACAGGAGTGTATATCTTGCCTCACAAAATAATTGTAACTTGTGAAATTATTTTATTTGTTTATGTGGCCTGAAGAAAAATATGCACGGTAATGTCTTTCAGCTGTAGTTTGAAAATGTTTGGCTGAAGGCAAAATAGCTCCAGGCGTCATTATTTTGCCTCATGAGGCAAAATAGATACTGCTTCAGTAATACAAAAATATCCGGTATCGGCATTGGGTATCAGCAATGAAAATTGAAAAACATCGGTATCGGCCCAAAAAAAACATATCAGTAGAGCTCTAGTTATAAAGCCATCAAACTATATCTAACCATTCATTGAATGGCAGTGTTCCTCAATCACAATTGCAGCTCAACAGCAAAACAAGTACATGATGAAAGATCGTAAAAGAACAACTTAATTTCCATGTATAGCCACAAACTGAGATAACTTCACCTTCGTTGGTAAGTGCTAAAGCAATCAACAACAATCTGAACAAAACCAACAAACACGTGCACCACCTAAATAACAGTAATTTACCGTATATACTCGTGTATAAGTCGACCTCGTGTATAAGTCGATACACATTTTAAGACAAGAAATTGCATCATTAAAGGTATTACCCATGTATAAGACGACTCCGTAATTCGAGAATATTTTGGAATAATTACTACAGACGAAATCGGTTAATCGCATATCGGTTAAAGGCATAAATCGCTTTATCGCATATGATTCTAGAATCCCAAACCAAAGCCATTCACACGTGAAGAAAATAGTCCGGTTAATCGCATACCGGTTCTTTGCATAAATCGCTTATTCGCATAGAAATGTACCATATATTTGTAAACTTACAACGGTTAATCGCATAGTTAACTTTAAGTGTGTAAAGCGTACTGCTCAGATAGTGTGAAAACCTGCGGTGCCATTAATCCGATCAAGCAATTGTTGCCGAAGGGACTCCCTTCACCGACGTGCCAAAATGAACACCGAGCATTCAACTTCCAGGCTTCAGCAATTGTATACAGAGCTGTCTAGTTGTGCCGCGTCCCTACAGTTGCGAAGCTTTGTCTGGAAAGCAGCACTTTTGAATTTTATGGCATTGGATCGACGCATGCAATTATGCTTAACTCTTTTGCATAAGATATGTTAAATTCTTTGCAGAACAGAAAATGGTGCAACGGTGCTACTGTACACCAACTTGGAATTTTAGTTCCATTTGACGACTGTTACTTTTCCGAAGCATTGCGCACAGTACACTTCACAGTTTAAAATGCGGAATTATGCATAACAAACGCCATTGGGATTATAAAAGCTTCATGGACGCCACAGGCTAACAAATCAGTTAAGTCTTTACGTACAGTGGTACAGCGCCCAGCTGTATCAGGACCAAGAAATTTTGGAACCTCTAGAAGCATTTCTATATTACGCAGTTCTACAAATCTTCGTACATGACAACTGTGAGACATCAACATGTTCACAACTTCACTGCACAGTTTAAAGTAGAAAATGGCCGCGAGTGCGGGAAACGTTCCACGATTGATGCAGGTGATTATTACGTCACACACGCAATGCCTAAATA
>Ga0210059_1015951_pt1 | contig 10887 bp, 1 predicted proteins | sample Ectturendosymbi2_FD_188042 | JGI IMG/M metagenome (GOLD analysis project Ga0210059, IMG submission 188042) | Ecteinascidia turbinata endosymbiont from Florida, USA - Sample 2 (SPAdes) (version 2) | ecosystem: Host-associated > Tunicates > Ascidians > Unclassified | place: Key West, Florida... | reverse complement strand
CTGGGTTGTGGAGGAAAGTTTTTTATCTCGTTCGAGGAGAGTGTTAACGACTGATGGCTTATGCTGTATAGGGTGTTCTGATCTAAAGTTGAGGTATCTATCAGAATGGGTTGGCTTACGATATACTGCCGAGAGTAAGTGGCCACTTGGCGAACGCTTAATCAATAGGTCTGAAAACGGAAGACATCCTTCTTTTTCTTTTTCCATTGTGAATTGGATGGAGCTTTCTATCGTGTTCAGATGTGTCAAGAATTCGGACAACTTTGATCTTTTCATGATCACAAAAGTGTCATCTAAATATCTTTTCCACAAGCGTGGAGGATCTGCAACGGTTTCTAGAGCTCGTGTTTCAATGTTTTCCATGAGTACGTTTGCCACTACTGATGAGACGGGGGAGCCGATTGCTGTTCCAGAAACTTGTTTATAGTGTTTTCCACGAAACGTAAAGTTGATTGAATTTAAGCGAATTTCAAGTCCCTTAATAAGGTCGGTTGTTGACAAACCTGTGCGTTGATTCAGTTCAGGATCGGATTGAAGACGTTGCTTAGCTATGTTTAATGCCAACTGAATTGGGACTTTTGCAAATAAGGATACTACATCAGAAGAGACCATTATTTCATCAGTTTGGAGTAATTCATGAGTAATTGATGATGCAAAGTCCGAAGAGTTTCTTACGTGATGTTTTGATTTTCCAATAAGTGGTTTCAATAGTGAAGATAATTCCTTAGCTAATCCGTAGGTAGGTGAGTCTGTGAAGGACACAATGGGTCGGAGAGGGATGTTTTCTTCGTGTAATTTTGGTAGTCCGTATAGTCGGGGTGTTGTGGCATCTGAGATTTTCAGCCTGAAGCTTGCTTCTTTTGTGATCTTATTGTATTCGAGTAGGTTGTTTATGAATTTATTGACATCTTTAGTTGTCGAAGCGGTAGGGTTGGTTTTAAGAGGTTTGTAAGTTTCTTAAAACCAACCCTACCGCTTCCACAACTAAAGATGTCAATAAATTCATAAACAACCTACTCGAATCCAATAAGATCACAAAAGAAGCAAGCCCACTTGAATAGGTGGGCGAAACGTCGGCTAATAATAAAAAATCGCCAGAATATCTAATTTCTCTGCTTGATTTGAAACCTGGTGGCAAACGCTACGAAATAACAACATGAGTAGCAAAAAGAACAGTGATTTTTAATATTGTACTGTTTTTTTTATCCTGTCGCCAGAAAAACACAATTTATAATTTAAAACCAGGGCTGTGGAAAGATGCTGCAAGGTTTATGCCAGTTTCATAAAGAGGTTACAAATTGTTTTTTTTTCACTACTGCCTAAACGATCTTTCACGGATCAAGCTTTCAGGCGTAGTCGAGACAACCCCATACTTTCCTAACCTGTCGATAACACTTTTTCACTGCTGTGTATTGCGCTGGTGCAGAATTGCGGGGAATACGTCTGTTTGGTTTTGCGATCTACCATTGTTTTTATTCACATTTTGTTTGCTCACACGGCTTGCCATGCAAGCTATCTGGATACGTGTTTTATTCGCCAGATAAAGATAAAGTTCTCAAGTGAAACAAAAAGACGTGTTCAAGCTACTTATCGTTTTTTCGCTGCCTGAAATTCGCAAACATATATTTTGATCACTGCAGTATCAGCGGTTTGCTTCATTCAATTTCTTTCATCGGAATTAATGACTTGCTTGTTGTAGTGCGAAAGATCACACCATGCCAAAGTCCAGTACGCAAATGAACTTTTTCACAAACAAACATCCAGTACGGGGAGCGACTCGATGTCTGTGCACACTGCAGTGAACTTGCTTAGCACTGTTCATCCGAAATTTCCTCAACCTTTGTTACAGCAGTTTGTTTCTTCAGAAACACAGTCGCTGTCAGGTGAATTTTTCTGCTTAGTATTTTTTTACTCGGCCAAAGTGTGATACTAAACTGAGCCAAACTTGTGCTGTCTTTAATTGAATGTTTTGGAAGTAATAGATAATACAGTGTTCAAATTAACGTAACGAGATATTCATGTTTACAATTTTTGAAGTCATGCGCCTTTTGAAGAGATTTTTGGTGCATCATAATCGTGTTTGCTTGCAATAAACGTGAATGTTATTGTTTGGTTTATGATTTGAAGCAAGGTGTCAATAATCGATTTTTGGCATCGTTGTGCAATGTTTTTATCATCATGTAGAGTCAAACCAGCATTTCATGGTTTTACTTTTTTGAGATCCACCCAGCCACAATGTCTATTTTCAGAGGTTTCTTGGAACAAGTTTTTGGAATTGTTCAATAACCTGTTCAACGCTTGCCATTCTGTTGCCAATGAAATGCCTCCGGAGAAACGAGATGAGCGTTTTGCCGATCAACTGGTACTATTGCTTTACGTACTGAATTTTCGCTCGTTTTGCGATGGAGTTACTGTGCATTAGTGGTCGTCATTTTGCAATTTGCATTGCTCGTGTGACGCGGAAGGGCATTCGGGGCAGTCCCCCCCAAATATTGTTGTGCACAGAAATAATTATTTCAGACATATAATTTTGGTACACGAAAAGCGGAAGTGCTAAATAGCCTTATAATAAATACTACGGCCAAAGCAAACGATACAACTGACATCTTGCAAACGTTTCGATAACAACTGTTATCATCTTCTGTGCATACCAATTATGCACAGAAGATGATAACAGTTGTTATCGAAACGTTTGCAAGATGTCAGTTGTATCGTTTGCTTTGGCCGTAGTATTTATTATAAGACATATAATTAAAACAAATATCTTGTCCCCGCTAAAAATGTATTTCCCCCCTAAACCTTAAATACTGGCCACGGGCCTGGTAACACGTATACTAATTATCAGCGTTGGTGGCCTTACTGCAACGCCTGCAAATACGCAATTGGCGCGATGCGAGTCCATTGTCCACTGATTATAAGGGACGAAGGTCGCTGGTAGTTTTGAGGAAAACCATTTCTAACGGATTTGGTGGGTGATGGGCTTTACCGCTCAGAGAACATAATGTTTGAGTTGTATTGTGTTTTTTTATACGCAGCGTATATTCCAGGACTGTTGCACATGCTGCCTGATTAGATATTACCTTCTGGGCGAAAGGAGGTGTTCATCCTATCGTTGCTTTTACCAGCGTTAACACTGAGTGAGCGAAAGCTTTTGTTGGTGAGGTTAGGATTACTCTAAACCATTCCTGTTTTTCAGAATTCTGCCATAAACCAGTCCAGTGTTTCGAAACACGATTCAAGTAACGCTTCGTCTCCAGGTGACTTGCGTTGGCTACATTGTATAGTTTTCTACGATGCTTACACTGGTTCCGAGGCAGCTTCTCGTAACAAGTGTAAAGTTTACTGCGCATTTTATATCAGACTGATGTCAAACGGAAAAGAATGCCAGCGGTGATAACGCGCAGACGACGCGACCGCGTTTTCGCTGAAGCGAACTGACGGCGTCGTCTGCTTGTGTGCAGGTATACCGGAATCGTTCCTGAAGCCCTCCCGCGACGCCGACCAGCAGATGGAGCTCGGGGGCCCGCTTTTCGAAAGCAGCGGTTTTGTCAGCTCCGCCGAGCAACCGGCCGCCAAGGCGAACAGGTTTGTGTGTGTGTCGGCGCCTCTTGCGAGAGAGTGAACTTGGTCGTTGGGCGCAGGTTGATTGTGACGCTCGAATGGCATTTGTTTCAGGAGCGCTGCCTGGTTGGCTGATTCAGATCCTCAAATCGACGATTTCGTCAAAACCGCCGGCAACGAGGAGAGTTTGTTTAGCAACAGTAAGTGGCAAGCGACAACTTTTTTACATCGCCCCGGTATTTAGACTTGCTTGTTGTTAATTGAAGCTGTTTTGTTTTCCAGCCGCCGCAATAAATCCTCTGATGTGATGTTTTCATGAAAACTTTTGTCTATTGTTTTAGTCAAACGGGATGGTGATTACGACGACGACTTCAACTCTGTCAGTCACGCTAGCATCAGCGAAGATATACAGGTCAGTCTGCGGCATCAGTTGTGTGGGCTCTGGTATCCAAAGTTTCTTACTCGGACAATAAACTATTAAAGCGTTCGGTTCTTATGCAGAAACTCGGCTGATCACAGGGTGATGCATCACGGATGGATTGTGGGATTTTGCCCCTTATCGTACTGTGTTTTGTGCATTGATGTATGTTTCTCTGCTTGAGTCGTTACATCGTGGTTCTTGCACTTCACACAACCGCGCTTCCTTAAAATTTAATATAACGGGGCTTCCTAAAAACTTAATGCGACATCGTCGTTGAAATATCTGTTGGGTTGTCTCGATTTTGTGAATCTTTAATCCGATGGCAAGGCATTCAAAATACCCTTAAAGTATGGTTTGTCAAAGAAAAAGCTTGGATTGGGGGTTTGCAGGCGGAGGGGTTCATGGCGATAGATGCCCATCTGGCCATGTCACCGTCGATAAACTCGCAACTTGTAAATTAAATGAAGATATTCGAAGGAACGTTCAAAACAAACACTACAAAAATAAACGTTTAGTTCAGTCGCATGAAGTGGTTTGTCCAACGCAAAACAAAAACTCAACCTCGCGCACGATGACGTTTCTGAATGACGTCGTTTGTTGATCATTGCCTGACGAACGTTTGTAGACGAAAGGTCAGTTTCACAAGGTGAGCGAACAGAACGTACAAATGACCTCTGTTCTGTGTCATCAACGCTCCTATTACTTTCGTTTACGTCGTGACAGACGTGTCTGCGATTTTACAGTTAAATGTTTTTCATTAACGCAAATGTGTTTGTCGGGGTTTACCACTTTTTAGTGAGAGGAGGTTACGATAAGGCGTTCCGTTTTACTTTTGCATTATGTGAGAAGCGTTGCGTTTTTCAACGCAAGAGTTGCTCCGTTCTCTTTTTTTGTCCCTTCCATTGTTTTCTGCTGCTTGCGTATGAAACCTGAACGGTCAAATTTGCGGGCTTCTGAACAAATTTTGAGCTGATACTATTAGACTGACCGAATACTGTCGTACGGACGCTGGGGATGGAAGAAAAACTCCATGGCAGAGTGAAGAAGTTTAACAGGACGTGATGCTAACACCAAGCTGTGGATCACGTTTGATTTCAGGGTCAAACGAGTTAAAATCTGTCTTCTACAATGCAATGGTTTATAAAAACAGGTGACAAAGAATCTGCTGTCCTTGGCGTTTAAGTGCCCAGACTCGAACGAGCCAACGGCAAAGCACAGTTACTTGACATACTGTAGGTTTGTTTCAACTGCGATTGCGATTGATAAATAATCAACCAACATAGAATACCGCTTCATACGTACCAGCTCGGTGGTGAACCCGCTGTGATCATCCAATAAACTTATGATGCGTAATGAATGCTTACCCAGTAAAGGCATTGTGCGCGACTTAATGGGTGTTCCGCCAGTTTGATTGGGATGTCAATAATAACACTTGGTTTGATTTAATAGTTAATTTTTAGGTAGCTATACACCCACACAGCCAGGCAACAGGGAAAGCTAATAGGATTAAGTGGCAATGAAGCACATTTGACTGGATTTCAGTTGCCCGACCATCATATCAAGTGTAAGAACCAAGCGAAAGCAACGCAATGCCACAATGGCCTCTGTTAAATGCACAGATCTTACATTGGAATGGCCGAAAAAGTATTTTTTTAGTCTTATTTGGACGACACACGTCCAACTAATGTACCTGCAAGTCTAAATATTGACTGACTAATATGATTATGAGCGCTGGGCTTGCCGTTTTACATATCGCGTGGTATGTTTGCAGGGTGACGGTCTTTTCAGTACTCAAAGTTCCTTGGCTGAACTAACAGAGGACCGCACGTTGACAGACAAGGACGACGGCGTGGATTACATGGAGGACGTGTAATGCTGTTATCGAAAGCCGCGGTTAAAAGGCCACTGTACTTCGTTGATGGCAAAATGCGAAGCGCTATAGCTACAGTATGAGTAAGAGTTTGGGGTTGCAGGAACAAGCTGGCTGCCTCTGTTCAAGCTCTATAGACGTTTTTTTACCTTATTCGCTTTTTTACGTTGTTTTCTACTTTGATTTCACGTCGCGTCGAATACAAGTGGAGATGCTGCTATAGAATAAACATATCGTTGAAACATGCGGAGATGTCACGTGTGTCTGTTTTCCCGTCTTTGGTGGCAGTTTCACAGTGGATTGTTGCGTCATTATTAGGGGTAACGATCGACTTACTTTGTAATGAAATCTAAGGCAGGCCCGTAGCCAGGTTTCAAGGTTTTGGGGGTAAATACATCTTTAGGGGGGCGAAATTTTGTTATATGTTGCGTAAAAAAATTCTGACGCAACAAAGTTTGAAGGGCACTGCCCTCGAAAGTGGACCCGTAGCTACGGGTCTGATGTAGGGCATGACTGTACAGTATATATGCCCTACAACGTCACTTAATGGGACCGGAGAAAAAGCGTCGTTATAGCCGAACGACAATAAATCAATCCTGAAATGACGTTTCAGTTCAATGCTAAAGCCTGGTAAGGTTTAAAAGTGTTCTGTGATTGGGGTTGCCGTTTACTGTATCGTGTTTTCGCGTATACTCCGATAAGAAAAAGTTAGAAATAATTGTGTTTCTATTTTTCAAATTTGGGGTCAACGTCCTTCTCGGCGCATCTAAATCTGCAAGTTTTACCACTTCCGTACCATTTACGCTCATGAGCGAAACAATCCTCGTCATGCTTTTTTCTACAACGGGATGTTGCTTCATTTGCTCGGCAACGTACGCACTGTTCCACCTAAACCATGATCATGTAGCGATTTGTCTCCATTGCGGCTGATGGCACCCCCGTTGGTGTCATTCATACGTCACACCTATGTCACGGCTCAACGATTGGCCGCTTAACTGCGTTCCTATTCGGTCGTAAAAAATTGGTGCGTTCGCTACACATAGCCGAGCTTACACTTCAAACCGCAACGAGAACTTGCAACTGTCGTTATAAATCAAGGTGCCCACGGCCGCATGAGGCCTTCGATGAAAAGTTGTGCGGCCGTGCACAGTGCGGATGTCATTTAAAATACAGTATTGAAAAACGCAGCTCGTAACTAATAGCAACATGCTTTCAGATTGCCGTATTGTTGTTAACTTCCATCCCTGCAAGGTCTCTTACACACGCCGCGCATTTCTTTTCGGAATCTGGAAATTTGCGACAATTTTAAACCAGTGGTTCCTAAACTTTTTCTCCTTATTACCCACGTCCGGTTGAGACTGAATCTTCATTTACGACAACCATCATCATTTTCCATGAAGTGTATCTGCATCAACTGCTGTTTCTCCACTCTTGCTGGAATCAAAATCTCCAAGAACATTGCGCTTATGAACTTTTGTTATTTTATTCAATTTGAATTGAAATTACGCTACGCGTCTATTTCTCCCAGTTTTTCGCTTTCTCTTATGTTCACCGGTTCAAGATACCATTTCTGATGATTGGCTGTTATGATAAATTTTGCAATATTGTTTCTGCGAGAAATTATAGGTATGTTGCGTTTCTGTGTTGTCCATTTTACATAACGGTAGACAAAACTTCAGGAGGGCCATGGCCCCCTCCGGCCACGCCTACGGTGCAGAAATAAATGATTTCCAGCAATAATTTTTACTTTCAACGCCGAAACTTTCAGTCTAGTGATTTTTACAAAAAAGCCTGTGGCAGCACTGGTTGACTCTTTCGTTACATCAGGGTTTGCGCAGAATTCGATGTTGTGCGGTTCTTCATCGCAGTGATGTCTTCCAACTGGTTAAAGTAATGCAAAAATACTATCGGCAATGAAAAACATCGGTCCAAGAAATCCATGTCGGTCGAACTGTACCAATATCTGCAAGTTGCACGGTGACTTACAACCTTGAATTTCGAGATACTTTGGACCTGGCAGAGTTCTTGTAGTCATCCAAACATTTCAATTGCCTCATTTCCCTTGTCTCAAATCCTTTTTTCTGCACATTGAAACAGATTTGATGAAGCAAAGTAGATATACGTCATCATTTTTCGTGCCAGCGTAAGTGCAGACGCAATACTGGCCTTGTGGAATGTGCTTTCACCGCAAATGTAAGGTGACGTAACAACACAATTCGTTTGTGCCTACATACGGCTAAGTTCAATTCCCGCTGCTTACCGAGTTTCGCAGACAAGCTTACAAATTCCAATTGATGCTTCAATTACTTTGACAGATTTTGTAGATAACTGTCAGAACTGTTTGTTTTGTCACGTCACAATGCAATTTGGAGCAGAATTCTAAGACAAAGTTGGGGTACCTGCCTCACCCTAATCTTCAGGTGATGACTGATTACCCACCTGCCACCCCTATCAGTCCCCATTAGTAATTCCCCCACTGGTGAAGAATCACTGTTCTAACAGCTCTTTCGTTTTGTGTCATTGAGAAGTCACGCAGCTTTCATTTGCCTTTAAAAAGCATCGCAAGCCAAGACCTCACCACTAAATCTCACTTAAATCAGTAAACACAACGAATCAGCCACGCAGCACGTGATAGAAGTCTCGAGTAGTGAAAAAAGACACGAATGCAGTGTACTAGTACAGCGTGCCCTGGAGCTTGGGCTTGCAATACGAGACGATTGTCTGGCACAAAGGAATCAATCTTTACGCGCCTCCAAAACATCGCTGGATCAAAACAACACCGATATTTACGTCGTGAACGGGACTTACATCATGCACAGCACGAAACAAATCCCGTTGTACATCTGAGTAAGAACTGAGTCGTATTTTTGGAAGTGTGCGTTATCACTTCAACTTTCCAACGACATCACCGTATATGCGAGTGGCTTGCACCCATTTAAACACTTAAAGACAAGCACTTGACAACGCGTGGAGTTGTCGGACATAAGCGGCTGTAATTGCTCCGTCGCCCGCAATCGCATGCCAACACCACGTGTAAGCATATACCGCGATCACACTGAAAAATAACGACAGTCTCCTTCGCTGCGAAACACACGATCTTGGCACAGAGAGATAGTTCCGATTGCGATAACTGTGGCGTGAAGTACGACGCTTCCGGTAATCATTACTTCAGAAACAACGCGAACAAGTGCATCTCTGGAATCTGGTGGCTTTTCATTGGCGCATACATCACAGCTGGAAGTGGCATCGCAAAATTTCACCAAATCAACGGAAACGCACTCAAAAGGCAAGAACGTTTTTTGATTTCCAATCCCATCAACCCATACATATTACCCTTTTGACGGAATTAATCCGAGTTTTAGGAATGTTCAGAGACTAAACATCGGTCATTTTCATTCTGGCCTTGATGACAAGCATCACTGCGAGTCAATCGTTGACCAATTGTCAATCTGTAGCAAAATAGCTCCCACTCATAACTGTCTGAAGAATGTTTGTGCACTTTTCCGACATTTCCGGCTTTCCCCAACATCGGACGCCAGTGGGAGTGGTCAAGAAGTCTGGCGAGCAGTGACAATGTTAATACGCACGTCTGTCAACACGAACTGTGCGATCGCGGTTTCGTTGCCAGGCAACTGAAGCCGAAGGTAAATTTGTTTAGCATCAGCAGCACAAAAACTGTGGCCCACTTTCCGGACGATATCCCGCAAAATGCCATTAAATTTAACGTCGAAAAATGTCAGCACTTTCAACTTGAGCAGACAATGACGCTGAAGCACTGTTACTGGCAAACGGAACTTGAAACCAGGCCAAAGCATGGTGCGATTGTGGGCAAACTGGTCCGATGCGAACTACGTTCTGGGTTCAGGCAATACTACGAAAAGGCACGCACCACAGCGGGTTAATGAGCACGCGCTGAACAACAATGCACGAATATTGCAATACAGCGCACAAAGGTATCGCGGCAACAATCAGCGCACATTGTACCACCACGCTCAATGCGAGCGACTGCACGCCGTTGCCAGGCAACGACTTTTTCTGTACCACAGAAGCGCGTTTCGACCTCGAGCGTCAGGCGAGAACCAAACGGAGAGGCTCAGCGCGCACGTTGTGATTGCAACTACGACAAAACTTGATAGAAAACGTACAAAAGTTGTTTTTGTTTGCAAACACATAATAACATGATATGAAATGTTTCGATGTAAACAAAAAAAAGAAAAAAGGCAGCGTGATCAGCATCAGTCATTCAAGAGACAACAGAATCGAAAGTGGATTGTTGGCTATTAGTTGAAAAGCGATCTTCCACATGGCAAACGCTTTAAAACCTGTGCCACCCATATGTACTGTTATTCGACGCGAAACAATTCGTTACACAAGGGCATCAGAGTAATGCTAATCGGAAAGGTAGTTAAGGCCTTTACTCCGAAACAAACAAAAAACGCATAAAAGAATTAAACAAAACGACAGAAGTGGTACCTTGCACAACCTTGGCACACACGGCAAACAAGCTCTGACCGATGCACGTCACGTAGCGGGAACTGCGAAACGTGTCACGAGAACAGGCCCGGGTTTCTACAGGAGTGCACCACCGAGTCACCCTTGCTCGAGCTACTGCAGTTTGTACAATTTAAGGGAGAAACAAAAAAAAAACGCAAAAACACTGTGCATATTCATCGTCACTCTTTTCATTAGTACAGCAAAACAAAGGGTTTGCAACATAGAGAATCAGACCGGTCACATGAAAACTTCGTCGTCGTCGTCGCAACTCACTTTGACTGATTGTGAATTGTCTTCTTCGGTGCGTGCGTTGGAGTTCTCGGGCGTGCAACTGCTGTCGGTGAGGTCGAACTTAACGTCGGGGTCGCCAGCAGGGTCCAGCGTCTCACCCCCGGCCGATTTCGCGCTGGACACGGAAGGCTTTCGTTCGGGTTCGTGCGCCGAAGCGCTCTTCAGCGACACTCCCACCGAGCTTTCGCTGGCGCTGGTCGGCAAGTGCGGAGAGCGGATCCGCAGGGAGGCGAGGATCGAGGGCTTGCGC
>Ga0210059_1015949_pt1 | contig 10888 bp, 3 predicted proteins | sample Ectturendosymbi2_FD_188042 | JGI IMG/M metagenome (GOLD analysis project Ga0210059, IMG submission 188042) | Ecteinascidia turbinata endosymbiont from Florida, USA - Sample 2 (SPAdes) (version 2) | ecosystem: Host-associated > Tunicates > Ascidians > Unclassified | place: Key West, Florida... | reverse complement strand
GGACCGCGAGTCCACCAGGCTCGTCAACAAGGAGCTGTCCGACTTATGTAAGATTTCAACACCTTACGGTCACAATATCTCTAAACCCTTTAGGCCAGAGGAGCTTGCTGCTGCCCTCAGACACCTGAAGCCAGGAAAATCTCCAGGACTGGATTCCATCTTCCTGGAGTTTATACTCCACGCCGGGTCGGCTCTCAAATCTTGGTTTTGCGATTTCCTCACTTCCTGCATGCGCCAACTCACAATTCCACAGATCTGGAGAAGAGCACTAATAGTTGTGATCCCTAATCCAGAAAAGCCATTGGAGGACCCAAAGAGCTATCGTCCCATATCTCTGCTTTGTGTCCACTTGAAAATCCTCAAGAGACTCATCTACGCTCGTGTCGAGCCAATCATCGACCCGTTGCTCCCACAGGAGCAGGCAGGCTTTCGACTCGGGAGGTCGGCCCTAGACCAGGTCACCCTGCTGACACAGGACATCCAGGACAGATTTTCGGCCTAGAAAAAGTCCAGAGCTGTGTTTATTGACCTCGTAGCAGCCTATGATACTGTATTGCACCGCGGCCTCACCCGCAAGCTGCTGCAATTGCTGCCTGATAGACACATGGTCCGCACGATCATGGAGATTGTTTGAAATTGGAACTTCACCTTTACCGCCCGTAACGACAAACGGAGCAGGTTACGACGCCTCAAGAACGGAGTCCCACAGGGATCTGTCCTAGCATGGTGTTATCATGATAACCCATGTGTTGATTCAGAACGTTTTCTAATACTTTAAAATGTACTACTTGCTTATTCTTATTGGTTTGAGGGGCAATATGCCAGCTAAGGTTAGGCGAGCCTGCAGCTCAGTAACACTTATCCAACTAACATCTCAACGTGTCGCGATATTTTATTTTCAACAAAACTTATAAGTGCTTTGTAAGGTATCTTATCTTTTCAATTATTGATGAAATGCCTTTACAGGCCGGATGAAATGGCTTCGCGGTCCGGATGTGGCCCGAAGGCTGTAGTTTGAAGAGCCGTGTTGTGCGTGATGTAGATGCAGAACAAAAGAGTTAGTTAAAATCAGAGACAGGGAAATATAACGTCTAAAGAACAAATATTACTGTTGCTTATTTCACCACTTTCTACACATGGCTAAACAAGATTCAAAAAGAGTTTTTCTTGCATTGACTATTACTTAAATTTGTCAGCATTTTCACTTGTCGTATACCAAAATGACTAGGACAAAAACTGAATTAGCTTGATTGTAGATGATTACGTTATGTTTGTTTGCATATAAGCAGGTGTATTGCGTTAGACGTATGCAGAAAACATCAAGGGGCATACAGAAAAAAGAAACAGCAAATTTTCTTTATCGGTGAAAATTTGGACAAAGGCAATATGCAATTAACCAAAACTGCATGTTTGCCTCTTGTCGGAATGATTGAAGTGAACCTTTTTGTCCAAGGAGTGCTACAGCAATTCACTCAGTGGACAGTCTATATCAATGAACAATTTTTTAGTTTATGTGTAATTCCTAGGAGGATTATATCTTTTTTATTCGACACTGTCGGCTTAACCTTCAATCACAATACAAACTGTCTGACAAAAGGTTAATCACGCACTTTCATTGACACTGTTAATAGTTCAAAAATTGCTTGGTTATATGAAGAACCTTAGTAATAAAATATCCGTCTAAAAATCAAAGACCAAATCCGAAAATTGGTATCTCTCGTTCAAATTATATGAGTTTTGTGGATCTGTAGTTAATGCAAGCGATGGGTAAATTCTGAGGTTTTCGACTTTTAAGTGGAAATTTCGGTGTATATGTGCAAATAAATTTTTTAATTTCTAAAACTCATTGAATTCCTAATTACCCATGCGATTTTTAGAAAACGGTTAGAATTTATCCTTATCTTCAGTTTCTTTTGTTCATGCTCATGTTTTTGATTGACAGCCATACGCGTTTACATTTTGTCGTGTTTATTTTTGTCGCACATTTTTTATCACATTTTTGAAAATTGTTACTAAACAACTGAAGCTCTCGCGTTGTTAGTTTAGACTAGAGGAAAAGGTAAAGGCGAACAAATCTATTTGTTTAGTAAAAAAATATTTGTTTATTACAAACTGGATATTCTTTGGCTTCCGGTTATCCAACGGACTGGACTCGCAAATTTCTTTGTTTAGTTCTTGTCACTGAATGATTTACTGATGCTTTCGATGCGTAATACGTTACCGTTCGGTTAAGTCTTTAGTTTTTAAGGGCTCCTAAAATAGCCGGTCTGTTGTTGGTACGGCGCCTAAATCTATTGTTTAAAATGCAAATTTAAAAGCACTCAGCAGCAATATTGCTGGAAACTGATATTAACTCATCCAAAAGTACAAAAGAAAGAGGTTGACTGTTTGCTGCTCAAGACTGCGATTAATGCAGTTTTAAACAATTGATGAGTCGTGTTTGCTACCCTACCCTCGAAATTACGCAACAACCGGTCTTCGTGTATCTGTATCTGCCGAAAACGGCTTTTGAAATTTAAGTCGAAAAGGTGCCTTCTCCTGCAAAAGTGCTACCACTTTGTTTGCACGAATTTTCAAAATACCATGCAAACATCTTCCAATACTTCAAATATTTTAAGTTTGGTCATTCTTGTTGTACTGGCTAGATGTCTGTATTAAAATGTCATTTTTTGCCATTCCATATGCCCTTTTTTTACAGGTTCGCTTGCACATCTATTCGTTAAGCTTATGACTTAAAACTGCAGCTTGTGGGTAACGAAATTACAGGTTACAGGTTGTGTAATAGATTTTCAAGGCATTTTCAAATTATTTGCAGGTGGTCAACAAACGCTCATCAAACAACAACAGTTTGGTTCTCTTCTTAGAGAAGAAAAATGGGATGATGCAGTAGAATGGAAAAAAAATATGGCTTTGCATTACAAAAGGGATTCGCAATGTTTCGAGAATGGTAAAAACCTTGTCAAAAAAGCAGCGGCATTCAGAGAAAAAAACATGCTTGAAGAAGCAGTGCTTTATGCTGACGTTGCTTCCGTTTTATTTGAAGAGTCCAACTTAAGTTCAGAAATGGTTTTACCTCACTTAGAAATATGCATGGCTGAAATGAAGGAAACTGTGCTTGCAATGGCAGGTGGCCGCTCTAATCCATTTGGCACAGATGATTCCATCCGGTATATACCTGCCATCAAAAATTACACTCTTCCTCAAATGAGACTAGGAAGTGAAAAGCTGAAAAGGCATCTTAGACCTACTTTCACTGATGAAACATTACTCTATATATGGTGCTTGCACTACATCGAGTACTGCGAAGGTCTTGTGGGTGAAATGGAAAACCAGAAAAAAACTCTAAAAAAGGCAATCTGTCTGATGACAACCACGTTTTCCCAAGATGCCTGCAAACATAGAGTTTTTGGTTATTTCCACCACAATCTTGGTGTGATGTACTTTAAAAAGAATAAGTTGCTTAAATCGTTCGAGCGCTTGACTATAGCTGTCAAAGCAAAATCAAAAGCAACAGACTACCCCAATAACACGGAGAAATATAGTGATATCACTCGCACCCAAACCGAGCTTCAAAAACTTGAAAGGACTACTTGCCCTTTTCATGAATATAAAGACAGCAAGGCTATGCGCCAAAGCTTAGAGGCTTATGGTCTCCTGTGATATGTCAGTTAATTCCAGTCTACATGAAATACTTTAAGGTAATGGTCAAAAGCAAAACTGAAGTGTAATTGTTTTGTTGGCATTTTTTGAACTGACCGTCAGTGAAAACTGAACAATGCATTTTCTTACTTAGTATCTATTGTATTCAATTTTGTGTGCTTTTCACTTACCAATGTTGAAATCAACCAACATATAAGCAAATGGTGTAAAATATGTGGAAAGTGCATTTCCACAACGTATTGTTTCTCAAAAGTTGTACATGATTGGAAAAAGCAAGCGCAATTTGCGTTGCCTATTTTAACTTGCAATGGGATTTTTTGAGAAGAGTTCTCTTTGTGACACTTCGCGAAAAAGTGGGCAGCTGTGAAATTCGTAAAGCTTAGAATGTTAAGTCACTTCTCCGAAACGAGAGCCACGTTGGTTCGGCCATGCGTCCAAAGTCTCCCAAAAAATTAGCGAGGCAAGTCATGCTGGTTACACCCACGGGAAAACGGAGCAGAGGTCGCCCAAGGACCAGATGGATAAACTACATCTCTGATCTTGCTTGTCCCCCTCTTTGTGTGGAGCCAGCAGAACTATCTGAGATTGCTGTTAACCTTAGGTTATTTCTAGTCCTCCTAAAGCTTCCGCCACCGCAAACCTCACCAGAGAAAAGGGGATGTGAAGACAAAATAATGATTGTTTGTAATGTTTTTCGCCTTATTATGGTTCGATTCGCAATTATTACACGTAGATACCATTATGAAATAACTAAGGTAAAGCTTCAATTTCTACTATAATCACATTCAAATATCTAGCAGTGGGTATAACTGAGTTTGTTTGCCGAGGTTAATGGTGTTGTAGCGAATCAAATGCTTTTTTGCAGGATTTAATATTGCGCATTACGAAGCGTACGTTTTTCAGAGCAGCATGTTAGCTTCGAAAACCTTTGTAAATATAGACTAATTAAAACTGTGGTGAATGAAAGCCTTGCTGAATTGTGTTCTGCATACTGGATGAAGTTGCTGCACCATTGCGATAGAAGTGCTTGACTACTTAAATTTCTTCTATTTTTGCTTGAAGAATTGTAATTGTCCGTCAATAGCACTTAACTTATTGTCTGTGATATTATATAAACTTGGATCTATCTTTTGAAGAAAAATTGTTTTGATTCGGTTTTGATCTAAATCATCTGTGTCGCTCTCATTTACATCATTGTGATTGTTAAGGGCGCCCAGCGACGAACGCAAGAACCGCATTCAGTTGTGTTTAACCACTCCATGCTGTTCAACCCGATCACAGACTTTAACGTGCGCTCTTTCTACTGTCAAAGCGGTTTGTTACATTTTCAGTGTCATCTTGAAACATCACTTCAATCGACAGCATTTGATAGATGGTGCTGCCATGCCAGGCTGAACGACTTTCTTTGCACCCTTGTGTCGGTATAAGCGCAGTTCGTGAGCAGGTTTTGGCGATTTCGTAATAGCCTTAATTCCACGAGCGCACAGATGCCACCCTGCAGTTCGAAATTTTGTATTTTCTGTTCTTCTCGTGTGAAACGCGTTATACAACTGCCGCTCGATCTATTCCGATGGGTGACTTTTTTGGCTCTTAAAGTGTATAACCTGATATTCTGCCATGCGAAACAGCGAGCTTTTTTATAAAGCAGTGATTCTTAACGTTTTCTCTACCACGCGACTCTGAAGCAATTTCCCTTTGTTTCAAGCCCCGTGACTTTAAAAATGTTGTAAACTAAATGTGTTTAATGGTAAATCCTTTGATCAAAATTTCCAAGTTGTAGAGCGCGTAAGGGTTCGCGCCCGTTGGAAATTTAGTGACGCTGCTCTAGGAAAGCGTGCCCCCCCGTTAAGAACCACTGTTATGAACTAAAGACCGAAAATCAGAACTGTGTAAGCCACACCATTTTTTCGCTTTGGCACGTACACTATCATTTGTTCTAGTAAAATTAACGAGCAGTTGTAATTTGCCAACGGGCTTTCAGTTAGTTGCTGTGTCTTTGAAATCGTATTTACTTAACCGTAAATAACCGCAGTTGTTTGTTTCTTTACTTGTGAATTGTTTGTCGCATGCTCGTCTAATTGATAGTGAAAAAGGTCTGTCCGCTCAGTTTAGCTGCGATTAGTAGAATGTTTAGTTTTATTTCTGTTGTGTTTCAGAAACTGTATTTGACGATGTATCGCTGTTGACGTTTTCTGCTTAAATTGTAGCAATTGTTTGCGCTGGTCACCTTCTGTACCGTATGCAATCACTGTAGAGAATACAAGGCTGCAGATATGCTTATCCGCGGAATTTGTAAGGTGTCAGGGTAGACGAAAGGTTGTTGGGTGTGCGTTCAAAAACTCTCTTAGTGCTAGCTACCCACAGCTTGCGGTCGAGGCTGGCGCCAAAACAACGATTCACTTTGATATGTGTGAAAAGCATAGTTGCTTACAACTACAGAACGTTTTGGAATAATTTAACAATGCATCATAAATTGTAAAAATACTCTCAAATAAAAAAACAGTGTCAAATCTTGCTTGTCACTAACGTTTTCGCAAACAAAAACCTTCTCAGTACACATAGATGTGCTTACAACCAGGGACACCGCAGAACCGGGCATTACGGGAGGATTTCCCCCTGCTTTTTTAAAAGGGGGGCAACGTGGCGGAGGTGCCTTTTCATAACGGTGTAAAAAGCAATTTCAAGGTTTATCAAGATTGACATGAAAAAATGTATTGCAGCTTTCGCGCACCCAGAAAGTAAAAATGGTTTTCTATAACTTCTGTTATTATTTTTGAGGTCAACACTGTTGCTAAACAGAAGCAAGCGTAATTGGTAACAACTTCTTTTGTACGATTCCATCGCTCTCAGATCTTTTCGTGCACCCCTGCCTACCGATGTTCCGACGTCCCCGCTGACAAACAACAGACGCAATTAAAACAAGATGAAGGAGTGTTCGTCTAGGTATATCGTCGCTGTAGTGAACAGTATTATCTCCAGCAATTAATCGTCGGTTCCTCGCCTTTAATTAGACATTAGATCACAATCAAAAACTCTAGGTATGCTGCAAGCTTTCAAGAAAATAGCTGACTGGGTTCTGCTTTCATTACTCTGCCATGATTAGAACTTTCACATATCTGTTTTCAAGTAACTAGTCTGCACAAAGGTGACAAAGTCGAATTCGCCAACTGTTTGTGTTGGGGAATCAGCTTTACGTTACTCTACGCATCCTCAGTCCTGAAAGCCTATTCGAATAGAGCAAGGGTTCTGAAACCAAGGGCGTACGCAAGGGGGGGTTGGGGTTAAAACCCCCTCTTGAGCTTGATATTTTAGAAAAAATTATTATCTGCGCAATGGAGATTAATTGTTTTCACATACTTTTGCCTATTAATTTGTCGAATTAATGCAAGGAATGAATTTGCATGCAAATTTCAGGGAACATTGTAAATGGGGCCAAAATGTAATAATTAGGTTTTGGTGGGAATCTGCGTTATTGTCTGTATCCCAGGAACCATCTCACCACTTTTTGCAGACCTTTCGACCACTACGCATGTTTAAGATTGTGTTCGGCGATAGCTCACTGTATCCGAAACAATGACCTTTAATTTGTCTGCTAAGGCTGACCAGCCCAAGCGCTGACCGCATTGGCTACAATACCAATTCCTGTAGCATGGTAGAACTGGTGCACCAGTTCAAAAACAGCAGTTTTTAACATAGAAGCATTCAGGCATTTGATAATGTCTCAGCAAGGAAAAAGGAAAACTTAAAGTTTGCTGGACTTCTATAAATAACAAAAAATCGAAAGTTTTCTTGCGTACTTTATGTGCATTCTCAACTCTTGTGCAGTTTAGCAAGATTCCATCTTGCAAACCGGGGTGTGCGTCATCCAGTCTAGTCGCACACTTTCTATGCTCGACTGCTCGTATTCAACAAGATATTAGCGCAGCCTGATTTTGCAGTTGTAACTTGCTCTGACCTGGTGATGAGTTTGTTTTACTCCCCTGTTTTAACGCGCAGCCTGATAATATTACAGTTATGAACTGCTGTGTCGTAGCCTTAAGTTTATTTTTCTCCGATAGCCAAGCTTGGAGCGCTGATACTTTGTATTCAGTACATTGACACATAAACTAAGGGGAGTGCATGTAGAAAAATATGCATATTATGTCAACAAACTTCACCAAAACGTTGGTTTGGAAATATTACTACAACGTCAAGATGTGACGTCACAACCAGCACAAACCAATTACAAATGACCACCACATGCCACTGAGTGAACCCCCATTAAAAATTTTCTGCGTACGCCACTCCCGAGGGCCGCATTATGACTACCTGAGGGCCGCAATATGATGTTGACGCAATAATGGCGGTACCGGAATCTTACTAGAAACAGCTTTCACATCTTATTTACTGCAAAAGGTATGAGTCATAGGCAAATCATTTCTGACAGTCTCTACGTTCGTTGAGAAGCAACTTGTTCACTCGCTTGCAGAGCGCTGTTAAACCCCAGTGAATAAACTAAATAACGTAAATGTTTATTATTCGAAAATTCACAAAAATCGCGGGCCGCACGAAACGCCCTCACGAGCCACACGCGGGGCGCGTGTTTGATACTCCTGCTCTAAGACATTTTTTTATATATACACTTCTTTTCCTCCAGGACTTTGCACATGTATGCCAATCTTGAGTGACGGCCTGTAGGCTATAGAATGCATACTGACGTTGACCTGCAGGTGCTACTTTAACATTTTATTTTTTTCTGTATCTTTATACATTTTTTGTTTCGAAAGCGTTTCACAATCACGATATTCTTCACAACATGTGAAGAAACTGTAGTTTTCATTTCCTCCATGACTTTGTGTACGTATTCAGCAATTCCAAATAATAAATGTAAACAATTGTACGGATCAAAAGCATGTTGTTACTTCTCAGATCCTTGCCGTTTCTATGTTGGGTTACATCAGATTGAAATATCTTCAAAAAAGACGATTTTTTATCTTCACCTGTCGTTTGAAGTAAATGTTTTCACCAGTTGATTTGTTACAGGGTGATGATCAAACTAAACAACAATTATTGACGCATGACAAGGAAAAATCAAACATGCTTTGAAACAAAGCTTCAAGGTTACTAATCAACTGCTTTTTTTGAAAATTTTGTAAGTTTTTAAAAATGCCGATTTTGTCCATAAGTTGCCGACCAATTACGCCAGATGGCCAGTCAAGGGGCCAAAAGATGCGGATTTTTTTCTAGTTTATTTTGAAAAACAGGTAAATTGCCATTTGAAATTTTTTCACAGGTTCCGATGAAGTTATCGGTACCGCCCCATGACGTCACGTTATCCAACAAATGTTTCAAAATCAAAACCGCCCAGACTTTCTACAGCTTTGAAGGGTTCGATTAGCTCGCTAGCTCCATCACTTGGTGAGTTATGACTAAAAACGTCCAAGCACTTACGTAGCTCGCGCGGGCATTAAACCCTTGGTGAATTTGCAGCATGTAGCACTGGCTTGGAATCCATTGAAAACTTTTGTAAGTTTAGCGCAGATTACCTAAGTTGTGTTTCTTCCCATCGTGGTTAAAATGTACAACCATACGAATTTCACCTGCGTGGTTTTATTCCAATGATATGTCAAATACTTGTCTAGTTCAAACCAGCATTTAACATTTTTTTACCTCGTTAAAAATGTGTACATACTTCTGGCTTGAGTCATGCCGTTGTACTCAAGAAGTTTTATCGAACACAAAGACTAACAAACATTTGATTCCAACAACGGTCAGTCATTTCTCAGATTAGACTAAATAACTTTTCGATCGTCTATATTTTTCTACATTCCACATTAATGAATATTTTGATCAAACAGAGTCACAAATCCACGGCGTTCCTTCCTGCGTGAAGTGAGTTTTTCAAAAGCGAGGAGGACAATTTGCGGAGCATTCAAAGAAAAATTTAAGCACTTCTATCATTTCAAAAGCTCTTCGCTAAAACATAGCCATACTGATATTTTGAAAGTTTAGAATAAAATTGTTGAAATGAAGATCTTTACACCAGGAGCCCAAACATTTGTTTATTCAAGCAGTTCTGTTCAAATGAGGAAAAAATGGAAGGGGCGTTAAGTAATCTCACTCCGGTAACTAACAACTGCCGGGGTTGTGATTCTTCAATACTTCATGTGCAAAACTTGTTCAATGATTACCAGATTATATTTCTTCAAGAGACCATGGTTGGCAAAACAACAGCTTGATAATTAATTCATCCTGTTTAGGTGTGTCTCATTTTGTATTTGGGAGGCAGACTATGACTTCAATGATGGCCTTGTTCTGGGTCGTGGACATGGTGGAACTGCCATATGTTGGTCTAAAAATCTTAAGAGTTATTGACAATCTTGTGCACGTGCTACCGCAAGCGTATTCCTCGTTGACCAGTTATGCTAATGGCCGTTGCGTTGAGTTAGCAGATCACAGTTACCCTCTTTACACTGCACTGTTATCGGGTTCCAGTTGGATTGGGAATCCCATAAATCACTCAAGCACGACCATGAGTGTCTCACCGAGCTGCTTGAGCGAGCATGTTTTCAACCATACCCGATTCAGCGAATCCAACTAGCAGAGGTAGGTTGGAAATCCGATAATAAGGGATTCGAGCGGAAAAGAGGTTGGGTGGTTTGCATTAAGTCTTGTGCATCCTTTTCTGTACTTGTTTGATGCTAAAACCACTACCGTGGAACAGATTAGCCCATTCAAGCTAATATGTAGCAAAAGCGACGGATAAATTTATTTACTAGTTTTGCATGTAGGCTAACTACACCTAGTTAGGGAAACAATCAGCAAAATTGAATCGGTTGAGCAAACTGGAAGATTATTCCGTAGGTTACAAGACATCAGATATTGGGCTGAAGGACTATCACCCCAATACTGATTTAATAGGTTTTCGTTACACCTTGGTATAGCAGAGTGATTCAACCTCAGTACAAAATTTGTAGCCTAATATTGGAAGAGGATGATTTCAATATAGGCTACACTTTGAACTTTGTATCCCAGTTATGTGATCATGATTTCCTCAGTTCATAATGGAACACATGGAGTAGCATAAAATGTGGCATAAAAGTTTGTGGAATAGGTTACAGTTGCAATTTGGCGAATTGCAGTAGCCTACCTACTGTTCGTAGATTTCTACTTACAAAGTGCTGTGAATCCTCAATTTGACACTCGTTTTTATTGTACTGCAGACAACAGACTGGTTAATGATCGTGAC
>Ga0210059_1015948_pt1 | contig 10889 bp, 6 predicted proteins | sample Ectturendosymbi2_FD_188042 | JGI IMG/M metagenome (GOLD analysis project Ga0210059, IMG submission 188042) | Ecteinascidia turbinata endosymbiont from Florida, USA - Sample 2 (SPAdes) (version 2) | ecosystem: Host-associated > Tunicates > Ascidians > Unclassified | place: Key West, Florida... | reverse complement strand
TGCTACTTTCGAATAAATAAATCGTAAGAAAACGAAATGTTGACGATGATATGAAACAAACAGGCGAGTTTTGTGAATAATGTGTTCCGCGGAATCGTACGATCGTACAAGTTTTGTTCAGAACAGGGAAAGTTGAATGATTACTTACTGTCAAGTGATTTGCGCTTTAGATTAAAGCAGTCGTAATGAGTAATAAATCGTAAGAAAACGAAATGTTGCCAATGACATGAAACAAACAGACAAGTTCTGTGAATACTGTGTTTCGCAGAATCATACGATCGTACAGTTTTGTTCAGAACAGGGTAAGTCGGGTGATTACTTAATGTAAAGTGATTCGCGCTTTAGGTTAAAGGAGTCGTAAAGTGTGATTTCCTGTTTGGATTTGTTAAAACAGGGAAAATGTTCGGGGCTGTATGCTACGTAAAAGAACAGAATGGGTTAGCAGGTTGTCGTCTGTGAATATGTTTTGCTTTGATACTAGCATCTGCACTGTCATCAATTGATGTTCAAATGAAGCAAGTGTGAATATTTGCTTCTCGGATGAAAACCCGAGATAGTGAGCATGCCTTCTCACAACCCAATCGGTTACAGATTGAAGCAATGGTGTGGTTCGTTTGTGCAACATCATCATAGACTATGCGATGGTTGAAATAGTTAGTTAATGAGCGAAGTAACACTACACAAAGGAACAACAAAACTTACAGAAAGCAAACACATTCGGAAGAAAAGGAAATTAAACTGCTAATGAGGTACATGCATCTAGGATTCGAACTTTGCAATGGTTGCTACTTTCGTTAAAAGAAGTCGTAAGCCTCGAGATGATAACGATGGCATAAAACACAGGCAAATTTTGTTAAAATGCTGTTACGCAAAAATGGTACGGTTATATTAATTTTGCTACAGCACAGAGTAAACCTGATTAATGACTAACTGCAAAGTGTTTCGCGCCTTACCTTAAAGCAATCGAAATGAGTAATTTCCTATTTGTTTTTTTTTAAAACACAATAAACGTTCAAAGAAGAATGCTACGCAAAAGAACTGATGAAGTTAGCAGGTTGACGATGCGTTGTGCTTTGATACTAACGTCCACATGGTCATCTCGAATGATGTTCAAGTAATGAGATCTTGGCCGGTTGCCTGAATATTTGCTTATCGGATTAAAACGTGGCATGCCCTGGCACGCCTCGGCCTTCGACAATCAGTGACAGGTTAGAGCATGAAGTGGCCGGCTTAGACAAAACCTCAAAGTAACAAGTTAACTAAAAATATGAAATTAATAACGAAAATAATACCGCAACGCAAAAAATATGAAAAAATATCAAAAACATACAAAAATGAAAAACACAAAAATATTGAAAATATAGATTGGGGGGAAGGGAGGCTAGAGAAAGCTCCTAGCTACCCGAACCCGAACACACCCAAAACCCGAAAAATGCCTGGCCTGACCGCCCTCTATTACTACTCCCTGGACCAGCTGTATCCAACCGAAATGCGTTACTGGGGCAAAAATTGTGCCACTATCTTCATAAGGACCGTGCATTGAAACAGGCCCGTAACCAGGGGGGGCGCAGGGGGGCTAAGCCCCCTGCAAAGTTTTTCGCCCCCCCTGGAAAAATGTTTTCGACATAGTTTGAAACTATTGGACATAGCTGGTTACGGTACTGCATTGAATGACTTAACTTTCATTTTAGCAAATCATAGTTTAGTGTAAGTTCTTGAAAGCAGTAGCGCTGCCAGAATGAGGCCGAAGAGGCCATGCCTCCCCAAAACAAACTTGCTATGATTTTTCGCTGGTGCTTTATATCAATTTCAATTGTTAGCAAATAAACAGAAGGAAGAGTCGGATGCACGTGGCCTCTTCCTAACAAAATATCTGGATGCTCCACTGCTTGCAAAGCATTATATTACTAACCGAAATGAAAACGACTGTATGGTACTTTCAATCACTCCCAAACTGTGATGCCATAAGCAAGTTCAATGCTAATGGAACAACAAGGGTATTGTTAGAAATCAGTTTAATGTAGAGGAACACATGTGTAGAATTAAGAAAACTATAAGTTAGTTCTTGCAAAACTTCTTTCTAGTTATCTGATTTCTACCCTTGTTGTTCCATTGGCAATAAACTTTCCCATGACATCACACTTACGGAGTGGTTAAAGGTGACAAACATTCGTTGCCACTGCCGTCAGGATTCGAAGGCTTTCGGTACAGTAGCTTGAAGAAAATTTTAGTTTGCTAAGATCAAAGAAAGTCATTCAGTGTGCGGTTCTCATTAACACAGCAACGTGATTTTTAGTTCAGCAAGAAATTTCCGTTGGACATCGCTGGCTCTGCTCCCTCCAAGGAAATTTTACACTGAGCAAATGTTTGTTTTAGTGAGCATGAATATTTCTAACGTGGGTTGGCAGAGTTCTAAGTACATTACAAACCTTGTAAAATTATTAGAAAATGTATAAAATCTTATGAAAATACGAATGAAGCACACATTTAATTCAAACAGCTTCTTGTTTTCATATTTTTCCAATGTTTTGAAATGTTGCAAGTGCACGAGACTGAGAATTCACTGCGCAAACGGTCTGGTGTTAATGCGTATTTGCACACCTTAGAGCAGGGGTGGGGACCTATTTACTATCACGGGCCGCATAAATTGTGGGTTATCGCCGGGGGGCCGCAAATGACAATTGATTTTATCCTAAAATTCTACCTTTATCTTGATACGAGGGATAGCGGCTTCTTATGACGTGCTATCTTAAGTGCCTGCTTATCATGGAGCTTGGTTTTGACACGATTTTGTACTCTAAATTGGGTAACGGAAATTCTGATGCGGCCATGTCAAATGTTCATGCGGGCCGCAGGTTCCCCACACTTGCCTTAGAGGCAACATTGATCGCTGGTGAAGTTTAGACCAATTTTTACTTCGTTTCTGCGTATTGTTTGTATACTGAAGTCGTTGGATCATATCCACAGCTTTGCTACAAGTCAAGTGTCGCTTGAGTTCAATTATTGCAAACTGATGCTTTCCCAACTGCTTTTTCGCACAATTATTGAATTTTTTTTATCTGACAACGCTTGAATCGTCAAAAAAACATACGCACTGTTGCCTTGCATCTAGCTAGAGGCTATCGATATCAGCAATGTTTTTTGCTCAACAACAAGATGGCCTGCAACACATCTAACGTCCAAGTCATCTATCATTGAAACATAGCATAGGTGATATTAACACTTTAAACTGAATTTGCTAAAAGTCTTCGGTTCTATCTGCATCTGAATCTATAAGCATGCTACTCAAAAACTTACAGATGAACTTTACGCAATTAGTAAGTACCACGAAACTTTCAGTTATCGCGTAATTTTAAGAGTGTATTTGAAGTGTATTTGAAGCTATCAGTACATTTCCCAGTTTGTCAACCCACAACAGCCTGCACAAAACAAGCGGTTTTTATTATAGCGCCAGTTGCGCAGCTACATATTTCCATTTCCATGTCGACTTCTGTCAGATATGAAATTTTGCTGTAAACGCCCCGCTTCATACTTACGAATGAATTTCATCAAAATATCACATCCAACACCCTGCAGTTTATCCAAAACCCTACAAAATCTGTTTCAAAATGACACAAACTGTCATTGGAGATATCAAGCTATCGATCTCGGTCTGAAACAGATTGCGGAGATAGGTGAAAAGGTTATATCGGTACATCCAAGATTGGAAGTGAAAGCAGAAAACATCCTTTGCAGTCAGGGTGGTGTCGCAAAGATCTTAAAATTAACAGTTTACAATGAAAGTTTACGTTTACTCGGCGATGGAGGGAACAAATCATAAGTAATTGTGACACCGGACAAAACTGGTTCAAATCACTGATGCTTTTCTGCAATGGCTGATCTGCGTTACTTCGCTTTTGTGTGACTTGTGGGCATTGTTATCCATTCTATAATGAAATCAATGAAGCATTCGTCTGCGAGGAGTAGGAGCTAGTTGTGAAAAATAGGTGGCAATTTAGATATGTAACCCTGCGGATGTAATTTGCTATACGACAATATTACACCACCTTTATTAAATATATCACAATACATGTATATACAGACCGGCAAAGTGGTACGGTGGGTTGAGCATGCCCGTAACTAAGGGGGGCGAAATCCCCTGAAAAATGTTCGCCCTCCCCCTAAAAATGTGTTGGACATAGTTTATAAATAACCATTGGACATAGTTTAAAAAATTTGGGCCCCCCTCAAAAAACTATTCGCCCCCCCTGGTGTCCCAACCTGGTTATACATGCCTGGGGTTGAGCACCAGCCATTAACATTGGAGGGTGGGTTCAATGCCCCGTCGAGCGCTGAAGACTTGAAAAACTACTTGCAGTATACGAGGTTGACACGCGGGGCTGCCACTGAAATCCCATCAATGCATCATCACTATAATTACTTGTCACTATACGGAAGTAAGCCGCCTGGTCCCCGGCGCAAGCAAGCGGAGATGGGCGCCGCTGACCATTCGTGAAATACCGGTGAGAGCAAAGGCGAATATAACGAAACTGAACTGTTTTTTTGATTTAATTTTTGAGCAAGGGTTGTGTCGGCAATTGCATGAAAACTGTTGTCGTTTGTTTAGAAAACTAAAGCTGTGACTTGCGGAAAATTTAAGGGAACAGCGCAGAAACACCAATTATGGCTTTTGTGACTTCTGCGCAATCATTTAACAATCACCTTCCTTCTGGTGATTGCCAACTAAACAGATCAGCGAGTAAGATAAACGGCCCTTGTGATTGATGACAACAAGTTTCCCATCCACCTGCAGCCTGTTGAAGAGATCGTGCCACGAAAGGCACAAATCCCAAAAGTACTTCTCATATGTGCTCTTGTTCCATGTGTTCAGTGTAATATAGAACAAGTTTTAAGAGGTGAGGATAGGCAGGATAGGTTGGTTACATTTTGATAAGAGACTGCTCAAACTGTTAAAATGCGTTACGGGGTTGTATAAAGGTATTTTTAACGAGACAACAACAACATTTCAATTATACCTTCTCGTTAACGGCGGTCAGCAAAACATGACAGTCGTTTTTCAGAAAGTTTCGATGTAGAAGTATTCAACATACTCTAATATTTCTCTGCAACCGGTTTGCGTATGTGAGAGGTGGGTGGATGGATGAATTACGTTGAATTTCAGTGGGGATTGGTAAGAAAACGTTTAAAAGGCACTCAATTGAGTACCAAGAATTGCTTTTGACAGTGAAATTATGCACATGCAACAAGTCTTTCATATGTGGTTACAAGTGAAACTGTTTTTTCCCCAAAAAATAAATTGCGTCACGCCTGTGATCAAACTGTACAAGCAATTTTGCAAAAATTTTAAGTAATATCCATGACTGTTCATGAACATCATTTTATGTACTGCATTTCATCTTGGAAGATTTGCGGGAGTGACACCTAAAGAGGTTTCAAAATACGTCACGGTTCGTAGAGGGCATCTGCCGATCTGCTGCCACCCGGCCAAATTTCGATCAATCCAGGCCTGTCTTGTGTGATAAATATACAATCATACAATATGCCACTTGTAAATCTCCCGGAAAGTTTTTACAAAGAATCCGGTGATGCACTTTTTGAGGTCCACGAAGCAAGCACAGACATTTTTGCGCATTCCCAGGACTTTCAAATATTTGTTGAAGACTGTAAAGTTGACTTGCAGTGCCACAGCGAGGTTGATGACGGCACTGAGTACCCTGCAGTTTAGAGTCGGTTATTGCACGGTATCTTTTAGAAGCATTCAGTATACACTTTTCGGGGAAGAATGAGAGGTATGGCACAATAGTTTTTTGCACTCCCATTTGTTTATTTCGGTGATCACTCCAGTTTTCCAGTCCTTCGGCGCTTTTCCAGATCTCCATCACCTTGACTCACATGGGCAATACTTGCGGGATATGATTGAGAATAATGCATTGAAGCTGATGGAGTCCTTTCACGAGTCCTTTCACATACACTTTACCTCTGAACAGAGCGGCCAATTGCTACTTTCGAAGTAGCGGCGCTACCTTTCTTTGCTAAAAGTAGTGGTGGCGCTACCGGTATTGTTACTTAACGGTGGTAGCGGTGCTACATCTATCGCTACTATTTCCATTACAACATTTCAAATAGCACTACCAGATAGGGTTTCTTTGCATCCGCTTGAATCTTCACAACGTTGCTAAGTCTCCAGTCTGCACTGTTTCACTTTGAGTGATTTCATCAGGTGAGCAAAAGCATGAAACGTTTTCGCGAACAGTACAAATGATATTCAACTCATTGATTCAAATATGCGAAACACAAGATAAATAGTACTCATACCAAACAATGCTTTTGCCACTCGTGATCTTGAAACCGATCGAAATCTCCGAACAGGTATTGTGCCATGGCGTAGGCACGCTATTTCTTGGCTGAATCCAGAAGTCAGGTTCAGTAGATTGTTGAAAAAATCTTGTTTTGATTTTCTAATTTACAAGGCTTGTTTTCATAGTACAAGTATGCGTGCACTGTCCGATAAAACCAGCATGTGTGTTTTTCGAATGCGTTTAGTTGATTGTGCTACTAATTTTTATGCGATCAACGACAGCTAACGCAAAAATAGTAGTAAACTCTAAAAATTGACCTGAAAACTACGATCGAGCACGTTGCGCAAAACCTCTACTCAGTCTGCTGTATATCATCAACTTCAGCAGTTTGTATGAAATTATTTAAAAGATGTGTTGCACGAAAGATTAAACAAGTTGAATCAAACTGATTTAGTACCTCGGCCATTACTTGAGATATAGCCCTACGCTAGCAACTTATCCTTACAAGCGTGACCCGCGAGACCATCATAATAAGCCACACTTCACTCGCGTTACATTCGGTGGCCACTTCAATGAAATAGAAAAAATGCCCAAACAATTAAAACACAGACCTGAAAACAATTTATTCTTCGATATTTCCTTCATGTGGAAAATTTGTGCGAATTCTATGCGTTTTTATAGGAATACGCTACGTTTCATTTTTTAATTGTTAACGCTTAGAGTTGCATTAGAAAAAAATAGTATTAGACATTTAAAAAAAGTACAGATAACAATCAAGGAAAGGCTTTCCTTAACACATACTAAAAAATATAACCCAAAGGCGTCACAATCACAACACACTCTCCGCAGATGTAGGTGTAGCCACGGGGCCTATGCCCCCCAAATGTCTAGCATATCTTGTCGTTTTGTGCTTCGAGACGCGGTGTCCCAATCCAAATACTCTTGCTCGCGTAAATTGAAAATATTTGGCCCCTCCCAAAATTTTGGGCTGGCTCCGCTTCTGTCTGCAAAATCTGTGGGGTTCGATATGAACTGGGTCATTTCTTTATCCCGGTTGTCTGCGACGTAACAAAGATATTTTCCGTGTTACAACAAAAATATAATTTTTAAAAAGTGCGGTTTTATAACTTTAAAACCTTAATAAATGTGTATTGGCTACGAACTACTTTTCGTAAACACAAATATTTCAAAACTGTGTCAAAACGCGCTGTTCTTGCTTAAAAAATCACTTACAGATATTTTTCGTAGCATTGTGCAATTTTGTATTGCACACCATTATTCTGTTTTCGCGTGTTTTGCTGTTTTGCGCAACGCTTTCGAAAATAATTTAATAGCTAAACCAAATTCAATTTCAATGCCGAGACACTAGAATGAGAGGCGACTACAGCCACTCGTGTTACAGTTCTTGGGAATCGGGCACTGCATTCCTTTCGTAACGGACCTTCTGCGAGAAGAGGTTCTATTGGACAAACGACCGAGCAACCCAAGTGGACTGTCAATCATATATATTTTATCGATCATAATAATCAGTGATCCCATGATGATTCGTTGACGATCGACTCAGCAACAAAAACCGAGCTGCCAAACGACTACTAAAGCAGGAGGTGGCTTTCACAAACACCTCTGCCAGAAAGGCTTATCAAATGTGACCGCCATATGTGCAAAATCCAACACCGCATTGACACGTTGCAGAATGATTGCAGCAATAAGTTATGCCACTCACAATAGCACCAAGTAAAGCTATATCTAATATTGCACCATCCAGGCAACAACATTCCTGGATGGAACGGGCCTGTCTGACAGAAACAATGTGCTGCCAGATATGCATGCTTTTGCTGGAAAGACACTCTACCAGGAAGTTTTGGCAAAATATCAGTAAGGTGGTAAGACATACATGGTCTAATCGACGGAGAACCGGAAATGAAACTGCGGCAACAATGTGAAAAAAATTTTGAAGCATTATTAAATTCATTTAAAACCAGTAATATGGACACTTTTGTAAACCAAAATCTAAACAACTATGAAAAAAGTAATCTTATTTGCGCAGTGATAAGCTTGAATCTCTAATTCACAAATTTCCCTAAACCGTGCTGCTGGTAAACATGGAATTTTAGCTGAGTACGAAATCTACGCTGATCCCAGAGCGTGTATAAATCTCAACCGCCTTTTAAGTGGGTGTTCAGTGAGTTGCAAAATTCCACAAGAAGGTATGATTGTTGTCAGGGCCGGCCTTCAGCCAATGCAACCGATGCAGCTTCATTGGGCTCCGCGCCTCTGGGGGCTCCGCGCCATATGGTAGTTGGGCAGTTACTCATTTTTGTCAGATACTCCTTGCGCTCGAGAATTATAGAACCGGCTTATAAACCTCATTGTTAGAAAACAATTATCTCGTTTGAACGAACGATGAATCCTCTAATTATGGAACGTTATCGAGTGTGCTCAACTCTCATACTATAGGGTGTTATATCAGCGCTCCAACATATCCCACTTTTTATGGATTGAACTTCGTTGTTACTGGTGTCAGTTAAGACTGCAGTGGACCAACAGCTATGGCAAACAAGGTGTGTAGTGATTCAACTCGCAATGAACAGGTCAAGACGAGTGTCAGTCGTATTAACGTTGATGGCATTTCTTCCAAAGTAACGTTGTACAGTTTTCGAAAGACCCTTCTGTTTCGGAAAGTCGTTGGTTGGTTACGGGTCGTCTGCATTTTAACAAAGGCTTTCAGTTTTGCTTCATGGACGATTTTAACACATACTAGATATTTTAATGTTTTGTCAAAATAAAATGAACTCCACCAAATTGAAACAAATGACCAATGATGAGAGGTTGAATCCGTGGAGGCCAAAAATCTCATGCAAAGCAGCGCAAAATTTTGTGAAGTGTTTGCACTTAAATTTGCCTACTTTCTTTGTCCACAAAATTGTTCCGCGTTATTTGTCGGTCGTGCAAGTACATTTATGATTTTCCGCCCACCAAACATTCATTGTATTTTGCTAATTAGCGAGCGTAAAAAGGTAGAAAAAAAAACTATTTCAAACTCCAGGTCAATAAATGTAAAGGACACTTAAAGCTGTTCTGCAGCTATAACTAGGCGAAGCAAAAATTGTAAATTTTATCGAGCACACTCTTTTCTGTTTATCAATACACTGCGGGGCTATATGCTTCTATTTCATTTTCATAAATCAAGCATGCGCATTATTTATTGCGTTTGATAAGTGTTTGTATATCTGTGACGTGTTAGTTGTAAAATGTTTGTACATTACCTTTCCAATTCATAAAGAACAGTTTGCATTCCAAGTCCATGCTTTATGAATAATTATAAAATTGGGCTTTTGGGGAACTTTGGGCGGATGCATGGGGTCAGTTGTTCTTCGAACGAAAGTGGCATTCAGCAAAAGTAAAGTAATTCCATTGTAAGTTCAATTCACTTGTCAGTTAGGTTTGATTGATGTAACTTTGCACTTGCGCTCGCCGCTCGGATCTTCACTGCAGAGATTCCTTTACAATTTTCGGCTTGATTACGTTGGTAGTGGTACACTATTTAATATCCAACACAGCAGCATGTTATTAGTCATGAAAATGGTTGTAGCTGGGGAACACGTGAGCTATGCCCACGGCCCTCCAAATAAAAGAAGCTGTTGTGTTATTATGTACATTACAGATCAACTTCAATAATTTGTTGTCTCTCTGATATTCATATAGTTATTTTGCTAATATATCTTCATCAAACAGATAATAGCACGGTTGACTGAGCATGATGACGTCATAACAGCACTGTGTAGAGGGGCCCCGCACTTGCTAAGGCCGGCCCTGATTATTGTTATCGTGTCCATTTGCAAAAATGAAAATGGTGACGTTATGAGTGATGCTGGCAATTACAGACCTGTCTTCCTTGGAACAATTATCTCCAAACCATTTGAGCGTTATGTTATTCTGCATTTCACGATTTGTTGCCAACACTGTCAACCAGTTTGGCTTGAAGCCGATGCTGAAATACGTGTGTTTTTCTTAAACAGATTTTATCATATTGTGTAAAGGAAGGCCCCTTGTTTTTTCAGCGTTTTCATACGCACTTTAAGGCGTTCGACAAAACTAATTATAACTTGTTGTTCACACAAAATTGGTTAAGCTTAAGCGAACCTCACGTGCGCATCGTTTTGAAAAAGTGAAAAAAAATTACGCTGCGCAAGAACTAAAAATTCATTTCATGTAACAATAAAAGAAATTTGCTGACTTTTTTGCAGCATCAATTGTGGTTCTTATATTTCTTCCCAAAGTTTAAATTCTGATTGAATTGTATTTTGGTTGAACACAAGAAAAGCTCATTAGGAATAACTGCTACGTTTCGTAGAAACAGTCTTCGTGTAGATTGGGTAAATTTCGAATGTGTTGTGACCATTTTGAGCCACAACATCATTTTCTGTGCTTTAGTCTACTGGAGTATTGATGATGATACTTTAATGATGAGAAAATGAATGTAACATTGTCGCCAAGTCGTATGCAAATAGGCAAAAAATATACTTTAAACCAATGATCTTCAACGTGGGCGAAATCGCCCCCAAAGGGGCGATTTTATGCGTTATGGGG
>Ga0210059_1015946_pt1 | contig 10890 bp, 6 predicted proteins | sample Ectturendosymbi2_FD_188042 | JGI IMG/M metagenome (GOLD analysis project Ga0210059, IMG submission 188042) | Ecteinascidia turbinata endosymbiont from Florida, USA - Sample 2 (SPAdes) (version 2) | ecosystem: Host-associated > Tunicates > Ascidians > Unclassified | place: Key West, Florida... | reverse complement strand
ACTGCAAAAGCAGTCGCGCGGCCCAAACGGAGATTGGCGCCGCAGACTACTCGTGACACTCCGAAAGGTGAACTAAAGCGAGTACAAACGAAACTTCATTGGATCTTTTTGTTCGTTGTCAGGTCAGGTCATGTAAACTCTCCGTGTTTATTAAATGTGAAAACCTATGGTGAAAGGAAGCTACGCGCCATTGGTAAAATATGTCAACTATGTTTTCATGAGCTTAACAGTACGCAATACCTCGGCGAATACGGATATTTTTCAAAAAACAAATATTACAGACAAGGTTCTTACAAACCCATATTTTTGTGAACAGGATTAATTCGATTAAGGAAAGAAGTTTATGAGATATCTTTCAAAGTTTCGCAGCAAACATGTGAGTTCAAAGACCCCATTTAGCCACGACGCGAATTTGACGCAGTGCCAACCTTAAGCGGCATAAAACTTTCCACATGATGTCGCTATCTCGATGAGCCACGACAGCAGCACAGACCTCACAGGATACATCGCGTTAAAAGCTTGCTTAGCATGAAAGCATTTCTAACGTACGCTATGAAACACAGGCTTTATCCATAAATGGCAACCAATTTCAATTATTACGAAAAACATAACATTACCCATAGTTACTTGTTAAAACGTTTGTATCGACTAATTTACGCAGCCTATGTAGTTTGTTATATAAAGCGATTAAGGTGCAGCAAAGTGTCAGAAACCAGCACACGCTTCAAAAACCAAAACAGCACACAAAATATGTACAACAAAAGTATAATAAATACTTGCCAGATTCGGCTTGCATGTAACCCATATCAGAGGCATACGCAAAAAATCGCGCTTACATAAGAAAGCTAACGACGCCTGGTCAATGCCCGTCATAGATGCTCTTAATAAGGTTTAGTGAATGATTAGTAGTTATGAGATGAATGCATGCTGTCGCGACAGGTTATTACATTAACGCATGCTTTTTTGCAACTAGAAAACTGGCTACGAGTTTCTTTTCAAAACCTGTTTATGTACACAAAGAACCAAAAGGTAACATACGCCCTGCCCATGAACAAGGACTTGGAAAATGCAAGTTCTCAGCTGTGTCTAAACCACGTGCAAATGCGTACAAGTACAAATGCGTACAACCACGTACAATACAACCGATTTTGTCAACTGAGAATGCAATAAAAATTCCAACCTACCATTGGGTTTACCGGTCTCATTGTCCTTTTCCATTCTGAGATCAGCACAAACCACTTCTCCGTCTTCAGTGCCAATAAAATAGCGGGTGCTTATGCAATCGAGCACTTTCTGTGATTTACCAGATGGCGCTTTGGACGCGCTGTCCACACCACCGACAGGCAAAGGAACTGCATAACAGTAAAACAACATCACTCAAATATCAGATAAATGTTATTGGTTTGCGCAACAGATCACACGCAAAATGTAACATGTAGTATTGGGCTGATATATTCTATTAAGTGAAAGGTGCCACTACCTGTTTATATGACGACTCAGAAATGGTCGTAAATTTCAAGTAAACGAGACGCTGCGCAGGATGTTCCACATCCTGCGCGCAAATCTGTTTGTATCAAAATCGGTTTTCTGGATGAAAACAATTGATGTATGATCTTTTGAAGTAAAAAGTTTGCTTCATTTCGAAGATACGAAAGCAGTTCGAGAGTTTTATGTGTTCACTACAGAATACGTAATTTTAAACACCGAAGTCTAGAAGTTCACCGCAAAATGTTCGGTTCTTCTACTTCTAAAGGGGCGACTTCAAACGAGTTATAAAAGTAATCAACGGAGGCAGCTTATTGAAACAACCAAACATTTTGAAAAAAGCAAAGTCTCGAATGCAACTGAAAAGAGACAAATATCTAAGCCAGTGGTTCTCAAAGTACTTATATCGGCGGACCGCTTGTGCAGTGTGCACTGTGGCTTGACGTGATGAGCCATAAGATCAGTTTCTACGCATACAATTAATACGCATACAAGTACAACACAGCAATGCGTGAACACTGTTTAAGTTCACTGAAACAATTTCACTTGCTTCCAACAACTCGTTTACTCTTACTCGCTGGTTATGCAATGCCTCATGCTTTTTTTTTCGGAACAAAAGCATCAACCACAGTTGATGGACGATTAAGTTTGTTTTCTTATCGCACCATTGCTATGACGCCACGAAAAATAGTCTGCAGAAAAATTCAAAAAGTGCGTCATCTGTTAATACGAAAATCAGTTTTTTTCTGTATAAAAAAATACTTATTTTCAAGAAACTTCTTCGCAAACTGCGTAATACGGGTTGCAATTTGAGAACCACTGATCTAGGATCCAATAATGTAATATTAACCTATCGCGTAAAATATAGACTCTTGCCACCATTAGCTTTTCGTTACTATGCTTTTTCTCGTCTAAAGAAATGACAGAAACGTAAATGAACAAAATTCAACTATCTCACCGTGGTCACGAACTCCTTGTCTTTCAGCAATACTGAACTTCATGGGGCTGAAGTCACCACTGCTGTCTGTTTTGGGCATCGCTAACCTTATCAGCGGCTTCCAACTTAAATCGAGATGTTTGAAAGTTTGAGATACACCCAGTGGTTCCGGAGCGTTTTTCTCCTGTAGTTATGCAAAGCATACACACTGAGTAGATTACTAAGACATTAGAAGCGAGATACAAACTCGCAGAACATTCCTGTGCTATACACTCCTCTGCATCAACGATGCTTTACTTCGCGGCGCGAGCAAATCGTTCAACATTGACTTCCATGCTACGTGGACACGACTCGAGTTTAACCTGAGTTTTTTTTGCGACAGAAAGGCGAATGCAATGAAAAAAAATTTTGAAAACAAAATTACGCAGAAAAACGTTAGGAAAGTGCATGAAGCAGTTCGGAGTTTGCGGCCGATACAAAACATGCAATTACAACCACTCGTAACGCGCGGGTCACGCTTACAAAACAATCTACTGTTCGTTCTGCTTTGAATGCAACGGTTTGATCCAAGTCTGTTAGTGTCATCAAGGATTCGAAGTTTGTTATTAAATCCGCTGAAGTAGGAAATCACAACATTTACCGCTTCGCGAGTGGACGGGGGCACTTTTGGAGGTCTGGTGTCCCAAATCATCACATTTCCGTCAGTCCCGCACGTCATCAACTGGCAAATCTCACATATTCGATTTTCAACGGGGACTCCCATTTTTGTCAGCTGAAAAGATCACTTCATGTGATCAACTCAAGAAACGTTTTCGAATTGTCACTAACTAAATATAAGTTTTTGAGGTTATTCTGCACAGATAAAATAATGTTTCTAACTACTAGAAAGATTCAGCTTAAGCCATAAAAGAGCAGTTGACTATAACCACGCTGCCTCAAGCAACAAGTACTCAACGGCGCCGAAAAACAAATTGAGAAAAGCAACTGACATGCCATCGTTTTCAATGAACAAAATCCTGACCTAGTGCAACGATACAGCAGCCGACTGATGCTTCAAATCAACAACAGCTTTCGTAATCGGTCGATAAGAAATTGGTCGACTAATTCCTGCAATGACGTGTCTACGCCACCTGGTGATAACTCCCAACGCAGTCCTGTTGACTTTTTCACACTCAGTTGAACTGCGACACTTTTATGAATTAATGCTTAAAGAAATCGTTCAAACGAATTTTTTTTGCGAAAAGAAGTAAACACACCTAATTTTGAGTAATTTTCATGTTTTTAAAACCCTAAGGGAAGGCCGCCGCCCCGAATCCTTGTCTCGTATACCTATGCTTGATGTCATAACGGAGACATTGTCAGGCTATCCGCTGTTTAGCATAAAATTTAACATATTTATCGTCTGTCTGAAGTATTTCAAAAACCAACACATTCGCTTTTTCTGCGATCGTACTTTTGCTTAAAATATGCTTCATGTGCGCAGTGCATAAAAATCTGAACTTGCATTGACAGTTCTTTGTGAAGACGTTGAGCACATGAACTTATTGGCACAGAAGCTTTCAGCGTTTGTTTCCATTAACATTTACCGCGTTGTTCACTAAAATGTTCTGGCATTCAACGTCTACCATCAACTGCTTGACTGCATCACACACTGGTCGTCTTCACTAACGCATTTGAAAGAGTGTATTTGGTCACCGGCATCTCACGCTTTATTTTATCACTTTCATGCATGGAGCCATCCACAGTTTGTCAACATTATCATGAGCGTGCAAACTACACATTTTTGCATAAACCCTCACTCCTGAAAGCGTACGAGAAATATGTCGACTTTAAGTTGTAATTATTAATTGCTTCATGATTTCAGTTTTTGCATGCAAGCATTTAGCCAATCGCATTATCGAAATTTTGCAACCATAAGAAAGTGACCGCAATCATGTTTGGAACGATCAGTAGTTTCCCATCGAAGCAACCGTTAAATATTTTTCCAATTACAAAATCAATATTTTTACAATTTGAAAAAACATATGCGATTATTCAATCCCCTCACAGCGATCGCTTTGTACGCTTGTGGAAACGTTGACAATTGTCAACGGCCTCCATGATTTTAACGGTTTGGGTATTTGCGAAGCACTTTAGTATCAATACTGCACACATCGCTAGTTGTTTCGGCAACGACAATTCAACTATAAGGTTCCTTTTTTTAATAGGTGTATTTCAAATCTTCATCCCGTTCTGAAACAGAGCATTGCTAACGTGTTTTCAGTATAGCGGGTTGCTGACTCTTGCGCTTGTTATATTCGGTTAAAAATGTTCCCCACTTCCTTGACGCAATTTAAAATAAATTTTAACTGTGGTTCAGCAAGCAGTCCAAGACGGGACATACAGCGAATGTTACTTGAAGAAGAGTCAAGGCAACTCATTTGTGGTCTAGGACTATTCAAAAAGAATAGATTTCGAATAGCTTTCGTATTGTTTCTTTCATTAAAATTCTACTTACACCAATCATTGTCGAAGTACTTGATTTGTAGATGAACAACCTGATATTTGCCTCTGAATATTGGTTTCTTTTTAATTTATCAATAAGCATTCGCAACCAAAACCATACAAGTGGTGAGAAATAAAAAAAAGGTTTTTGTACTAATAGCAAGCAGTAGGTTTCCACAACAAAACGGCGAAAAATCAATAAAGCCGCGAACCTCAAAATGATCAGGTAACCAGTCAATGGCTGTGATGACACTTCTATGACTGTTTTCGATTCCTGACACGCAGCAGTATCGAACTGTAGGTGTATCTGGAGGAATTTCTTCTCCAAACATTGCCTGCGATACACATTAGACCAATACAGAGCCTGGACAAAATAACAAAAACTAAGGGTACCGCTGGATTTAAAAACGCAGCATAAAGTGATATGCAAAGCTGTTGACACCATACAGCTACACATGCAGCAGAAGATGGAGAAGTTGTTGGGGTAACAAAACGTGTTCGCACAAATAAAATTAACTTACGTTTAAAATTGATTCATAATAAAAGTTGGGACGTGGCAGCAGAAGTGCATGTTTTCCGAGGAATAGCACAAAAGCTCAAAATCTTCAGTTTGTTTTCGACCCCTTGAGTTTGGTTCCTATGCTTGTAACTATTCTTGCCTTGAGAGTTGTTCACGATTGCTTTGCTCGACTGAGTCACATCCGGCACCATTCAGGATACTTTCGCAGTTATAAAGCATACATTGCAATCGTTAAGCTCATGCTCAAGTCAGTATTTAACTATGAACTTAATGCAAGCTTAAAAACCCGTGAAGCCCCAAATTAGGCAAAATAAGGCCATTTTATACAAATTAGGTTCAATGAGCCCCAATATTTAGGGTCTGAGGCCAGGGGTCTATTACGCCTACTGGTAAATCCGCTCCGGCTTAAAAAAAGGAACCGAGACAATTATTGCGGAAGAATTAACATAACGAACAAGGTGAGGTACTCTGCCAGTATTAATTTTCGATCACCACCACATCAACTTCACCAATTATGTTGTTGAATAAGCTTGTTTCAAATAGAGCAAGGAGCTTACGGCTTTCTTCTGGCCAGCTTTTGAATGATTGACTCGACTGCTCGACAGCTTGTCGGCGTACTCCGAAATATCCCAAAGTACCAGCTGTCCGTTTATGCAGCCACCTGCGACGATGTTTGGATTGGTCGGACAAAACTTAAAGCAAGAAATATCATCTGGTCCTTCCAACAGGAGCTGCAATTTGTAAATGACAATTACACAAGAGTTAAACTATCACACAAACACAGTTGTCGTTCGAAAGGACATAAAACAGATCCAAATGGATACAGCACTGCAAGCGAACACTCATTTCAGTTGCAGTAGATTGATCAAAAATATCATCGAATACCATTTAGTGCGGACGGAAAGACTAAGATTTTACTTCGCCTGTTGAAACAACTGCAAACGAATCCGAAGTTTTTCATGAACCTAGTGGTAGGGGGTCCATTTTAGCTTACATCAAATCAAATTAATAGTCTCAATAACATCATTCAGAAACAATAATTACATAATTCCGATAATAAACGATAATGTTTTGTGAAAATTAGCGGTATGACTTACAAGAATAACTTTTTTCACTCATTGAGCATAATTATTTCTACTAGTCCGAAACTTCCCACTTTGGTGGAAACTCAACTCCTCTCGCTATAAACCACGCTCTTCGCTCAGATCTGTTCAGTGTTTGTGATTTTGATCCGTGAAACTGTGCATCCACCCGGCATGACAAGCTTGCACGCCGCATAGGTAAGTTTAAAGTATTATCGGTTGGGTGGGATACTTGGGACTGTCATGGGTTCAAAACAGGGTCGTAACGAAGGGGGGAAAGGAGCGCCGAAAAGTCCGAATAATGTCGCAAGTGCTCTCTTCAATACAGTACGTTTGCTTCCGAAAACCTCAGGATCGAACATGGGGGCGCCAACCTTGCTTCTTGCCCCGGGCGCCATCTAACTCCCGTACGCCCCTGCTTCGAAAAAAGTTTTATTGAACAAGGAAGACTTTAAAAAGTTTCAGCAGCAGTGATTTTCGAATAGAGCTGTTTCTTCGTCTCTTCACTTTTCACTGCTATTAGCAATTCACATATGGCCTGAATAAAGGGTCATTAAATGCAGGTAAAAGAAATGTCTGCACTAAACGTCGCGTGGACTTCTAAAGTTTGCTTCATTGTGAGACGTCCAGAGAACCAAGGAAGGATGCTAAATGGGGTACAAGAAAAAGCAATTTTATTATCAATGGCACAGTTTCTCGATCGAAAATCGAGCCTGCAAACTGGTGTTAGACTGTTCGTTGCGCAGCGTTTTAACAAAACCTGTTAAGTTATGTTTTTCTTCCAAGTTCAAGAAAGTTTGTAGAAAGGCTGTTTGAGTCAGAGTGCTCAATCCTTATTAGCAAAGCTCTTTGTATAGTTTTTCTTTGGAACAAGAGAGTTGTACGTGCGACTGCGGGCTCATGAGATAAACGCTAGTCAGGTTGGTAACATCGGCAAAATATTAAAGTACCGTATGTTTGTCAACAAATACCAACAGAAACTATAGAACCGTTACAGTAACTACATTGTGGGGACGAAAACAGTGTCGTTTTTTTCCGTTTGTGTTCGTCACCACGAGCAGATTTGTATTTAGCAGATCTCAATTGCCTGATTTGCATACAGCGCGCGAGTCCTCACGTGCGCAAACATCTCAATCCAGGTCCAAACAAATGTTTCAAACGTTTAAGATATTATATGAGAAGCGTAACAAAATGGTCTCGGGATAGACAGAAGACAATGACATTTTTTTCGGTAATAAATTTCAGTAACTGTTATTGGAACTTTGTCGTTGTTTTATTCAAATATTTTCTTTACCAGTTCTAACTTTTAACACTAATGGAACGAGTTGACACAAATGCCATTGTTTGAAGAAAAACACGGGGTATGTTTACAAATAAACAAGGTTTTCAGCCGTGGCTCAGTTCGCCCTAGACCTTAATCAAGAGTGTAGTTGAAGACATAAGCAACAAGCTTGCCTGAAATGCTAAAAAACTACGAGTATGCTTCACGAGCATAATTATTAGGAAAAACACCAAAGAAGTCGATGCAAATTCATCTGAGTAGCACACTTTTGTGATATTGCACTGCTCTATACCACAACCTTTAAGGTTAAAATGGTTAATGAGAACATTCAGTTGCTCATACTGCCGAGGTAAACAATCAGTAAACGCATGAGTTCACAAAATCACCCCACCGGAGCTTTTTCTCATTTAGAGCACACGATGTTATAATCATGAAATGCCAATATATAATCGACGTGCCACACATATCTTCCAAGTTCAAATCGGAACCAACAGCCCAACTCTTGTTTTCCCAGCCTCCTCTCCCCCTTTTTGATCTAACTGTCGCGAGAGGAAGTTGCACACATATTTTTTAATTTAGCGTAGCATTAAAAAACATAGGATTACTTGGGGATGGATCGGGTCGGCAAAACTCCAAACGAGAATGAGCGACGGAGACATCAGCAAACGATTCGCGTTGTCAACTCGCTCATCAAATGTCAAACGCTCACCACACGAAACCGCCATAACACCTTTGATCTGCAAACATCATATAAAATAACTTGTGTTAAACCTCGAACAGTTCTCAAACCAGGTCTCAAAATATCGCTTTCATAAACACAATTCACCTGTGGATGCCAGTCAACCCACGTCACTGTTTTGTCTTTGCTGTATTGGAGGTCAGTGAATGACTGGTATTCCTGGAAAACGCATGAGAAAAAATCATTGAAACAGTACAACTGCGGTAACAAGGGAAATGCAGCATAGTTATCCCTACCACGCGTTTGCCGCAAAAGTAAGTAAAACAAACAAACCCTTCAACGGTCAAACCAGGAAAGCGAATGCACAGTGACAAAGCAAAGTATGATTTTCAATGGGACTTTCATTCGCCTGGCAAGACCAAGTATCATTCGCGCAAGTCTTGTTAACGTTTACCACTGTACAACGAACATATGTCAATATGTAATTTGGTACCTTTAAGTGACTGTCTGATTTGCTACCAAACGTTGTGTCATCTTCTCCTAAAACGTCCCAGTCGTTGAAAAACACATCCATGATGACGTTCTGCTGCAGAGCTAGTTCAAACCTAAAACACAGTCGCAGTTGGAAATACAGTATTGGCTGATGCAGTCGGCATTCTGGGTATACCATGATGGAGCTCTGCGATGCGGATCTAAACCAGCGATCATGCCGGGTTCTCAAGTCAGAATTTTCAAACAAGTCAACTTTACTTCTACATCGCTACTGGACAGCTCAAACCTGGGTACGGTTTCTTTGATGAACTCCGCAAATCGTTCTGTTTTCTGCTCAGCATCAGCCTCCGCCTGGCTGATAATTCTGGCTTCATACTGGACTGCCGCATTTACTGGATGCTTCCTGATATGAATGCAATTTTATGTTACGAAAATCTAACCGTGATCAATGAAAAACCTGCTCCCCGAAAGATGTAAACACAAAGAGAACAAACTTACAGAAATGATAATACTTTTTTGGAGTATATTAATTCCTCAAAAATAGGTTCAACGCTTTTATTCGAGGTTGGAGGTTTCACAAAAGTGCCCATTAATTTTACAAAAGAAAAACACATTTCTCAGAAAATGGAAAACCTATATTTGTTTATATATGTTCTTTACCTACAGTAACCCACAGTGAATTGCTGCAAAAACGTAGTTTCTACAGCATTTACACTTATTCAAAATGTTCGTTCAGTATTCAGATGTAGAATTCAGCGTTAGCGAGAAACATTCTTACCAATTGTTTTGATTTGTTTTCTTAAAAAACAAGTATTGTTCTGCTAGTTCAACATACAGGGCATTTACCAAAACAAATGGATTAATTTCACAAAACGCAAAAACAAGCATGACACCTTACCAGTCAGTCTGACAAAAGCCATCCACGAGTTCGGGAACAGCTTGCACAGCAAAATCCAACTCTTGGCGTTTGATGGAAAAATTTTTATCGGCATATGCGGGGCAAGACAGATAGGATGCGGAAAGGCCTTGAGCGGCTGAGGCGGGGTCTGTGTCTCTATCCACGAACTGATGCGGCGCTCCGAACTCTCGCCTCACTCGCGATGCGCAGAACTTGATCTGTTGTTCGCAGTAAGTGCAATAAAAAATAAGTTCAATTTTTTCACGCTCGATGCTGCGTTGGTAGTCATAACAAAAAGAAACATTTGTAAGATTGATTTTACTACGTTTTCAGGAAGTTTTTAGAGACCGTCTTCAGTAGCTACGCAAATAACGGTGTTTGCCAGGTAGTGTATTAGCTAGTTCCCATCCCACGCATTTTATCTAACCATGTTTCAGAGTTTAATTTTTCACAAAATGACATTTCAGAAATTTCGGTTTGGCTCATGCAAACTATTTGAAAAGCAAACGCGAAGAAACTTGTTGGCACACTCTACTGTGCTTGTGATAATGAGGAAAGCTGCATCCGTGGCCCGAAAACATTGAGCTTTTTTGAGTTGATGCCGCGTAGATGTACACGTGTTGTCTTCTAAAAAAAACCCAGCTGTGTTCACCTTTATTTTACGTGTGTTGAGATGTTTCAAATGTGTTTACGTCATCGTTCATTCAAATGGCTTCCAAGGCGGGTGAAACAGTCCAAACTACCACAAGACACTTGGTTGGTACTAGTAGATACTGATTTTACATTCATAACGCATCATCATTCACAACAAGCCCTATTTCAGCGAAATTACAATATAAATTATGCCATTTGCATACACTTCATTTGCCTCAATGATGCGGTTTTTATCTTGAATCCGATTACGTACATAACATTTGTTTTCTCATTGTTCGCTGGCGTCATCAAACTTGGAAGCAGCTGTTTTAGCTGTGACATTTCAGAGAAAACGCTTGATTGGGTGGGAAATTGCAATAATATTGCGACAAAGTTAA
>Ga0210059_1015945_pt1 | contig 10892 bp, 5 predicted proteins | sample Ectturendosymbi2_FD_188042 | JGI IMG/M metagenome (GOLD analysis project Ga0210059, IMG submission 188042) | Ecteinascidia turbinata endosymbiont from Florida, USA - Sample 2 (SPAdes) (version 2) | ecosystem: Host-associated > Tunicates > Ascidians > Unclassified | place: Key West, Florida... | reverse complement strand
AACGTTCAACTACCTTCCTGTAAAACACATTCCTTGCATAATTCTTTTTTTCATAAAGGCTCAAAACTCTGGAATTCTCTACCCACTTATCTTCATAATTTAAGTTCACGCCAATTCTGCTCCAAATTATCTGATTTATTCCTTACCAAAAAAACTAATGCTTGGCATTTGCACGGTTGCAATACCAACGCAACTGCTATCTTGTGTATGCTTTGTTTAGGACATAGTAAATTGAACATAGATGGCCGCTACAATCAGATCTGTCAGTGTGGTGCTATTAAGACTGAAGTTCACATGTTTCTTGAATGTCCTTCCACCTGTGCGTCACGCCGAATGTTGTTTTCAAATGTCTCTAAGATTCTCGCCGAGGAAAATGTGCTTTCCTGCTCTGAGTTTGCTGAATTGAATCCAGCTGAATTGGTCGAAATAGTTCTCTTCGGACACCCTAAACAGTCTGAAAGTCCGTCATTGCGCTTGTTTAGACACACATGTCTGTTTTTGTCCAGAAATACACCTCTTTCAATATGACCTCACCGTTTGACACGTTTTCTGTTTGTACTGTTTTATTTGTGTGTATGTGTGTCATTTTTTTTCTTCTGTGTTAGTCTTTGCGTGCCAATGAGCTCTTCAGGCCTTGGCCTGCCTTCATTGGCTGTTTGTCAATAAATTCAATCTATTGTTAAGGGCTCCGTTGACTATGCCGTTGTTCACTTTTTACAGGTGTACCAGCATTTTAGTAACAGTCAATAAAGGGCTCAACTCTCAATAACACTAGGTTCACGATTTGCGTGTTTGTTGTTCAGACTGCTAAAATCCGAACACAACGAAACTGTCGCACAAAAGGATATGAGATTTAAACCATATCTGTCGCCAGAAAGTTTTCAATAGGGGACTTTACACTTGCGCAGGGGGAGTTGACCTTCTGAAAGTTGGATAAAGTCTCCACTTAAAAGCAGGCTCGTAACCAGGGGGGCGAAACCCTCCGAAAATTTTCTTCGCCCCCCCTGGAAAAATGTGTTGGACATAGTTTAACACTGTTGGACATAGTTTAAAAAATTTGGGCCCCTCTCAGAAAAGTCTTCGCCCCGCCTCGTGTCCCAAGCTGGTTACGGGTCTGCTTAAAAGTTTGATAAATTCTCCACTTATTTGTATTGTTTCATTCAAATTTGGAGGGGCGGAGTCCACCAATCCTCCCCCGTGGCGATCGGACTGGTTTAAATTTCCCTTATGCTGTCATCATTGAAATACTAACAAAACGTTGCAATTGGGGAATCAAGTAAGGCTGAACAGAGCCCAGTAAACAAATAAAAAGGTTTTGTCCTGGCCTTCTTCCAACAAAACCATCTAGGAATTCGTTAACTTGTTTGCCAAGTTTGTCACTTTCGATGCACGGAATGCTTAGTGTGGGCAATAGAGTCCCGCGCGGGCCAATTTTTTGTCCGCTCTCGACCAGCACCTGCAAAATTTAAAACCGCCCAGCACCCGCAGCCGCGGGAATCTGAGAAATTTTGCCCGCTCCCAACCTGCGCCCACACTTCTCTCTCAAATCTGCACTTGTCTGAAAACTACTAAAAACTGTGAGTCCGAAAACAAGTAAAAATACTTAACGCTTGTAGACAAGTCTAACAAGCAGCAAAATCCATCTGCACATTCTTTTCATTGGCAACCAAACAAACTTTTCCACACATCTGATCTTCCGCAGATTTAAGGTGATAAAAACCACGTTTCAGTCGAGTTGTTACCAGATGTGCGCTAAGCGCTGTCTTATCCATTTAAAATAGCTGATAGACTGAATTATCATCAAGTACGACGGTACTAGTAGCATTGGAAAACGGAACGGGTCGCTTGCCTATCACATGGCAAGAGTCTGACCTAATGTTTCGCAACAATGGGTTGTTATCAGGGCTGCGGAGCTGGAGCTCGGGGAGCTGGGTTCCTATTTTGCCTAGAGCCTGAGCTCAAATTAAAAATCAGAAATAGACGGAGTCGGAGCTTAGTTTAAAATTTAGAACAGGAGCCGGAGCTATTTTTTTAGTGCGTCTCTCTAACAAAATTATAGGTCTGGATTTGGCTCCCTTCAGGAAAATGGTTGAGAACCGCTGTTGTAGAAGTAACAAAAACGTTGGCAACTGTAGCGTAGGGCCTGAGGCAATTGCCCCCGTTGACGCCGCCTCCCTTAATCCGGCCCTGGGTCGGAAACGAGAGGAACAGATGTGAACCAGTTGCCAATGGTCACATTTCTATTTGTTCCATAGTAGGGCCTGGTGAGTTCTCTGGTGTAATAGTGCCCATGGTTGACCCCATCCCGTGGCCTTATCTCCTGCTTGCCATGCACGTTATGGCACCAAGTAGTTACTTGCTCTCGCTCTCGCAGATGAGCACCAGGTTGATGCCATAATTTTCTGGCTTGTTTGGGATGTACATCCGGAATTCACACCTTCCTCTGAATCCTAACAGTTGCTCATCAACGCTTAGGTTTTCGGTTGGTACGGAGAGTCGGCCACAGTTGGTAATAAATGAGTCCCAAACCTCCTTCATAGGAGCAAACTTGTTCTGTTGAAGTCTTTCATCAGGCGTATCTTTGTTGTAAAACCTCAGGCAGGCCAAGAGCAATTCAAACCTATAATTGGAATAACGCCGCTTTCCAACCTTCACGCCATCTGACACGCAATATCTATTGAAGGCATGCTCTAAACTTGCAAAGTCGGAAGAATATCACATGAAAAATGTCACACATACTCCACAACGCAGGATGCTTTCCACCCGAAATCACAAACTTTTCCCAACAGTGGAAAAGTACAGAACGGGAGGATGAGCTCGGTGGCACTGGTGAGTCAGTCACATCAACATCCGCAGCTACTGAAGTGTTGAGCGCGCTGCTGCATTTGATTACATAATGACCAGGCGGTCACCACGTCTGGCTGGATGGAATCCTCCCTGGCTTAGTGTTCCAGGGATTCATTTTTAATTCTTTTCAATTTAGAAAAAAACTTCTCCTGAGCAGTTAGTGATCAAGCTAAGATGTAAGGATTCGCGTGGTTGGATAAACTAAAATCCACTCATCTAAGACATCAGACCCAAACGTGCTTTTGTCATTTTCTTGCTGTTACTCTTTTCTATGTCCCTTTGGGGTAGAATTATGTGGTTGCCAGTTGGTAAAGTGACTTTTGCTTGCTATTCAAGCTCATTAAGCTCTTCTCTTCTTCGCTTAACATGGGAGCAGTGCAAATTTGCGCAATAACTCAACAGCAACCTGTTTTCTAAATGACTTCGGTGAAAAAAATAAGATAGAAAAAGTCACATCTAAAAATACCAAACGAGCTTTATGTAATAGAAACTAACAAAACCACAGTATTGCTCAGGAGCAACTATGCTTTTATTGCAGGATAATGCTGCTAGCCCCACACAAAGCTCGTATCTTTGGTACAACCTTAAAGCTTTGATAAGGTGCATTTCAAACACGAATAGCCACAAGTTCTTTAGGCTGGTTCACACGTGACTATCGGTATTATTCAGCAAACACAGGACGCAGCCAACGTGCGCTGAGTATTATCGACACAACAGTTGGCATGCGGCTTGACCAATGGTCATATTGAGATTCATGGAAGCTTGTTGGAAGATCCTGGCGTTATCAACACGGAATCTGATTAGGTCAGTGGCAGGGTTCCCACTTTAGAGGAGTTTGTCCCTAGATTGGGAATTTGAACAGGCTTTGGGGAAAAATCTGGGGATTTGAGAAATTTCGGGATTTTGGGGGTAAATTGCATTTTTTGGGATAAAGTTGAAAATATGTGGTCACGCGTTTCCATCTGATGCGAAAATCAAGTTGTTTTACTGTCAGACCCAGGAAATGGTCGTAGGCTAGTGTACAATTTCATCAAAGTTGTATAGTTTTTCCTAAGCGGAAAAGCGCTACCTACACATTGTTACTATCAGTAAAAAATGCGTTGAAAAGTAGACCCTAATCATGTTTGAATAAAAGGTAGAACTTTATGGTACTTCAGCTTTGGAAATATTTTATTTTATTGTGGTCTGAACTGTAGGTGTTAGTATGTATTGGAAAACGTAGTTGAATTGCTTCAGACAAACTCAAAAACAAACCTATCACATAATTTGCAAACAACGGTTTTAAGTAGTGGCGTATCTGTGCTGAACTGCGCCCGTCGTATAGTCAAATCATGCCACTTTTTTAATAATTTAAATATTGGATATATGTACAACTTTTTCTAATGATAAACCATGAAGAACATACATGTTTTGAAACAGAAAATACATGTTTTTTGCTTTGAAGGTTTTCAGAAAATAAATTTATAAATTATCCGTAAGGTGCAGTATAAAGTTCAGTACATTTATTTAGCTTTCATCATTTCACCTGTAAGTTTTGTTTATAATTACAGATTAAAAATGTGTGCTTAACGTGAAATTCCTAGTAAAATACTTTGTGAGCAGATTCGGCTGTTTTGCGTTTGTTGTGCTTCAACTTATCCACAAGTGTCATACTGTAGGCCTACTTCTATACTCATTTATTTCTATTATAATGAATATCAAAACAATCAAATAATAACGTTATCATAATTATGTATCACTGGCTGACGAAACTTACAAAAGAATCACACAACATACTGCAGCTACAAACGACAACATTTTTAAAGATGAAAATACATTCAATTTGGATGGTACAATAAGGCATTGCAAGTCATGTATTATTTGTGTTGGAAGAAAACAGTTCCATCAAAACATCAATATATCCATCCTTTTCGTCTTTAAATAACACAACATGTTGATTAAAACAACCTTTCCATGCCTTCATCGACGCAAATTAGTCTATGATTTCATCAACGTCAGTTTTCCTTGTTTGTTCACTTTCTATACTAATCAAAGCTAGATCAGGCAATTTGCCCTCGCCCCTAGTTCATTGAGACTCGAAGGTATGAAAGGATCAGTTTCACCCTACTGAAAGATTGCTTGCGACTTGCAACAGATTCTGCCATTGTCAGCACCATTTGCAAAGCGATTCAAAGATTTGGAAAGTTGCTACCATCACCATATTTAACTATGAATATCAGGAGGTCTTCAGGGTTCGACAATTTTAAGTTGCCTGACTTGATACTTGCAATCTAGATTCTAGAATATCCTCGCAAAATCACTAGCCATCTACATTTGAACTGCAAACAACTCCTAAATTCTCACACCTATATTTTTGTTTCTGACAGTGAGGGCCATAACAAAACCTTGTAGGCTACGTTTGACAAAAAGCAAATTTGGATAAAAAAAAACTGGCACTGAACAAGACTAACCAATCTCTTTTTTCATGCATTAACATTTTTGCTCAACTGGTGTGGTAAGGATACTACTGTTGATGTTTCAGGGACCAACGATTAACTAAGGTTCTCTATTTATCGGGCGCCAGTGGCCATCGTAGAAATTTCGTAACGTCGGGTGGGCCGCAGCACCTCAAGCAAAATGTAAAAATGTGGGAGCTTTGAAGCAGTTTTTGCGGTAACACTCAGATTCTAACAGCAACGGACTGAAACTGCTAAGTTATCATACATCAGCAAATGTGCAATGTAATATGCTATACTGCTTGCTAGAACTGTAAAAGGCTATTGAAAGGAGATTAAGGTAACATAATGCTTAGTGCAAGATCTGGGGAATTTCTGTGAACTTTTGGGAATTTTAAGATCGATTTTAGGGAATTTCTAGTCCACCTTTGTGGGAACCCTGGTCAGTGGTTTTCAATCCGGGGATCTTTTGCCTTTTTCCAAGGGTTCGCGAGAGCATTTGATAAAAAATATTCATAATTTCTTCTATATTTTATATTTCGTACATGGAACCACTGTTTGTCGCAGCCAAAATAAAGGATCACCTGGCAAAAGGATAGCCTATTTTTTCATTCGATTCGGGTCCCTAAATTGAAAATCAGGTCCCTAGAATCAGAGAAAATTATTATCGGGTCCCTAGAATCAGAGAAAATCGGGTCCCAAGAATAAGAGAAATCGGGTCCCTGCAAGTCCATGCCGGGTATCTAACATTTTCCTTAAAAAAACCCTGGACCTAAGAATGTGCTCTGTTTGTAAATTAAATATCTGAATGCGGTAGCTACTTTGGGAGTTGTTATAGTGTTCAATGAGTTGTGCTATGGAGTGATTTGTATACGGCACGGGTCTCTGTCACTGATGCTGCCATGTGCATGAATTTAATAAATGGGTCTTTGTTCAACATAGTGATATCGTACGTTATTTTTCAGTCAGCGTGATTTTCTGTTGTGCAAAAACAACTGCAGTACATATGCCTGACTACAAAGTTTCGGAAGGGAGTCGTTATGTTAAATTGGGTTGCAAAATGGGTTGCGGCATGAAAAAGGTTCAAAACCACTGGATTCGGTGAATAACACTAAATTTCATGAATAATTAAGACATAAAAATTTGATACAAGTTTATCCAACTGATCAATACCGGAAAGTGACTGTATGTGTACCACAGAGTTTGCTGGAGGCCCCCTTAGATCTTGAGGCCCTAGGCTTAAGCCTGCATAGCCTATTAGTAAATCCGGCCTTGATTCCCAGTGATGTCAAACTATATCTCAAATTAACAGATGTACTTTTTTCTCACTGCAGAAACAATGTTTTTCTGTCACTGATCACGGTTTCTCCGCAAAGTCTGCAACAGCGGCCTTGGCTTATTTGGAAAATAAAAGGATTGCTCAAACATGCCAAGCACCTTGATGTTACGAGCAACGAATTGCGATTTAACGAGTGCTGTCCAAACACTACAATACATCAGCAACTGCTAACTGAAATACTTTATCCCTGCTTGTCGATCCTAACCGTATGGTGCACATTCATCCTTCCTTCAAGACTTCCTCATCGTAACTTTTGGTAGAAAATGTGTCCTGCTATGACAGTCAGCAACACTACTGTCACGAAGCACAATATAGGCTACTGGTTCAGTTTAGTCCAGTTGTGCATCGCCGCACAAGTTAATGGCTGATGATAATGTAGATAAAAAAAACGCAAATCAAAATTTTGTTTTGGAGACCAACCCTGTCAAGAAACCATTGCACTTTCTCATATTATCAAGTGTTCATAATTTCATACTGACACTTTAAAGCTTCTTTTATTGTGCAGTCACAATATCACACATTACAAACGAACGATGTTGACAATACCACTCTATACCGCAGCTCACCGATTCTAACTACAGTTATTGCGTGAGTATGGGAATCAACTGTCAACGAAACACTGTCTGCAGTCATTGCGGCAAACCTGTACATTTAAACGCGTGAAAGGATTTCAGACGCAACAGACTCGGTCCAGTTGCTTGCTTCGCTCTAAGCACAAAGTTCGTTGTTTGATGTCATTGGGACCAGTGGCGTAACTGATGGGGGGCAGGGTGCGCACCTCCCCCCCCCACCCCGGCAGGCAAAATGGAAAAAATGGGCCCCCTGTTAGCTTGTATTTCGATATGTGGTATTCTTTTGATTTTCACTAGGTATTTGTTTTCAGCGTTTTTCAAAAATTTCTCGGAGTGTTTTTCGGTGATTTCGGATCTTAGTACAGACGAAACCAGGAAATCGCATAACCAATTTGCCAAGACTTTTTGTATGTGTTTTACCGAAATATGCGATTATCCGTAACAAAAAATATCCGCAATGTTTACCTCCTGGCAACGCAGGTGGACCAAAATTTTGGGGGGATTTGCGGGCTTAGCCCTCCAAACAAAGCATCAATGCCCAATTTGAATTGGAAACACCAGAAATCGGTGTAGTTTTTATCAATGCGTATTCTGTTTTGTCAAATAATTTTTAGACAGAGTAGTACCTGCCGCTCTGTCCCATTCCATAGCAATTTATGCCTGTCCCATCCAATGGTGTGTTTAAGGGGAGGCGAACGAGGTACTTGCTTCGGGCCCCCCCTTTTTTGGGGCCCCCCTTGAGGTGTTACGCGCGTAAATTTTCCTTGTTTTTGGTGAAAAACGTATTATTCAGTCATATAATATACTACAAAGCAGACCATAACTAAGTACTCTGCTTTCAAAGGATCCCCTACAGAATCTGTAATGTGCAGGTACTTTCCTTTCAAAGGGGCCTTATTAGCAACTGCAATTCGAAGGTAATCTTCTTTCAAAGGGGGCCCCAACAGCCACTGAAGTGTGCAAGTACTCTGCTTTCAAACTTCATTGCAGGGGCCCCTGAAAGAAACTGTAATATGTAAGTACTCTGCTTCCAAAGGAGTCCCCAACAGCAGTTGTAATGTCTAAGCACCTAGCTTTCAAAGGGGTCCCCAACAGTCACTGAAATGTGTAAGTGCCCTGCTTTTAAACTTCATTGAAGGGGCCCCTTAAAGAAACTGTAATGTGTAAGTACTCTGCTTTCAAAGGGGCCCCAAAGATCAACTGTAATGTGTAAGCACCTTCCTTTTAAAGGGACCCCACCACCATCTCTAATGAGCAAATAAAATAAGCCTCAAACCAACTTTTATACCTAAAAAAATTGTGGGTTAAAATTTCTTCCAAAAAGTTCTGAAAAGACCTTATCAAATAAGAGCAAACCAAATGATCACTTTTTATAGCAGATGATAACTATTGATACCAAATGATGATTTTTAGAGATTGAAGTATTTCGTGTATTGATACTTTTATGAAAATGCTAAAGTTGAACAGAAAGAAGTCTTTTTCATGTCTCTGAGTTGAAAAGGTTAGACAAATTTCTCATTTCTTGTGATGTTGTACCTTAGTGAACATTTCCATCAGAAAATGAAACAACATGCAATTGTTATAGCAGGGACCACACTACATCTTTTAATTTATAGAACATTTTCTTCTTAGTTTACAAAGTAATTTTGTACTATTGCTGTTGTGCTGCAAAGACTGTTAATAAGCAACTCTACATTCATGCTTCTTATCAGGCAGCAAAAATGACATTTTTGAGTAGTTTGAGTAGGGGAGAACGGGGTATGTTGAACCGGTGGGTAAGTTGAACCATCCCCTGTTTTAGCTAAATGAAGCGGTCCAGAGACTCATGCATGGCACCTGTTGTTTGAAGCCTGTGAGGAATGCATTTTGGTTTATGACTCTGATCCAAAGTTATTTGGTGCAGAAAGCTGCCAGATTGGAAGTGCTTTTGTGAGCTGAAAGTGAAAAACTGGAAATTTACTTTGCTGTTTAATAATTCATAGTGGGAAAGGTATATTTCTTTGATGTCGTTGGTTCTTCAAGGCGTAGGACCCTCAGAGTTCATCACCTTGTGTTGGTACAGCTGGACATTAGTGCTTTGACATAAATCAACTTCCAAGTTGAAATTCTCCTTCGGGGTATATTGAACCATTCAAGGCGGGCAAATTGAACCATGGTTCAACTTATCCCACTTGATCCAAGTCTCTAGCTGTTGTTTGTTTGATTTAGTTGCTGTTGTTTGTAATCATTTTAATAACAAAAGAAAACAAACCGTGGTTCTGTTTTGAAAGATTTCATGGCAGCCACTTCAGACGCTGCAGCAAAAAGCACGTTAATTTGAAAAGCTCCAAGCTGATGTGGAATTAATCGTGATGCTTAAAACGATTCATTGACCGAAAGGCATCAGTAGCGAAATATCTTTATAGTTATGATGCTCTCAGTGATGAACTCGAAATGTTTAGTGATGGAATGGAAAATGATTTGGCAAAACATGCGAAGGAACTATCAAAAAGGTTTCAATCAAAAAGGCGATTGGGTCGATCGCTCCCCCTAAAACCTAATAAAGTAATTTTATTCACCATGATTTTGAACAATTCGGAATACAGCATTCACAATTTTATGCCATTTTGCTGTACATTGTTTTGTCACAGCAATTCTCCCTTGCAGTAGTGACACGGTAATGAGACTTGACCAACCAAATATTACTGAAATCTCCCCCCCTAACCATACTGGCTTTATCTGCCCCTGCTGTGAGCTTCACTGGCAAAAAACTCTTCCATTTGTTACACCCATTGATTGAGAGTATTGATGACATAATTGGAGAATGCGAAGGAAATTTTTGAAAAGTGGAAGAAATGACCCCATAACAGGAAGACCAGCCGTCACTTTCAAGTTTGGTGACGAGTGCTCTTTTTCAAACGTGACTTTGTACACATACTCCCGTTTCCAGAAGTCACTAGAACGACGAAAAGACAAAAGAAACATGTATTTTCATCGGACTTCAAAAATCAGATAAATTTACACAAGTGAAAGTAGGCCTAGTCTGCCACTTCCTCATGCATCAATGGTTAGATGTGTTTACAACGGATTTAAATATTTTTGAATAAGTTCACGCAAGTGCAAATATTCCGACATTTTATTCTGCATCAGTTCGTTTTTGTGGCAGATATGTATTTTGGTTCAACTTTCCCCATTACCTGGTTCAACTTACCCCACGCATGGGGTAAGTTGAACCGCAAAAGTGATGTTTTTCGTTTTCAGTTTATCCTAAGAATATAAATTGCTATGTCAAACAACCTGCGTGTAAATGTGTTAAATTGATTTAACTACCAAATGCCCCAATTTCAGGTTTCTATTGCCTACACCAAAAAGCAATGGCAAAAAATGTAAACAATGGTTCAACATACCCCGTTCTCTCCTACACATTTTTTCGACAGATATTTCTTGTATTCTAGGTGGTTTGAATTCAGTGGCGTAGTCAGGCCAGAAATTTCGGGGGGGCAAAATGTTTGATTTTAAGCGAATAACACTATTTTCTTTGGAAAAACGCCTCTCAAAGCACAAAATGACTATATTTTTCTGAAAATTTAGGGGGTGTTAAGGTTAAGTTAACCCTTAACACGTTATCAGTAATGTCTCATGAAAGATCTTGAGTACATGAAACACTCCTTGAAGAATTGTGGAAAACATGGACAATACTGTTTGACAATTATTGTGTTT
>Ga0210059_1015944_pt1 | contig 10893 bp, 5 predicted proteins | sample Ectturendosymbi2_FD_188042 | JGI IMG/M metagenome (GOLD analysis project Ga0210059, IMG submission 188042) | Ecteinascidia turbinata endosymbiont from Florida, USA - Sample 2 (SPAdes) (version 2) | ecosystem: Host-associated > Tunicates > Ascidians > Unclassified | place: Key West, Florida... | reverse complement strand
TGGTCAGTACGTCCTGTGGAAAAACTTACCTTATTGGATTGTGTACTCGTACTTCGTAGATCGGCTACTTGTTTGTAGTGGCGTAGTGAGAATAAGTGCCGCCAGGGCCGACCATAAAAGTGCCGCCCTGTCCACCCCTCAGATTAGCTTATAAGAATTTCAAATGAAAGAAGATGATGTTTCGTCGCGATTGAAAATACAAGGGATAATCAAACACTCACATATTTAAAAGGGTCTTGTTTTTCATTGTGTTCCTTTGTCTGCTTTTTGTCACCTTTCTCATCATTACTGTCACTACTTTTCTGCTTTCTTTACATATGCATGTATGCAGGGTTTTTTCAAGGTGTTTTATGGACCCGTTTCGGGTCCCTAGAATTTCAAATCGGGTCCCTAGAATCAGAGAAAATTATCATCGGGTCCCTAAAATCAGAAAACGTGGGTCCCGAGAATCGGAGAAATAGGGTCTCTACAGATCCATACCGGGTACATAACATTTTCCTTAAAATAACCCTGATATATACACCTGGCATATTTTTTCAAACTTTCTTCGCCGTTGGCTTTCATTCTCCGGAGCGCCACACCACTTGGTTTAATCGTTTACTCCCGGGCTTCTCAACCTGTGAGCCGCAGAAAAATTTTGACTGGTCACGGCCAGGTATTAATGAAACTGATCATGTTTTGCTAGTTGAAACTTTTTTAATCAAAACGTAGGTAGCTCATGAGCTGCAAACGATATAACACGCCCCCGATCGTCATTATGCGTTAGAAATTATTACCACACGAGAATTTCCACGTAGCCTACCACGTTGCTCACAATATGCAGTTATTGAAGCCGTTTTGAAGCATACAGTCGGCTGTTTTTTTCCATGAAAATGAAATCAAAAAGCAATGTGGAATATGACTTGACAAGTGCATCGTCATTCCTCATGTATTGAGCGTCGAATATCTATGCTTTGTATAAGGGGAGAAACCACCTGACATTTTTGGCGAGCAAAATGTTTGTAAGTTTCTGCTGTACCTTACATCTAAAATATTTTTGCAAATTTCGACACAATAGGTCAAATACGCTAAAAACCGGCCCTGGTTGCGAAGTGCTGGGTTGCAGCCATCATCATGACCAGCAAATGGGCTTTAGCTCTTGGGTAGGTTTTCTTCAAATTACGCGTGCATGGTGTTATTCCTTGCCTTCGTTCGTGGTCAATAGGGGTCTATTTCGAAAACTGCACTATCAATCATGGTGTAGGGAATAGGACACAGTTTCCCCTCAAGTAGAGCTAAATATAAAAAAGGCATGATTTCAAGACAAACACTGGGGTACTTTAGAACACTGGATTTGACACAGACTTTTGAATTAACATTCGATCAGCTTCCTCAGTCCACAGCCACACTTCTTGTTTTTTAAGCTAGCCTACCACTATACGGCTTCTAAAGGCAAAAATGGAAAAGAGAAAGGAATTACAACTTTCACAATTTTGAAATAATTTAGAAGTAATGAAGAAGAATGAGAAGTTTTTTAAATCCTTTACAAAATAAATTTTTAATCAGCAAAGTGCCACCCCTGAAGGTGCCGCCCGGGGCCTGAGCCCCAATTCCCTCCTTGCTACGCCACTGGTTGTTTGGTCTACTACGTGTTTGCGAGAATGCATGTACAGTATGTTGACTCCAGCAAAGCAAAGCCTGTCATAACCCCAAGCAATGAATCATCAGCGATTTCTAAAATTCGGGAAAAAACATCGTGTGTGCCTATTCTACCTCGCAAAAGCTTGCAAACGCTCAGCTGCGTAGATTTTTATGTGCGCAGATTGCAGGCACCAGCCTTTTTTGGTGAGTAAAGCTGGAAATTGAAAATTTGGTAAGAGTTTGGTATGTAAACGACACTTAGTTCAAGAAATGTTTTCGTACAAGTTAAAAGTAAATTTCTCAGTGGCCTGTTTGTTACATATGTCTCAAAAGAAACAAAAATTCAAAGCTTCACCGGCCTTCATTTGCTTCATCAGTGCTGATTGAATTTCATTTTCCTTCATTTTCATTTTGTTGGTTTCGTCATCGGATTTTGTTTTTTTCTCATCTATATTGACGTCTGCAAAAAATATATTTTCGTTTGCTCATCCAAGATTCACCTTGAGTTATTCAGTGCTGCAGTATTTCGAACAGATGTACATTAATTGCTAGACGATTGATCGCGATAACGAAGCCGTGACGTCTGTCATAAGAAATCAAACATTCTGACCATTATCCTCCAATCGTTTGTTTACTAACCTTTTTTCTTAGTAAACCTTTGGTTGAATCAGATGACCACACGAACTTGCGATTAGATTGCACTATTTCTCTTTCTTAGAAACATCGTACAATGGACATGATTGGAATCCAACGACGTACGCAACTTACTGTGTCTCCCGAAAATGCCTTGCGATTTTTTATCGCAGGTTTAATACATATATATTCCTGATTACAGTAACATCGTAATTCCAAGGTGGTTTTAATTGTCGCACTTGGTGCAGTGATATAGGCTATTAACTTCATTCCTGAGTTTGTTTGCTTTCTTTGCCCTTGTTTCAGCCTTTCAACCTTCCACTGTTAGCATGTCTTGCAAATTAAAGTAGTGACGATGAGTGGTGTTGCATCAGATCGATTTACTATTACAAATTTACAGATAGATTCGTTGCTTACTTTTTCCACATGTGAAGAGTAGTTACTTGAATTCAGATATGTGCGAGTTTGAATCATCGCAAAAAGATGAAAGGAGATTCCAGTTGGCTGATCCCTGGAAAGGTTACAGAAAACATATAGCTTCTAATTGCAGTAACATTGTTTAGCATAATTTTTCTAATACCGACTAAAATAATGTTTTATGAACCGGAAAAGTACCGTGGATGAGTTAATGTTAGGGTGCATTAATACCAAATGTCACTGTAGGGATGCCATCAAATTTTAGGCGATCGTAATGTTCTGCGATAACACTGTTATATAAAAGAAAACTTTTTTGAGTTGTTTTAGATCTGCGAATTGATTTTGAATGTTTCGAGGTTGCTGAATTCAAAAATGTACAAAGAATTGTGCAAAAAGGAGATTGTAACTCTTTCAGAATTAAAAAATTCTCTACTGGGCCATACGTTTCAGTGTTTTTGCAATGGCAAGACTGTAGAAACATTTTTCTTTTTCTTTTCACAGCATGCTGTAGACTGCACAGCCAGCACAGTGCGGGTCTTTTCAGTGAATGAGTTATTCATGAATTAACAATTGCAGGTTTCAACATTCCCAGTTAAAATGTTGAAGAAGGTAACTATAATCACACATGGACTTCGGGTCGACTTCGTCAAAACAGATGATGTTGAAAAAACTCAGGGTAACTTTTGCTCCAAAGTGCTTGTTGGTGGTTCCACGAAGCCATTAAATTTGTAAGCTCATTTTGCTTCACGCCATCCCACACATGTACATGACAAGCACATGTCTTTGCCGACCAATTCCGCTCAATTTCGTGCTGCAGGAACTCTTCTTATACTAGGATTCGTTTCTGAAGAAACGTTAGGATATGGAAGCATCCTATCGCGTTGTTATTGCAATAATGAAGGACAAGAAAACGAATGGAATTGGGGAATGACTTGTCAAACCGTATGCTAGGAATATAGTGGAAATGATTTGTGGAAAAGAGCAAAAGAAAAAACTTTAGAAAGATTATTTACCAATCTAAACAGTACGGTTGTCGTATACGTGTTATGTCTCATGGTATTTTAGATCACGTAATCGTAGCAGATGGAATTTGAAGTAATAAGGCAAGAGACACCTTCAGCTAGATGAGTCAACTGACGTGTCGAATTGCACGTATTTGTTGGTTTACAGTCAATATATACATGCATTTGAATTGAAAAACGAGTTCAAGATGTGCAAAAGTCTGGAGGCGACATTAGTCTTGATGACTAATGATCAAGAAGAAATTGATCATTTCTATCAACAATATAAACTCGTGGAATAACGTTGGCTCGCTATGCACCGGCGACGCCTCTTCTGTGCTCCGTGAAGTCAGGTTTTACAACTCTGGATAACAAACGCGCACCGCACATCACTTCTACGCCTTGTGTTCTTCATCAACATGTACTGACGAGTTAAATCCTGCTAGAAACAGAATACTTGAAATTAGCTTTGAAACATGGAACTGATTTTTATCAGGACACGAGTTTGTCTTTTCAAAGTGCTTTAATGATGAATTGATTGATCGTCAAGGTTAAATAATGCTTTATTCCAAACTATTTATATTTTGCAATTGCGATTTTTTTATTTTTGGTGTTGATTGGGAGAAAAGTTTTCAACGCTGTCGAAACGCGCATTTGAAATTATAATGCCATTCCGGATACATATCTGTGTGAGGCAGGGTTCTCCTTAATGATATTAAAAGAAAATATCTATCTCGATTGATTCCCAAAGATGACATGAGAGCACCTCTTTCAACCGCTGTTCCCAGAATGTCAGATATTGTGCCCAGAAAACAAGCACAAAAGTCTCACTGAGTGACTGGCTGTTTGAAATTGTTTGTCATTTTTCAACAGAAGCAAAATTGCACTATGTCGATATATTCTTTCTTCCTAACGTTTCGCTTCTTGACTCAATGACATGCCGCTTTGTATGGAAGTGTTTTTAGGTCCAGCAACCTCAGAAACCACTTCTTAAAATTATTCATGCTTGCTTGTAAGAGCATATTATTTAAATTTCATCTCAGAGTCTGATAAGTTTCGTGCAAGCATTACCCAAAAATTTGTTCGAGTAAACGCCAAAATTGATATGCCTTGAATGTAAGTTGGCAACATTTTACCAAGAGTACCTGCCCCGGAACATTTCCGAAAAGCCATAACTTGACATACCAAACATTGTTGGGGTTGAAATCAATTATTTCTTTTATTGAAGGGTAAATGAGACAAAAAATAATAAGAATCACTCGTTTAAAGGGCCTCGTGGTCACGACAGTCTGCGGGGACCTGCGTTCATCTAATCCGGCTTTGGTTGCACGGAGCACCGAGCTGTTGCTATGGAAGATGGTAGAACTCCGTAGAAATGCAGAAAGCCCTTTGGTCATTTCACAAACATCGAAATTTCGTAACTGTCTGATTTTTGAACGAATGTTTTGATACGTCTGTCTGCAATATCGTGGAGATGTGTGAAATGCACCTGAGGCAGGACTAAGTGTTTCATGAAACCTCACCGAGTAGGTCACACAAACATTAGCATTTTTGGTATGGTAAGATGCTAAGTGAGTGAGTTCAGCTGAGTTGGCGACACCTCGGGCAGCAACTTTGCGTCAGTTTGCAACATTGCTCATTGCGGTTGATGATTTTGACACGATTAAATATTCCTCAATGACTTGCACAAAGTTACAACTGAAGTCATTTAAAACTGCACCCGAGGAGCCTTTCCAAATTCTCAGCAGGTTCGATTAGGAATAGCTAAATCAAGACAACTAATAAGCAACACATATTGGAAAAGAAGTCATGGAAAAGGTAAAGTATTTTTATAAAGCAAAAGAAAAAATAAATAGTAGCAATCGTGATTAGAAGTTTGATAAAACACGTTTTACATTTCATGAAATTTTATGAAAGTAATTAAAAGTTTTTTGAAAATAAATGAAAACAGTTCATTTAAAGAAACTTGTGATAAAAATATACTATCCAACAGAAACCATTTACGACTATACTCATTGTGCTCAATGAAATGTTGAGTAAATAATATTTTTCAAAAATTGTGTGATGTTGGAAAGAATCCGGGCATTTAGGTACTATATAATAAACGTTTCTAATAGATGAGGTCAAAACACCGATGAGAGCGTTTTGTTGACGTTTTGAACACATTTGTGCAAGAACAAAAAATTTGGAAAACAAAGCAAGCTCTGTTTATAGGCACGTGCAGGTGCACGCTCAAACTCAGCAAGGGGTAAGCTCAATGCTGACTGGTGCAAGGTGCTCACACTTTGGAACATGCAGTCATGCGACGGGTGGCATGCATCCCATTGCCTGCAACGTACGGATCGCATGTCTGAAGTCACCGTGAACTGATATACCGAAGAAATATCGGTGCATCTTCTATAGTAGAAATAAAGTTACTGTAAGACGCATAGCAGTTCAATACTAACAATGGGTTGCAAAAGATTGTAGTTTGAAGCTCATCGTGCTAGGATTAATCTTGTACTCAACGTTTTTATAACATCGTCAAAAACCTTGTCAGAAGAAAACAAGGTAATATTGTCCGTTAAAACAAGCCTGTTCATAATAGACCACTCTTAAAAAAACATTCGAAGCCGACCACGTTCATTGCAGACGTGCACTTTGTAGTTGCTGAAGCTTGTACTTCGTCGACCAAAATATCTGACGTTGTATGCACACCTATACATTTGAATTCTACAAGCATAAAGAGTGATCATTTTGGTAATCAGACATTTCCGCTTTGAATTTTTAGAATCTACAACTGTTGCAAGCTTGCTTATTTACTATCGCAATAGTAAAAACTAAAAGCTAAATATCTCGAATCATGATGTGATATCATTTTCTCGGTTTCATATTTGCTATATGTACCCAGGGCTACCATTGGCCGATAAGCAAAAATAATAACAATTGTGAAATATTCGATTTCCACCCTAAATGAAACATGGGTTGGTGGAATGTTTACGGGCGAATGACGTCAGATGAAAGATTTTGCATATTCGTCATAAGCAACAGACTGCTTCAGCAATGTCTGTTATTAAAAACAACCAGCTTCACTTCTAATTCCTTCTTGTAATCGTCAAGTAAGATGTTTCTTGCTTAGTTATTACTTTCTTAAAAGAAATGCAAAACCTTCATTACACGTTCACGAATCCCGCTTACAAAACATGTCAAAAATTTTCAAGACTTTTATGTTCAAAAAGTGGTTTACATTCTGTTGAAGAAATTTGTTTGAACTGCCTCTACCACAATTTGGATAAATGGTCTGCCCATTTGTTATATTGAATGGGAAGAATCGCTGATATATTTGGTCTTGTTTGGAGAAATATCTCACAAATTGACGTAACGTTAACATTATACAGATGCAAATGAACCACTTTTTCTCCAAATGTTTGAGGGAGATTATCAAGCTATCAAAGAAATCTCAAATGTCAAAAGGTGTAGATTGCTGGAAGTGTAAAGGTGAATAATCTCACTTTGTGTGTCATACTTCCCAAAATAATTTTGTGGACTGAATTTAGCGAAAATATGTTAGTGAGGTATTAACACGATGAGAACAACCCAAATGTGATTATTTATGGCTTGAGAAACGTCAGAAAGGTTTTGACTTTTAGGTTGGAAACAGATCCCTAGCAACAACATAGATTAAAACATTGTGCACCATTCATGATAAAAAAGAAAGATTTCTCAGAGAGGCATATGCATGATCCTCAGAAAATGTTAAAAAAAGCTTTTCATACTGTATGCAAAACGTTTCTCGCTTGGTTGTTTGTTTTTACATATGAATTTCAGACAGGTCTTTGTAAGCTACATCTTAAGTCAAACCCACATTTTACTCAACCTGAATCATCTGCCGGAGTGTTGGGAGAGTTTCGGCAGTTAGGTGTTGACAGCCCCCTGTTACCGGCAGTCAAGTCACTGTATTCCTGCTCAGAAGTTTGCGTCCGTGTCGGCGGAGTTAAATCACTACCGTCCAGCGTGAGTGTTGGATTGTAACAAGGCACCTCACCGGCTTTTTGCTGCGTTCAACCATGCGGGAACGAAAATCAGCACTGGAAAGAACGTCGCCCTCGAGAGATAAATATTTTAGGGTATAGTGTATCCAAATACCTCAATATAACCTGATCCTAAGCGTCTCCGTCCTGTTTTTAACTGATACCGATGCCTAAAACGCTGAAGCAACTTAGCGTCGCCTGGGAATGCCGGTAAACTATGGCAGATGGATGCAAATTTCCCCGGGAAAGTTTCCATTGAAAGTTGTCGCAATCATTGTCTGTCATGTTTTGAAAGAAACATTTTTCAGGGGAATGCCATGCCTAAACTTCGCGATTGCTGCAGTGCTTTAATCAAACATAAAGTCACGTTTCTTTCATATCCATAACATTGTCAAAAAGTAAGGGCAACTTCTCTGCCGCAGAAAAGGACGCATCGTCCATTGTCCAATCTATCCGAAAGTGGAGACATCTGTTGAATAGCAGACCCTTTACGTTTATAACAGACCAACCCTTTCTTGCGTTTATGTTCGTTCAAATTACTGTAGCAAAGGAAAAATAAAAAATGCGAAAAATAACTTTTGGCGCTCTGAGCTAGGCACGGATTTGTTGTATAGCATTCAGTGCCGACCTGAACTAACAAATACCGCGACGGAAGCCTTGCCACGAGTACTGTTTGTTCCGTTATGGGCCAGCTTCCCTCTTGGCGCGGTCATAAGAGTCTCCGGGACATTCTGGGATATCCCGTTTCTGACAATAAATTCACTCCAAAAATCTGCCCTGCATTTGTGGCGAAGTGCTTCACACCGGCTTTGTTCAGACTGTCGAACGCGCTCCACGTTCCCCCCCAATTCTGTCGTTTTGCGTGAACCATTAGTTAAGGTGAACCGTGCGTGGGAACGGAAAAGCATTGATTTCGGGGAACCTTTCCGCTGTCTTCTAGGACTAACTGCTTTCTTCTGGTAGTAATCGCTAATGATTTTCCTTTCGATTTCCGTTTGCTTTCAAATGCAAAGATTTTTCGACATCATCAGCAGTCAAACGTGTTTCTTAGGATTTTAGTCTTATGTATTTTCCGTCTTTTGTTCATAGTGGTAGGCGATTGGCCGTTGCGAGCAAAGAGCTGAAGGACCTACGCGCAACTCAGAGGCATCGTTATAAGTCATTCAACGTCTTATCATCCCATTGGCAAATCGCAGTACGATCGCTATAATCAAGCGATTTAGAAAATGATGACAACAGTGCTGAAAGGGACAATCCAGGGCCGGAGTTCTTGTGTTTGCGCGTGGGCGTTTTTAAGCACTCCTATGTTATACGTATCATTGGCTGATTGCAGTCAATCGATTTTTGTTCTTCAGTAAGGTTTCTCACTTCAGTCGCCATGAAGTATTACGAGTCTACCATGGTTCACGGACGTTTTGCATTCATGCCATTGTTTTTTCATTCGTCCTTACACCATTATGGCAATTTGGAACTGCTATGAGTGAAAAACGCAACAGAGTGCTTTGACCGTATTAAATCCTGAATACGGTCTCAATCGAGCGATACAAACAGGTACTGCTTAAGAATCTGCTCACTTCCGACAGAGAGAACGTTCACGGATGGCTTGCATTGTTTACTGTATTGTATATAAATGAAATTCGTTTGCTTTGTGAAATATTTTATAATTTAGCAGATAGCCCATCATACTAAAACTTTTCGTTTGCATAACGTTTCGGAAATTATAAGGTTTGCGTGAAGCTTAACCACGCAATACTTCTGTGGCTATGTTGTTCTGCTACGTTGTGCTGGCAAAAAAACAATGCTGCTTTCTCAGGAAAGAGGGGGAGGGCCATTTGAATAGTTGAGAAACCTCAATAAACAACATTAATCAATATAATTACACAGCCAAGGAAGCGTTTTCAATCATTATACTTTATTCATTTGTTGATGTTCTCATTTCACATCTGCTTCTTTTTACCTAATGAAAGGTAAAGCTCAAGCACGTTTCATAATGAAAAGTTATGATAGAAATTGTTGTTTGCGAACTAGGTCCAATCGTGACAATGCACAATATTTGTGGAACTCTTTAAAGTGTTGCATGATACTGTATAATGATTACATAGTGCCAGCATTACACTGCCATTGGTATGAAACAAGCAAGTGGAAATAGGGCCAATTGCAGATTTTGCAAACATCGCAACAGTTTGTTCTGCTTACAATAACGAGTTGCCCTTATTGGGTATACAAAGCAAGCAAAGTTTGAACCACCCCATTGCATTCTCCTGGATTTCGCTTCAAGTGGGAGAATTTAATTATTAACTTTTTGACAATTGTGGAAACTCTGAAGACCTAAGTTGCTACGAAGTTGAAAACAAGCGACAGAAACATACACCTCTTCAAACGAAAGTGTGTTTGTGAAATTGAAACTTCTCAAGTCCATATCGGCGTCAAAATCAAGTATCATGTTTGTTAAAACGTTTTATTTTTGCTTTGTTGGCAGATCTGTTCGCTCAGCTTGATTTTACTGATTAGATTGTGCCTTGATCTTGTTTGTTAAGAAGTTTTTAATGCACACATTTTGTTCAATAATGAACACAGTTGTGCTCGATATTTTTTGCTTTCTAGCTCAGCTGATAGTATTTTGAGACATTGCACAATACGGCGATTGTTGAGCACAAGAACGTTGCTTTGCCATTAAATAATTCAATCTTTCTACTTTCTTGGATAAATCTGTTAAATCATCAAACAAAAATCTATTGCATTATAAGGGAAGGAAACTGATATTTCGTTAAGGAATGGGTGGATCAGGTAAGAATTTTGACGATAACCTGGATGATTGCTCCACTATAATCTAATATGGATTTCAATCTGTTGGGTAAAACTTCTATAAAGTAACATTACCCTAAAAAAAGAGCACACTTTTTTCCTAGCATAATAGTAGTTTTGCATATTCTCAGGAAAATCTGGCAGTGTTTCAGAATAAAACTCTTAATTATTTCAGAGGTTGTTTTTTTTTCAACGACTTTCACATTCGACATTTGTCAAGACAGTCACATGCTTCACTGAAGGAAAGCTCGTACACAATAAACCAAATAAACACAAGCGCAGTTTGGTGTTGCAGAGTGCTAACGTGCATGCGTAACAATGCGAAACCGCGCAACAATTTTCTCACAACATAAAAGTTATTTCGAAACGAAACAATGATTTTGAAAAGCTGACCGATTAGTCGTCCA
>Ga0210059_1015943_pt1 | contig 10893 bp, 5 predicted proteins | sample Ectturendosymbi2_FD_188042 | JGI IMG/M metagenome (GOLD analysis project Ga0210059, IMG submission 188042) | Ecteinascidia turbinata endosymbiont from Florida, USA - Sample 2 (SPAdes) (version 2) | ecosystem: Host-associated > Tunicates > Ascidians > Unclassified | place: Key West, Florida... | reverse complement strand
TGGTGTTTGGGTAGATTATTCATTTTGCCAGATACACCTTGCGCTTGAGAATTCAGTAGAAACGCCATATAAATTTCACTGTTAACAAAGAACGCTCTCGTCAGAACTAGCAAATTTCCTTTCGAACGTTAGTAAACGTGCTCCAGTCTCGTGTTAGTGCAGTACTGCATATTTGCGCTCTGCCACGATCGTAACACGGTTGACTGATCACGATGACGTCATAAAATCACTGCTCAGAGGGGCCCCGCGCTGATGTCTTGCATTGGGCCCCGCATCTACTAGGGCCGGCCCTGTGTCCAGGGGAGGCCTTGCATTGAGTCTACTGCAAGTGCAAACATACAAAATCACTACACCTTTAAAAGCCTTTTGTGCCAACGCTTTTAGCAGGATAGGGCAAACTGTTGTTGGTCGATTCTGCCTCACAAACCACACTTGTTTCTGGTTTGATTACTTCTCAATATTCTGACGTTAGGATTTAGTAATACGAGCGTTGTCGAAAACAAATCAAAACCAAAAGATTCAATGATAAATCTGGACATCTTAATTGGGCAGAATTGGTTATTTTAACCCGCAATGCTTAAATATTTTTTATCAAAGTTTTAAATTACAAAGGCATTTCTGCATTTGTGAATGCAAGGTTACTCAAAGCATGGGTAATGTTATTTTTTAAATGAACATGCTCGACAAGTTTACTATTTAGTACATCAGTTCAGTTAGCTTTCATTTGAATGCAGGGCTTGATTGTTTTAAAAAAGCGCAAACCGTTTTGTAGCTTGCAGGCACAAAAAACCTTCGTAAACGAGGCACAAATATTTGGTCAATGGGCGAGTTGCGAAGTGTTGAAACACGTTTCAACGAATTCGAATCATTGAATGTATCAACAGCTAATGCAAAAATGACAATCACTGCGTTCTGAATCTTACATCTGATCGAAATGTTTTTTATTCGTAGAATAACTTCGTTAAATGGTCTTTCAAATGATATTTTTGAAACGCATTTCTTATCCATACTGTTGCCATCTGTTTTGCATCTTTTCATACACGTTTATATTATGTCGGCGAGATAAAACACTATTCTTTCCGAACGTGAACGACATTCGCCAAGCGCGGAGGTGATAGGGTGCTTTCCAGGAATATAAAACTTCAATACGTAGCAAGATCGAAAATCTCTCACAAAATTAAACATTACTCAGATACTGTATTTTTGGAACACAAACTGTCGATTCTGTCTTTACCAGAGTTGGATCAATTACATCATTTCAGTTCAATTACAATTACGCCTTCAAAATTGTCAATTACATCACAATTACAGTTATTCTGTGCTAAAAATATAAAATTACAGTTATAATTACTTTCACACTTGTAATTGATTACAAGTTGAAACTACAATTTCATGAAAATAATACATGCAGACATGTTGGAATAATTCCAGAAGTGGTACCAGAATAAGCTTTTTGCAAGCTTTACAGAACAGCACTCATTAAGTTTTTCACGGCGTATCCAACAATTTTTTGCCTATTTTGACACCTCACGAATTCGGTGTATCCACGAAGCTGCAGTGTCTTATTTCCTACAGATGTTGCTACACAACAGTAGGATATATCAACGCAAACACTTGTTGTCACAATTAAAGCAAAAACAGTTGATCGTTTGAACAATCATTAATCTTCGAGTTCGAATACAGTTTCTGGAATAAAACAGTAACTAGATTCAACATTCTACCAGCGCAGTCTAAACTTAGCGAACAGACCTCACTGTCAGTGAGCTGAGCTCCCGACAAACAATTAGGAATTAGGCAAGTACACAATTGTAGATATTTCTAGTAAATTAAAACAAGGCAGCTCAAATGCACGACTGCCATCCAGGTACAACTTCAATGCTGATTGGCGAAGTGCAAATTAGTATGTATACGTGTTGATTCCCCAACAACGAAAAATAAAGAGTATGTCCCAAAACGATGTGAGTTCCACAGCTCAGATTTTCGGTCTAGTTTATAAGAAAGCTCGCAATTTCGAATAGTAGCATTTGGGCTGTAGATTTAAGAGCCCAAAACGTCATCAACCGGGAAATATACTGAGTGGCAAATTTATGGCAGATTTTGCACAAAGAGAAACAAATACTTGATCAAATTAGATACTGCTTTAGTTGAAAATTTGAGTTTCTTTTTGCAGTTGTTGCAGAAGCAGAATGCCTCAGTTCTGTTTAGGGGTTTAAAAATTTTGGACAGTGGTGTTGGAAGGGATCCAGCAGTGTTTTCAAGATATTCGTTTTCATCGACCACTTTCAAAATGTTGCAATTTCTGCAAAATATTGTAATTTACTATGGTAAGTTTTTGTTTGTGGATGAATAATGATTGAATAAATGAACACACAAATACATTAACTTTATCGTACCTAATATTGATCTAACCAGGGGCGTCTCCAGTTCAACAGCGTTACTTGGGCTCATCACGTATTTTGCATACAGTCCATTAAAATAATATTTATAAAAATGCATGAGAGGTGATATACACGGAAAATATATGCCTTTCCGCAATCTTTCTAGTCCCAAATGACTTATTTTTTATGCCTAGCCTTCTTTCATTTCTAATTTAAGAGTGAAAAATAGCAATAAAAAAGATTTGCATGCGGATCTACAAGTCGCGATTATACTGACAGCTGACTGAATGCAACAGTTCGAGGATTGCGTCACGGAAAGTTCCATTTGCTCTCAATCTGGCTGGCACTATATTTGCTTTGTGACTAAAAATCCTTGAACGACCGCGCCGGCCTATATATAGACCGGTACTCTTTTGACCATAACTCGCAACTGCTGCAGCCAGAGAGGTGTTCAAACCCTGGTGTTTAAAACCTTTACTGATTCAGCAAGTCTTCTAGTTCCGACTCATAAAAAATTTTTCAGTTTTGGGTTTGGGGTTCTCTTGGGGGGACGTCACAAGTGGGGGTGTTTCAGCGTTTTTATGGCCTACTTTACCCGGCCTTGGACACCAATCCAATGGGCCAATATTTGGCCTCAAGTTTTTTTTGGAAACTAGACTATCATCCGAGTCTTTAGAGCCCTTGATTGGCTTTCTAGCATATCTAGAACCAAAATTATGCCACAAAAAACAAAAAGTGGTAAAAATTTCTACCCCTACAAACACTAACCTGGGGTCTATAACACCCCGTTTGTATATGGCCATAACTCGCCGATAGGCTAGGCTAGAGAGCTGTTCAAGCCCTCCAAAGACTTGTGAAGACTTGCAGTTTAGACTGGAAAAAACTTTTCAGCTTGAGATCTCGAGCTTTTTGTTGATGTTTACATTATGAGAGGATGTTTATGCATATTTGTTTACATTTGGATAATGACGTCATATCCTGGGAGTCGAACAATCAATCAGATTTTGTGGCTTAAATATTTTTTGGATTCTAGGCTATAACATGAGTTTTTAGAGGGTTTGATGGACTTTCTAACATTTCTGGTTCAAACGTTATGGCAAAATAAGCAGAAATTAAGTAGAGAAATCCCCTGAAATTACTCAGCATATTTCCCAATGATTTGGGGTCTTCTGGCCCTAACTTGGGCACTAGAAACGCCAGGAAGTCGATCTAGGGCTCTAAAGTTTCATATTCCAGCCTTGAACACAACATAAACATAAAGTTTGAGCCACAATTTCGGCCCATTGTCAGGGCGATGACGTCATAAAAAATAACCAAAAAAAGCAAAACCTACCCTCTTTCTGACGATACCCACCGAAAACCCCAAACCCAAATCTCAAAGCGTTTTTTTCAGTGCAAACTACGAGACTTCACGAGTCTTTCGAGGGTTTGAATAGCTCGTTATCATGTTCTAGCGGCGGGTTAACGCTAGAAGAAAAGCCGCCGGTGGGAGACTCAATGCTTTTTCTGCAATTTTCTAATTTTGGGGTAAAATGGGGGTTTTGGGCCATAACTTTGGTTCCAGACATGCTAGAAGATCAATCAAGGGCTCTAGAGACGCGGCTGATCATCTAGTTTCTAAAAACAGTTTGAGTCCAAAAATGGCTCATTGGATTGTTGCCCAGGGCCCGTCAAAGTTGGTCAAAAATTAAAAAACATGCCCTCTTTGTGACGCCACCAAGAGAAAACACCACACTGAAATTAAATAATTTATTTAAAATCGAAACTATAAGACTTTCCGAATCTGTAGAGGGTTTGAACAGCTCTCTAGCTATAGAGGCTGGCAAGTTATTGCCCAAAATGTGCCGGCCTATATGTAGGCCTATATGTAGGCCGGCGCGGTCGTTAAAGGGTTTTAAGACACGTAGCAATGAATGACAAGTCATGAGAGTTCATCCAACAAAACAAGCTATAGGTTTTCAGCCGGCTGTTTGAGGAAATCTCCTGCCTGGTCCTCTATCCTTTTGCAACGATTCAAGCTTGCCTCCATCATCTACAAAATAGTAAATCACAGCAGTGATCACACATCAAGCGAATCAGTCGCAATTTATTTTCACGAGAGTTCGTCAATTGTTACGTGATTCACGTCCCAGAGCAAAGATAACGCCAGTTAGAATTGCTCTCAAATGGGAACTGTCCACAGATTGGGAATTCACTCCAATGCTCTATGGTCTATGCAAATCTATTTCTTCAAAAAACATTCAAACTGAAATGAATTACAGTATATTGTAAAAAATAGTTATTTGCAATTGGCAGCTCAGGCTCTAACGGATGAGCCTGAGTAAAGTGCGGGCGAACGAAGTCGAGAGAACGCTTGCTACGAACGATACTTTTTTATTCAGTTCACCTGAAACATGAACGCGAAAGGCCAGAAACAGTACGAAAATATATGAACAGTAACAAAGCCCAATGAAAAGAACCCGAGTTAACAACCTTAATTAATAAAGTGGGTGGTGGCACAAATATACAAAGCAAGTAAGCTCGCGTTCTACAATGCAAATCTAAGCCAGAGGAGCCCAAGTGCCAGAGTTGCCACTGGACCTAACTCAAAAATTTAAGTAAGCACTTCCCCGCAAAACGCAAACACTTCTTCAAATCTGAACAGTCCCAAACGCCTGAAAAGTAGACTATGCACTAATTGAAAAAACTTTCTGAGCATTACACGCAGCACTTTGAAGATGCAACACACCGCTGTCTCGTCTTAACCTTGCGTACGACACACAGGCGCGAACACAGGGGGGGGATGCAGGGGATGCATCCCCCCCACCAGACCTAAAGAGGTGTTGACATGGCACTTGATTTCATTGAATCTCATCGCCAAAAATATTTTTGTTCTGCACATTACTTCATCGCCAAAGATGTTAAAAATTCACTTATGCTAACAATTAGTCAAAAACGTTTCTCCTTTTCATTAGATGAGCTGGCCTTGTTTGTGGAACCTGTTATAAAATAGTCAATGAGCGCATAGGCGTCCGCAGGAGGGGCAAAACGGGCATTTCCCCCCTGGAAATTGGGATTAAGAATCAAATATTTCTGGAAAAACCTGAAGTCGGCATCTTAATTCCGATTAATTGATTTGATTCTTGCAATGACAGTGTTTTTTGCCGGTATGAAACTCACACTGCACAATAGTCAGGTTCACAGATATAGTGTCATGCAGTGATGAGCTTGCAGTTCACTCATGTACCCTCCTTTGTCTGCAGAGGTTGGTTGCGAAAGTCGCGAGCGGATTGTTCTACTGTTGGTCTTTATTGCGTAACGATAACATGGCAACAAATCTTTAAAAGTTCACTTTACATCACGGTAGCAGGCGTTTTGTTGCATGAGGCTGTTCAACGTACACATCTTGGCAGGCAATGCATCGAGACAGTCACATGCTGACAGCGGTAAGCCACGTACATTTGTACTTAGTGAAAAGAAGGATGAGTGAGTTATAGCAGTGCTTCCACAAGTTTGAAAAATCCATTATTAGTGCGAGTGTGACCAATGCGCCGGAGTGTCAAACTACACTTATGCAGGCTTGTTTTCATTCAGTATAAAATTACGTGGCTTGTTAGAATGCATCTATGCAGACTTGTGGGAATATGTCTTAATCGTCAAGGTTTAGTTCTGACATCTGAGTGAATACCGAGTGCAAAGCCATATTGACTGTGGGGAGTTTTCATAATTCATCTGGTAAATTTTGCAAAACCTGCGTGGTGTTTTAAGTCTAGTAAGTTTGTCCGTAGTCGTGTCAACATACAGGTCTAATTAATTGTCCGGTTTGTGTGGCAAGATTTTATTGATCGCTTTGGACGAGATCCCAGACGTTTACAGCTCTTGTTTCTAAGTGATGCTCACAAGTCTTGCTAGCAGATCCCGCAATCAGGGGGAGGAGCAACCGGGCAATTCCCCCCGACATTTTCAAAAACATGTTCAGTTGAACATATCAGCTGGGTGCGGTCTTGCTTGCTAAGTAAGTGAAGTCATAATTTGTGGTTTCGTTGAAAACTATGGCAATCCAATGCTTTTTTCTTTACAGATCATGGCAATACTTACTTGAAAAGAAATGCCCTGCGTTGAAAATCTGCAGATAACCTACTGTGTAAATTGTCATATTACTAATATACCTGGCTATTGCTGCCAACGAAGCGTTTTTTGTGATTGTTATCGTAACATGGGGCATTTTCGTTATAGTGTAGAAAGGAAAAAGCGTTTTGTGAACGTCCATTTGCATTGCATCATCAGCAATGTTCCCTCTAAGGGACACAAATACCCAGGACCACCAGAACTGTTGCGCAGTGAAATTTCATTCTCGCGCACATGTAACATTCCAAAGCAATGGAAAAGCACGCAAATAAAAGGTATTTGAATGAAATGTGCAATTTGTTCGTATTTCGATAAGATTGCATATTTATTATATAATTAATGAAGTTTGTAATTCATTGAAAACTCTACTTGCTCAGCCCTAAAATAATCATACTCACTAAAACAAATATTTGCTCGGTGTAAAATTATCTTAAAGGGAACACTGATCGTCAGCAATTTAAAAATGATAAACAAAATGTTGACCCTGCCCCCCTTGGAAAAATTTCTGCGACGCCCGTGAATGATCGTGCTTTCTCGCTTTCGTTTTTTTCGTTACTTTCGTGCTTTCAAGCATTACAAATTGTTTGTTTCTTTCCGTGCTCTTAATTTCGATTTCAATATAAACAGAATCAACCCGCTTTTTGTTGTTATTTCATCAAAATTACCTGCAATAACAAATGTTATGCACAAATTAGTACTATGAGCGTTGCGGACTATTCCAAACGACAATTAAACACTGTAAGGTTCCCTATTTGAAGAGCACTGATCTAAACCACATCCAAGTTACTACGCTCACTTGCTGCAATTAACATACAAGTCAAACAACACTATTGCACTATGCTGGCTGCTGCCGCCGGTAATTGTGATGTAACAAACGTAACCTACAATGAGAATAAGTATTATGCCGTCGCATGAATTGTTTATCTCGAGTCCTTGATGTACCCGCGCCGACGCCAGTGACTGCGTGTTATGGCTGTTGTGCCACATTGCTTGTTGGTTCCGTAGCGGTGCAGTGGTAAAGTTTGACCAATTTCATTCACTCAGGCTTCTAAACCAAGCTTAGACTTCTTTCCTCGTAAATGTACATGTGTGGAAGTGATTGATTTACGCAATAGGGTCCTGCGAAGCATTGGGTTCTCTGCAAATCGATGTCCCATCCCCCCACCGAATTGGCCTATGTCCGCTACTGACGGCACAGTAGATACTTCTGCACTGCAGCCATTTGACATTTCTGGATGTTGCATCCAATTTGCTAACTCACGTTGACCTATCACGTTAGTGTTTTGTGAGTGGCCACGGAAACTTGTAACGAACGCTATCTTGCTCCATGCAAGCGTGGTTTTCCCATATCGCAAGCATTCTCGCTGACTCATGCATTATTATCTGTCGAACGGTGCGTCATGCTGAATGTATGTGCCTGTCTGGCTACCATGTGTGCGATCGTGCTGTGTACCTGACAAGCTGTGGAGTAGTAGTCGGTCACATAGAAGGTGTAACAATGGTTTTGCTTTTCTGCGTTTTCTCGAATTCTGTGTAGTTGTTGGAAACAAAAGTAATTGTAATTTGGTCAATTTTTATTGCAAATTACAATTACTCGAAAATAGGTAATAAATTGCACTGAATTACAGTTGTAACTCTGCTCGTCACCTATGTACCTCACAGCATTCTATGTCTATTATGGACTAGAACAGAGATTGATTTCAATGAACCGCCCTGTTGCGTAAACTGAAAGCAGTAAGCCTACGGTAAGTCCTGAAGCAATACCTCGAGTCATGTCGGTCAGTGAGAATCAACGCAAAGGTAGTTACACGTGGCAAATTATGTCCAACCGTGAGGAAATCTTTACCGTGTTGTTGAGTTCGAACAAGTTCCAGAGTACCTCATCTGGCTTAACCACTTCAAAAATGCTACGCAACGTTCTGCGCTTCTCGGCGGAAGTAAACTATGCTGGAACCATTGCCCACAGTTTAACACATGCGTCGATAATGCAGTAATAATGAATGACATCTTTCATTAGAAACTGCGACAGCGACTTACCACATCAGCGCTTTGGTAAAATGAACTGCGCGCCTCGCAAATCGCATCACATCTCCGGCACCAGCAGCAAACTTGTGTGCCGCATTCCGCTCCTTCTTTTCGCGACAAACTTCCAACCACGACAATAAACACAGTATCACATTTAATGGCAGCGTGTTTCACGGAAACGCACACAGGAAAAACATCACATCAAAATATTGCACAGTTTTTGTCAACCGACGATTCATTTGAACACGATGTTTTGTTCAGATCGAGGAAAGAAATCTGTAAAAAGACAGTTTAGTTTGATTTCGAGCGACATTCGTCGCACGCAACAATTGCGTCAGCGTTAAGATGACAACTACTTTTTGGCGGAGTTACGACTGCAGCACCGAAAACGAAGTTCACGCCGAAAACCAATGGCTTCGAAAACTCCAAATCTGCAGCCAAGTCCTGCCTACGTGAACAGTCAGACAGCTGCCAAGAGCGAGGGTTAAAGCACATGACACGAGGAGCTGGCACCTTCCATTTTTCATTGCTAGCAGAATCCTAGTCAAGAGGGAACTGAGCAAACGGTGCCGTGACCACATCCGCCGAAACGCACGAGAGAACAAATTATTGTTTTGTCGAAAAAAGCAGAACGATTCTCGAACGAGCACAACTGTGCGATGCTTGACAAAGCATCTTTTGAACAATCATCTGCGCTTTGTATTGCACGTTCACCTTTTACCAGTTGTTTCTTGTTCAAGCTGAGAGCTTTCATTTTATTGGTAAGTCAGAGCAATTCGCTCTGTCGGAAAAAAACAGTGGTGATCCTAAAAAGCATGTGTTTTGGACTGCTTTAAGTTCTGAGCGTGCGCCAAAAACGAACGAAACGTCCAAAACCATTTCTATATAAAGCTTAAGGCTTTTGTTGAATCGACGATTTTCACGTGCAGCAGCTAATTGCAACATATCTTGTGATCTTAAAAATCTCTTTTCTATTGGTTTTCCCCATCTTCCAACTTCGGTGCCAGTGGGGATAAAGGTTACTTTTTTCAAGCAAAACAAAGTTAGGGCTGCGTTTTTCTTCTTCGCGACACGTTATGAAGAAAAAGAAACAACCACATCACGTGTCGTACGGAAGGTGCTCGCGCTGTTTAAATTCGAGTTGAAGATAAAATGGCCAAACCTCGTAGCAGCACGATCAAAAGGCGTCGCATCCATTCGGTATGGGCAACAAGCAAGCGGCAAACTTAATAACACGAAGTGTTCCCTAGTGAAACATATTCCACACGATCACGACACTAGCAAATATGGTCACATGCAACTGGCTGCTTTGCTAAGTCAGTAGCCACGGCTAATGCTCTAAGCGCGCAGCAGCAAACCGAATAGAAAAATAAAGATACTGATGCTCTGGTCAGCAGTCAGACGCAACTCGGTGAGGTTCCCTGGGTCAGAATATTATCAGTTGCGCAAGAACCTGGTTTTCCAGGCCAGTGCTTTCAATGCCACGGGACAAAAGCATCACCGCTTGCTCGTCTTGAACAGTGCGCACTCTGCAACTCTACAAATGCAAGTTACGGTATTTGCATAATGAAACAACTTGGGACACAGGCAGCTGTGACTGAGTACTTAGACAAGTTGAAGAATTTCATCACCCAAACAAAATGCATCGCATAAAAAGCCATGAGAAGCTTGCCCACAGCCAGTGACAAGAAATCAGACAAATTGCACTCAGTCAGGACACAACCACAAGAGCAACTTTTAACACTACAGTTCACGCCAAAAAGGGCTATGACAAACTGCTATGTGATAATCAGAGTCAAAGCGAGCGTTTAGTAAGAATGTAATATAACTCTGCCGTTTAGTTGATTACGATCATTTGCGTAATTGACTTGTACACGAGGCAGCCGCAGTGACGTGATGAGCCTTACGCCGTAAACACAACGTGAACTCTTTCACCGTGTCCAGAACCAGCACCGCTTGCTGCACAGCAGGCTCCCGAAGCAAGATCGCTCTCCTGCCATGTGCCAGCGTTGCACCATGCTCATATGTGAAAACGATATTCGTGGCCATCAGTCAAGAGCAGCACCACGACCCGGTTGTTGACCCAGACCAGCTTGGCGAAGCTCATCTTCGAGTGGCCAGCGCCGCCGTTCTTCGACTGCTGCGGCAACTGCAGCGGACTGATCGTCTTCACGCACTTGACATGCGACTGCAGCATGCCGAACAGGCTGGTGGCGGTGATCCAGAACGTGAGCTGGTTGTCGGCGGCGCTGTACACGCTCAAGTATTTTCCGTCCGGCGAAAAGCAAAGAGCGGTGATGCGACTCGATCCGCGCGACACGAGCTGGTGTTTGCACGTGCGTGTGTCGTAGAGCACGATCGAGCCGTTGCCGGCCGCCACGGC
>Ga0210059_1015942_pt1 | contig 10894 bp, 10 predicted proteins | sample Ectturendosymbi2_FD_188042 | JGI IMG/M metagenome (GOLD analysis project Ga0210059, IMG submission 188042) | Ecteinascidia turbinata endosymbiont from Florida, USA - Sample 2 (SPAdes) (version 2) | ecosystem: Host-associated > Tunicates > Ascidians > Unclassified | place: Key West, Florida... | reverse complement strand
CCGCATTCTTTTCGCCCGGAAAAAAAAACGCGACGTCACTGATGATGTCATACCTGGGAAAGGAGAAGCGGCCATCTGCGGGAACCCGGGGCGGACCAGCATGGGCATCTGCGCCTGCGACATGGCCATGTTCGGCATCACCCCGAAAGGGGTCTGTTGGGGCATCTGGCCAGGCATGGCGGTCGCGACTTGGGGGGGCGTAGGAGTGGCGCTGGCCTCTGGCGGTTCCGACTGCACGGCCGGAGGTTCTTCGACGACGGCCAGCTCAGCTGAACAAGAAACAATGCAGGTCACGTGACGCGTTGCCAGGTAACGTCGCGCCAAGACACGATGACGTCAAGCACGAACACAGAGAAAATTACGTATCGCGCCGTTGTGCACTCAGAATCTACTATCGGGTAATCAGACGTCATATGTCCCTATCTCGATGTCGTCATCGTGCACACGTCATCACGCACGTTGCAGGGTCGCTTTTTAAAGGGTTGTTCAATTTCCTCACAACCGCGAAATGTATATTAAGTCAATCGCCGACGCACCTCTCCTGTCCTCGGGCACCGATTCGGGGTCAACGAAGCCCCAGGTCGACAACTGCTTCAGTTGATTCGGGTCACTTGACAGGGGAACGTAGTTGACCCCGTATTCCACGACCCAGGTCGACTTCTGGTCATCGGGCATCTCCTTGCTGGCAGCCCACGCGCATTTCAGGCTCTGAAATCGAAAGCACCCATGGCGTGGTGTCTTACGTCATGCGTGAGAGATGTTAGGTCATAGGAGGCAAACCTGGACGTGTTTGGCAGCAGGCAATCATGGACATAAAATTATCTTTCCGAGATGAACCAATTGAAACTATTTATGCGACAGATGAGGAGTTCCCAAACTGGGGCGCAGGCACCCTCGGGGTACATTTGCCAATCTGAAGGGGTAAACTCAAGGTTAGCAATGGCAGGGAAAAAGTTTGTGTTTATATATTTTTCATTTCGATTTGTTTATACATATATCAGTGAATATTATTTTATTTCAAAATTCATTGCAAATGCATTTTTGTTATTTTCCTCAACTTTTTGCCATAATAAACGTTATAAATATTAGAGGTACATGCTCATCTATCCAAATGCTGACAAGGCTTGAGAGAGTTTGAGAACCCCTGCTATAGAATAAATCCGGATGTTAACAGAGAGGCAGACGCAGAAGGTCGCTCCCAGCGGCACTCTCAGATTTTCAGTATCACCGACAATCACACCGCGAAGGTCATTTGTCTCTATCGAAGTTACATCGCTGAGCGCCTACTTCCGCCGTCGCAACCACCTCTCGCGCCATCGCAATTTACGTTCGACAAGTACAGAGCGTCCCGGCCCCGCCGAATCTGCGGGTCGACTAAGGGTCAAAGGTCCTGACCTTTCCGCCAAGTCTGGAGTTCCGCATCTTGTTAAGTGCTTTCGACGCCTCCGCTCGCTTCTTCATACAAATGTAGGCGCAGCCCCGTGGCGGGATCATCTGCGGAAAGACAACAAGTACGTCACTTCCTGCCCCCGAAGGTCCTCCCTGTCGTGCACAGTGACGTCGAAATGGGAGGATAGGGCATTCGGGCGGCGGTTGAGGAAGGTTAGTTCTTAAAAACCGGCAAGTGCTGATTTCATCCGCGTGTCGCGCGTCTCTTTGTTACGCAGGCGTGTATTCTACCGCGTCGCTGTGGCGAATAGCCCGAACGAAAGAGCGTGCGTTCACAAAACAAAACCAATCAGTAGAAATTCAGCCAAGCCTTTCGTTGGGCAGTAAGTCAATCCACACAGGACGTCACCGCTACACATGACGTCACTAACGCCCGGCGTAATTTGCACTCCCTCATCGATGACTCGTTCTTCCCGTTTTGCGTCGAGTAAAGGGAGTCACGGGTAGGCGCACAAGCGCAAGACACTCACGTTTATCGACTCGATCTCTCCGTGCTCGGCTACCGTAGCTTCCAACTCGTGCTGCATCACCTTCGATGATAGGTTCCCGATCCACAGGGTGGTCGTGCATACTGCCGAGTATAATACAAGAACGATGATGATGATGAAAGCGGTTGGCGATTTCGAGGTGGGAGGGGAAATCAGAGGATTTGTTCGTGTTTTTCTTCAAATCCAGACCTAAGATTTTGCTGAGCGCTAAAAGATTTTTTAGCGCAAGTAACTTGACACGTTTTATTAAAGGCGGAAGTCTGCTGCACAAAATAACAGAGGTTTTATTGAAAGACTGCCGAGAGCTGCACGGGGTTCTACCATTGACGTAAAGCGTGTTGCTCTGGGAGAGCACCGGGCGGCCAGTTTTTCTACCTCAACACAAACGTCAGGTGTCGCTCGCACTCACCGCTCACGCAGCCGCTCCGCACGGGAGGCATCTCCTTGGCGCGCTCCCTCCTCTTGTCGCGCGATCGCGACCGCGATCTCGTGCGCCGCGAGCGCCTGCTCCGATCTCGGGATCGCGACCTCCGGGACTTGTGACCCCGGTCACGTGAGTGCGAGCGGCGGCGGTGCGATCTTCGGTCACGTGACCTGAGGAGAGAGAAGAAAACAGCGTGTTCAGCAGGGTGCTCGTCTGTCCGGCAGCGGAAGCAAACGGAACCGGATTTTTCTGCGCACTTTAAACTGATCCGGCGATTCGTGTTACAGCTTTATAAATCAGTAAATTGTTTTAATAATTACGTGCATCATCAAGTAACCAATCCCCACAAAGGGTTTTTAAACCCTTCACCTATGTGGAGGCTATACACTTCAATATACAGACATGTGCAAGTTCGAATCCAGTTGGCTGATTCGACGAATGCTCTTGCAACACGTCTAGCGCTTTCAAATATGTATCATCATTCCTGAAATATAATTTTGCTTCACTTAGGACTGATGATGATCATGTGTAGCGGGAGATCCATTTCGCATCCGAAGAGTTTGCTGATTAATTTACCGCAGACAGTAATCGCAGAAATGTGGATATGCGCGAAACCATCGCATAGTCGTGAAAGCACAGCACAGCAAGTCGACGAGTCTGCGACAGGCCTTAAGGATTTTTGATCGTCTTCAAACGAATCTAAATCTGTTTGCTTTTTTATGCAAATTACCGCCAGTATTAAAAAGCTTTGGAGTAAAAAGACATTGCACTCTTTCCGACACCTATGTTCAGTCTCAATTAGCATAGTTAACACTAGCACTTAACCATTCGAGATAATTTCAAGGATTCGAACGATTGTCCGAGAGAATTTTGCAAGTACTGTGACCATGTCGTGACCAAAACCAAATAACGAATTTGCAGACTTTCGAGAGAATTTAGATGACTTCTAGAAAATGATCTTGGAACCACTTACAGCAGGGGTGGGCAATTAATTTGGGCCTCGGGCCACTTTCACCGGAGGGCCGTACCTTCTAATGGAAATAGAAGCAAGTCTTGGTTAAGTTTGCTGAGGCTAAGTTGGAGAATATTTCAGATTTGAACACATTGCCTGAATGCTGCCGCTGGCCACTGGAAACGCTGTGGCGGGCCACATTTGGCCCGCGGGCCGCTATTTGCCCGCCCCTGACTTACAGGATTCCCGCGACCAATCAAACGGCCTTACGCGGCAAGACTTACAAGGATTCGAGTGAATACTCAGGTGAACTTTGCAAAATTTCGAGATAACTCTACAACTATTTGAGAATAATCCTGCGACCAATCGAGAGAGCGAAGTGAAAGACACAGCAGGATTTCGCGAGAATATCCCCCCCAGACATTCGCGGTCGCACCCCTCCCCACCTTGATCGGCTGCGTTTCCGGCGATCCCGCGATCCGCGCGAAGTTTCTCGGCCGCCGTCGTGGAAATTGCTGGACATTCTGCAACAGACAAGAATATGCACGTGTTTACCGGGGTAGTGGGAGGAAAGGTTCGATTTTCATTTAAACACGACACGCACGAACATGTACTTCGGTGCCGGGAGGGAGTAAAGCCAAGAACGTTGACTTGAAGCTTGTTGTTTGACAAAACAAGTCTCAAACAATGCCTGGCAACGACCAAAACAATGAAAAAACAACGCCTAGCAACGGCCAAAACAAAGAATGCGGCAGCTATTAACACAGGAGTGCGACGCAAAACCACAGTTACAAACAAACAGTTAACACGATGTCTGCCAAAGCCACTTACTCCTGTATCTGCTTGTTGAAATTTTCCTGTTCCAGCTCAAGCTGCTTGCGCCTTTCCATCTCCGGGTCGACAACAACAGGCGGCATAGTAGCCACGACGCCGTTTCCGACGGTGATCTGCTGCAGCTGGTCTGCCGTGGGCAGCTTGGCCAGCAGGGCAGGGTCTCTGCTCGACAAGGGGTTAGGATTTGTCATGCAGCGGCCGAAATATGCGCATGTAAAATATATTCATATATTGGTGTGTGTGTGTGCTACCACGTGGGCGTCGGAGGGATTTTTCCAGGGGGGACAGTGGTGGATTTTTCCATGACCAAAAGGTGGTTTTCTAGGGCCAATCGTGGTCAAATTCCACTTGGTGAACTCAAAACTAAGAGACTATCATCTTTCTACTAAAAATTTAACAGGAAAATATCAAATTCGATATGGCAAGGGGGGGGGGGGCAAGGCCTACCCTTTCCGACGCTCATGTGCAATTGCATACGGAGATGGGCGCGAGTTGCAGCATGAACTACTTCCGCAACCAACCTCAGCAGGAAACAGTGCAGTCGATTTTTAAATGTTTTAATCGGAAAACCACGGTCTTGTTCAGAAAAAAGCAGTGGCTGACAGGAGCAGAAACGCCAAACCTGACTGAAGGAAAACACGGCAAGGCGCAGGTGTGGCCAAACCTGAGGACCATAGACTTTTGTGAGTAAAAAGAAAGATAGTTGAATGCAAAAACGCAGTCGTAACATGGCGCTAAGTGGCAGGATGGCATCGCTTATAAGGCTGGAAGCTGACCGTACAGCAGTGCATTCAGAAGCTAATACAAGTGAATCAGGTCCTGGCAGGATCAGTACCAATGTCATCATCACCATGCACAACGCGGTCAGTTTTACAGCCTTACTGTAGAGGGGGGGGGGGCGATAATTAACCGTGAAGTTCGCGCTGTGCTTGGCGAGCCACTGTTTTCGCCCAATATCACTAGTGCGGTTAGAACTTGCAAACGTAGGGATGCAAAAATGCGGTCAAGAACTTTTGAGCGCGCTAACGTTTTTTTTATACATTTTATACTTATGCCTGTGTTGAATGCTCATGCAGCGGTGGCCGACAGGTCGATAGCGCTTGATTTTGTATTGACTTGACAAGATAACTAAAAACATTTTTCAATCACTATTGTTGAACATTCTTTTCGTGTACTATTGTGAAGTACTAAATTAACCGTAACATGAATATACGGCTCTCGAAGATGGTAAATAGAAGTTTATTTACAGGAAAAGCGTTGCATTTTTTGACATTTTGTACTTGTTTCTTTATTACCGACCGGTCGATCGCGAGTTATCAAGAAGTTTAGTCGATCCCAGTCGAAGACAAGCTGGTCGCCCCTGCTGTATGGCAAAGCTTACGTTGTATGTGCTCTACTAACATTCACAGATAATTATGCAGTCCTGTGTTAACGTTCATGGCGAAATGCACGCTGACGCAAAGTACACCTGTACGAACGCGACCCACATGGAAGGGGGATGATGTGGCGCAGGTCTGGCGTTGCTGGGCGGGGTCTTCTCATCGTCGCTGTAGTCGTAATCAAGCACTGCCCGGTTGAACGCCGGTGGGTGGTGCTGTTGCGGGGGGTGCGAGGGGAGACCTTGGTTCTGGTGTAGAAGATATAAAAAAAACAACTTTTTTTGGTAGTTTGTGATTTGTCGCGCTTCTTCAAATGTTCAAGCAAGCTCGTTTCAGCGAGTAAGTGCTGCAGTACTCAGATAGAAGTTTGTAATCATTTAAACTCAGTTCTCCAAGGTATGAACAATCATCATTGTGCACAGCATTGTGACATCATGCTACTATAAAACATCCTTGACTTGGCGCAATACGCTACCTGTAAGTTAAGGAAAGGCAGCTGTCTCGACGAATTCGGTTGCTGCTGGAACACATGTTCTGGCTTCGTGGTGTTCTTCTCAGGAGTCTGTTGATTAAGTACAGAGCACACGACAATGCAACAAAGTTTACGGTTTTAGTGAGACACATCTGAATGCAGCCATGGTAAGAATCATATACATTTTTCGGCCTGCACGACACTAACACAACACTTCATACACTTGTCAGGTGATCAGCTCCGATTGCAAATCTTTTTGTAAACGGCGATTTAAAATATTCTAGCGGTACGGCGCAGATGCAAATATTCTATTTGAAAATTAAATATTATTTCAGAGCGTTGATTTTTGCAAACACGCTTAGCGGAAGGTACCTCTATTTCCATAACTTCTTCCACAATCTCTTCTTCGATCTCCACGTCAACCTAAGCAGATGTGCAAGGATTGTGAAAGTGTACTGCCAAGCTGTAGATAAGTAGTACACACTAAACAATTGCCAGAGGGATGGTCTCTTGATTTTCTGACATCTAGTCAGAAAAGATTGAGAAACGACCGAAGATGTTAAAATCTGCACTGAGTTCTAAACGTCTTGAAAAAATTAACAAAACGGATATTTTAAAACAGAAAGCGCTCCTCAAATAAGCGCAGGATAGAACAACACGCAGTTAACACCTCATAGTGAAAAAAATAAATAGATATATGTGCAATTGCAGAGATAATAAAAACTCCTGCTTTCGCTACGTTCTACAAAACAGTTGGCCACCGAAGTAAAAAAATTGGCGCAACTGGTTCGCACCAATCGTCACAGTACCAAGCATCAGGGTCTAGTTAAGGCTTTCGGGCAGCCGAGGGGCAGGAAGACGGATATCTTACGCTCTGTAATTGCATTGCGAAGGACAAACAAAGGCAAAGCCACCTGCTTACCGGGTCGTTCGCCTTGACCTGCTTGAGCAATTCCTGCAGTTGGTTTTGCTGTGACGTGGACAGCAGGCCAGCCAAGCCCTGTATTTTCTTCGGGTCGGGGTTGGTGAGGAGGTTTGCGAGAATGTTCGTCAGGTCCTGTGAGGCCTGCGCTGTGGGCTGCTGAATGAACAAAAAGCCAAGGTTGCGTACAAAGGCGATTGTTGGCCTGAAGAAGAACTATGCGTTTAAGCGAAGCTATCGACCAAGTACGACTGTTTGAGTTGTACCCAGCCATTGAGGCAGTGTTGGTATTGAACAGAAAAGAAAAGTAAGAAAGCCCCAAATGCAGAAAACGCAGCGGCTGGATATCTATCCAAATCAGAACAAGACAACGCCGTTCACATTGGCCGCTTTCTTTGAAATGTTAGTAAACAAACCATCACAATGATAAGGGAAAATACAAGAGAGTTTCTAAGGCACATGTCCAAGAAATGCGATTAGACGCAGCAGGTGTCAATCACAGACACAGGACTTTGCAGAACACTGACAACAGTAAATACCTGGGGCGGGCGACCAAAACAAAACTTTGCTAAGGTGGGTGACGTTTAACGTCGGGGAGGGGGTCAGTGGTGAATCAGTAACGATCTAAAATTGGCAAGCTAGCGTTAGCCCAGTAGCCACTACCGGAGGCCACAATGGTTATAATCTGAATTTACTGATTATATTCGATGTTCTCATAGTGTTCAGAATGCTGCCTGTGCTTGTTCATGCACTTCCAGGTCTGGGAATGTTTTGCGGTCATTTGATCTGTTCGTCAAATTCCTTTCCACAACAGACCAACACATGCTTTATAGCATGAACATGGTAGCTTGACCCTCGGAAGCTTTGAAAAACGTTTAGGGTTTGCTACGCGGAAAGAGCAAGCCGTGGGTTTCCAGGCAATTCGCATGCGCCACAGGTCAGTATTGGACATTTTTAATAACGGAAAAGCTCTTGGCACTCTCAACGCTAATTTCATTTTCACATTTTATTCACTGAGTCCTGCTGACGATCGACGGTGGTTCACCCCCGTCTTTTTTTGCTGAAGCATTTCGATCATTTGTCCGAAATAGCTTGAAGTGGAAAAGTTTTGTTTTCGATTTCGTTGATTTCTTATTCTGCGTTTTCCACTTGACGTTTAAATTGTTTCACACTGAAAGGGATAGCCTCGAATAAAAACGAAAAAAAAACGCTAAATCTCTTTCGAACACACAGATCCAGCTCGAAGTTAAGCACCTGGGTGGGGTCTGCAGCAGCAGCAGCAGCGGAGGTGGAAGTCGTGACGGAAGCTGCAGGTTGAGCAGCTGCGACGAGTTGCGGCTGGGTTGTAGCAGGAACGTCACCGGGCGTGGGCGCACCGCCCATTACCATTAACTGCTGGACAATGTCTTGAGGGAAAACATTGTTCTTCTGCCACAGGTTCAGCACACGTAGCACTCGAGGCTGTTGAAAAATTTTCGCATTTTGAATGAACGCATTGCAAGCAGACGGTCTGTTTACAGCGGTTGGAAAATGAGCCCGCGATATTGTAAGGCGGTTACTTTGCGATGTCTGATTGAGTGTCACAACCGCAAAGCCAAGAAAGACCAGAACAGCAACCTTATAATCCGTTTGCATCAATAAAACTTCTCTGGAGAAAAGAAATGCAACGAGCAACACACGTCTGACCTACCTTGTCCTCCGACGGACATTTATAAATGTGCTGGAACGTAGTTAGGATGTTTTTACACAATCTCGGCATGAACACATCTTTCTCAGGCCCGAACTGATGCCTGGATTGCCGCACCACCGAATCGATGACGTATAATCCTGGAACTTTGTACTCCGGCCGGCACTGCAGAAGGTAGAAACTGTCAGGTATTGCGATTGCTAAAGCGCATTTAAACAATCGGGCTCGAGTGCCTTTTCGTGTAGAGTCAAAGGATTGACAAATATGCATTACGGTACTTCACGCGCTTTCGCCAGGCAACACCTGCGATGTATCGGTTTGTGTTCACATTGTCAAAAACATTGGCTACGATCAATAACAATTTCTTTGCTCCCCAAAATCCAAAATCAGTTAACTGTGGGCAACCACTGTCAATGACAAAACAAGTGCTTTAGCATCTAATATATCAGTTAACTTGAGACCTCAAACAATAGATTACATCAAAAATTTTAATGAAGAACGTTGTTGAAAGGTAACAAAAAAAACTAAAGTTCTCTTTCGCTAAAATAGTGTTCTTTGTTGGAGGAAAACGAACATGCTTACATCTTAGGCGTGAATTCACCACTACCAATAATTGTAACTTTTATCGCAGGAAGACAAGTGCTCCATGCATAGACAGCTTTGAGGTACGTTTAAGCAGGAAACAGAATTACCTTCTGAATGAACTTTTCCACACTTTGCACGATGTGTTTGTAAAATTTGATGCCTTTTATTGCTTTCTTTGTCAGTATAGTCATCTTGGCCCTTGATATTGGTGGCTTAGTTTCATAGATGCCAGAAAGCTTAATAAATGAAACAAAGTATATCACATACATGCAACTAATCATTGCAGGTCTTAACAATAGAGATCAACCAATCGGCCAATATTTGGGTTTCAGGTCAAAACAAACGGCCGATAAGCCGATTTTATAGGCCTCAGTGTTGACAAAATGCTGTTACATTAATCACGCATTCAGACAACTTGCACATGAAAACACAACGAAGAAAGTCAAGACAGTTATCTTGCAGCAACACTAGCAGGTGTGTTTTCATAAACAAGCAGGCAAGTTGAACGATGGAGCACGCGTCGGCCATTGCAGCCAAAACAAAAGCATCATTGAAAAGTTTCGCAATGCTTGAAGCTTATTGTCTATCAAGACCGCATTGCCACGTGCAGGTAGTGTGTACGAATAAACCCAGGTTACAAAATAAGAAGCTACAATCATCCAATCAAGTAAGGCTGAACAGAGCTCAGCAAACAATTAACATTTTGTCGTGGCCTTCTTCATAACGAAATCATCTAGCAATTCATTAAAATTTGTTTGCCTAAGTTTGTCACTTTTAATGCACCGAATGCTAAGTGCGGACAACCTCTCCTGCAACATTGCGACCTTTTGTTCTTTTGAATCTTGAAAAAGACCTTTCTCCGGAGCACGGGAACTTTGTGCAAGTACTCAATAGCAATCTGATTTCTGAATGACTTTGTTAAAGAATATTAAAATGGAAAAAATCACATCTACAAATACCACACGAGCTTTACATAATAGAAACGCTAAAAAAACTACTGCATTGCTCAGAAGAAACAACTATGTTTTTATTGTAGGATTAGTGCTGCTAGCCCTACACATAGATCGTATCAGCTGTAGGCTTTAAGCTTTGATCAAGTGCATTTCAAACACGAACAACCACAAGTTTTTTCGCGTGATTCACACAACAATTGGTGCGATTCAGCAAATGCAGGATGCAACCAATGTGCTTCTGCTTTTGAGTACATCGAAACTATGGCGCCCTGTATGCGGCTTGACCATCGGTCATGAGATTCATGGAAACTCATTGGAAGATTGTGGCTTTATCAACACGTAATCTGATTACGGTATTTTTCGGCTAATAAGCCGATTTTCTGGTCCTACTTTTGCGACCTAATTTTCTGGGGTCGGCTTATTGGGCGGATACAGCTTTGGACCAAAAAAAACAGCGGTCAAAATTGGTCACAAAAAATGTATTACCGGTAACAAAAAGTACATACGGTAAAAAACAACAAAACAATGTCAGCAACACAACTTTATTAAAAGCCATGAAATTCATCATCTTCATCAGTGGAATCGCCGAATAACAAATTCCAGCGCACTAGGCTAAAGGCTTGCCTGCGCACTTACGCACTAGGCTAAAGGAAGCTCCCAGTAGCTTTCGTGCTACTAGGGATGTTATACTTAGCGCGTCGCATGTAGCAGCCACCGCGCTGCTGCATCACTCCCCCGTCTCTCTTTAA
>Ga0210059_1015941_pt1 | contig 10895 bp, 6 predicted proteins | sample Ectturendosymbi2_FD_188042 | JGI IMG/M metagenome (GOLD analysis project Ga0210059, IMG submission 188042) | Ecteinascidia turbinata endosymbiont from Florida, USA - Sample 2 (SPAdes) (version 2) | ecosystem: Host-associated > Tunicates > Ascidians > Unclassified | place: Key West, Florida... | reverse complement strand
AACTTCAGCGAAATACTACCACCTAACGGTTGGCGCCCAGAGCCAGGCAAAGTGGGCCAAGGTGGCCTAAAAGTCCTCCACTTATAACGTCACTCACAGCCAACCCGCACACCCCAAGAAAAAAAAATTTTTTTCGAGTGCAATCTACTAGACTGGCCGCGTGTTTTGACAGTTTCGCCAAGCCGCTAGAGCGAATAGGAGCGGAGATATTCATCCGCAAAGCCATGTGCGTTTAGGTGTTTTTTTTGCCAAAAATCTCGAAAACCAGCCGGGTGCCAAAGTGTTAATCATGGTGCTGGCCTGGATGGTAATCGCAGCTCCACTCTTATCACCGCTACGGGCAAACGGAGTAGGTTACTGCGCCTCAATAACGTTCTTCAGAGATCCATCGTGGCACCCCTTCTCTACAACATCTACACTTCTAACTTGCCAACCACCACTCTAAAGAAAGTATGCAGACGCTGTTGATCTAGCAATCATGCATGCTGGTGGAGATTGACAAAGAGTGGAAGGGATGCTGAGCAAAGACATGGCGGCAACTGTAGGTGAATACCTTCAGATCTGGAAGTTAAAGCTCAGTACTACAAAAGCAGTGCTGGTAGCCTTCCACCTCAACAACAAAAAAGCCAAATGTGAGCTGAAAGTCAACCACAACAACGAAAACCTACCCTTTTGCTCTGAGCCTACAATCCTCAGAGTAACGTTCAACAGGTCATTTGCATATCGCCGACACCTTGAGTCACTTTGCAAGAAGCTGACATCACGTGTTGCACTTTTGATGCGGCTTGCTGCCTCTGGCTGGGGTGTTGGAGCAACAACGTTGCGAACAGCCACCTTAGTCCTGGTCTATTCAACAGAAGAGTACTGCGCTCCTGTCTGGTGCCGCAGTGCTCACACCGGCCTCATTCCCCTGTCACCAACGACGCTCTGCGAACTGTTACTGCGTCCTATACCAGCGGACAATCTTCCTATGCTTGCAGGCATCCAACCTGCTGAGCTTCATCGCAAAGGAGCCACACCACCTTTAGCACGACATCCCACATCTGTGGGAATGCATGGCATCTCAAATGGAGACGCCCAATGTGCCTGCTGCACAACAACTCATCAGTTTATCTGACGACAATGACAGAAATGCGGCCCTCTGGGCGGATCACGGATGGAATATGGATAGATTAGAGAGCACCACAGGACACCGCACTTTCACTCCCTACCTATCCCCACCCCCCTAGAATAGCCCAGCAAATAACAGTGTGGGTCGAGCTCCTGTTTGCACAAATGGAGCATTGCTGCTTCTATGGCTTATGAGTGTGGCGAAGAAGATCATACTGTTGACAATGTTGTCTTGCAATTTCCAATCCATCGACCTCCCCATGGATTGCACGTTGCTGGCCTGGCTTGGCCTGACGGTTCTGGGTGATGACACAATCGATTGGCTACTCAACACCTGCGCCGAGATCTAGTGCAGCCAAGCAGTGGACTAAAAAACTGGCTCAAAAGACGATCATGATAAAGCAGCTTGTTCTTGCCTACTGTAGACATTCCCATCTAAACCAACCTCGCTGAGCAATTTTTATATGTGTTGAATAAACTAATAATAAAAACCTAAGGTTTTTTCATCCGCAGCTTTTCCTCCCCAGTTCCTCCCTAGAAGAAATTTCCTCCCAGCAATTAAAAATTCTCCCTTAGTGAGCCAAGTGGCTCCCGTTTGAGAACCACTGCTTTAGACAGTTTCTGTGGTGTGGGATCACTTGTTCCTGTGGATGAGATGATTGATGAAGTCAGACAAATTGATGAATTTGATCCAGAGAAAAGTCATTCCACACATGAGAGAGACCATTCCTAACGGTTGTTTATCGAATTTCCACATTATAGGCCGATCCGCATACAGTACACTGGTGGTCTTGTAATTGTAATAAACCAAATAAACTGGTTTAAAATCTCAACTAAACCTTTTTACAAAAATATGCCAAATTTTTCATATCTACCAAATCAAAAATTTATATATACTGTACCAAGCACTTTCAAAATACTACATGCCAAAGTTAAATGTGGCAAATACTGTATACATTTACCAGTTGGCAACACTGCTTAGTGCTTGGCTTGCTTACAGTGTTGCCAGATGGTTGTCACCTACACCTGCTAAATCACGTCACAAAAAACTGCTAGATCCTGCTAAAAACCATGTCACAAACTTTCAGCTAAAATCTGCCTAAAATAGTGAAATTCTGCTTAAAAAACTACTATTTTTGAGGTGTTTAAAATAAACTTGTAAGGCTGTGTATCAATTTTTGGCCTTGCACTCACTATCAATTGACCAGACATAAGGCCAACGACTTCTTGGCATAGCTGAACCACCTGGAAAAATGTTGTGTGGGATAAAAATATATTCTGCCTATGTAGTCTTTAAAACCCTTGGCCCTGTTGCAATCGGAAATCCCGAGCGGCATGTGCACAAAGCTTCGCACCGTGGCAGCAAGCAACAATAGAGATCATGCTCGCAATCTCACTATTGCTTGCTCGCGCTACATATATAATGGTGTTATTCTTCACGCACATCCCGTTCTTGGTGAATCACACAATCAACCTAATGCCATCAGAGAGGTTGCAACAACATCCCCTCCTTTTTACAACGAACCACAGCGATCACACATTCTTTGTGTGAAGGCTGAACTTGGCACGACCTCCACATCCAGGTCACAGCACCATTTTGTTGACGTGTCTCTCTCTCTGTAACACACAAGCATGAGCTGTGAATCTGATTCACGCTGTCCTATGCGATGACGAAGGTGTCACTCATGCTAGCGGCTGTTAGAGACACGAAACAGGCAGGAGAGTTGAGAGGTGACACTGTACACTTTATTGCCTCGAGTTCTGCACTGGTTTTAATGACGCAAAACAGCAACATCTATCGACCATTAACACAAACAGCGACTTGTCTTTTACGACAATACAGCAGCAAACATATCGCAGAAAACAGTTAATGGATCAGGCAGACGACAACTCGCTCATGGCACTACTGACGAAAAGAGATCAAGTAAGGTTCCGCGAGATCGTAAATACATGCACAGAAAGGTGAGCAGAAAAACGCATTCAACGAACAGCGTGAATATTGAGTCACATGTTACGTAAAACGCTGTGTGAACATGTGAACGGTTTGTGCCCAGCCGGATGGCTCAATAAGCAGTCTATTACAAAGCACTGGTTCCAGTCCGTACGTACTTGTCCATATAAGTTGGGTCACTGGCTGCAACAGCCCAATGCGTTCACTAAGCACAGAAGCAAATCATTTAGGTTTCAACAAGCCATTTAGTTTCTTGTTAGTATGATGCAATTTATCTGCTTAAAGCAGCTTCGCAGCATCATAATAGAAACTCTAATGGTAATAGCAATGGTATATTTTAATTTATGCATCCAAATGATTAAGGGCAGCTAGTTGTGCTTGGTTGTCCTTGTGTTGCCCAATATAAACCGTCAGAAAGAAGGTAAAGAATTTTTTGATGAAGGTGTAAAGTTTTCATCTCTAAAAACTGTTGGAACAAGTATTTGGCCAGGATTTGTTACCTGGTTAACCTGCCTAGTAACGGTTTTTAAAATCTTGCTATAAATGAGATCACTGCAAGATTGATAATTTTACTACTAGCAGTGAGAAAAATTTGCTAGATTTAGCAGCAAATCAGCTGAAATGGCAACATGATGTCACCAAGTCATCAGTTCAGTGCTCTTCAACAAGGGTTCCACAAAACATGTAGTGGGGTTACGTGAGTTTTAATGGTTCCGGAAGGTTCCTCGTTTTTCAGGGGAAATGATTTCTTGCTTCAATATGTTGATGCGTCATTATGAAATTTTTTAGATCACTGTGCTGCATTCAGACTGCAACTAGGCCATTTAGTTGTACAGGAGGTTGAGTGCAGATAGCTGAACAAGAAATATTGATAGTTGTTATGTCACTTGTTGTTCATTGTTATGCAATTAAGAAGAATGTTATTGTTGCATCATAGTAATAAGTATTACGATGTTGCCGATGTACTGTTCACAATACTGCAAGGTTGCTAATTTGGCTTTTTTAAACCAGGTTTTGAAATTCTGGCTTTTTAACACCTTTGGCTTTTTTGGAAGTATAAAAAGCCTGACAAAATCTGGCTTTTTTTATAATCATAAAGGCTTGGCTCTAGTAAAACATTGTCTGAGCTGAATGTTTATATCAAATTTCTTCTGACGAGAGTCTCAGTCTATGACCATGCAGGATGCACAGAATATTGCAAAGAATTTACTGTTGCCCTAAAAATAATCATTGTTATTGACAAGAAACAAATATGCAACAATGTAATTACAAAAGAATATATGCTTCTGAAGATTAGAATTGTATTATATCGATGTTTCTGATGAGTTTTTGTGTTTAGTTATGCTTGTTTTATGTGTATATGTCCTAAGACTGCTATCTGGCTTTTTTGGGGTTGGCAACCCTGCAGTACTGTATTGTATATCGGAATAGTAAAGTACCAACGGTCCAGAGCTGCTCTGTTCAGCCTTTGTGGGAATGAACTAAAAACAATGTGAAACTTAACTGTTTACTATTTAGTCAAGCCAGATGAAGCTAAATAGCATATTTTCTTATGTGAAGCGAAATAATAACAACAGCGAAAGTGTGGACAGCAATGAGCACTATAGTTCAAATGTAAAACAGACACCTCATCCGAAGCGGACCAAATGTACTTTCATTGCCAAAGTTAGAAAATGGGACGATACATATTTAAGATACGTTTTTTTGCTAAATCTTGAAAGTAGCAGATACATTCCAGATATGCAAGAACAACCGAGTCATTAAATTTCTAGTTTTTTAACTTTTTTGCAATAACTGGTTTATTTGTTGAAGTGTCTAATACTTTGATATTCTTACAAGTAATTCGTGTATTTTTGTTGATGGGGGTTCCATGACAAATGCAAAAATATTTCAGGGGTTCCATGATGACAAAAAGGTTGAAGAGCAAGTTACACAGACAGTAGTAGGCTACTCAGTACTTGTTATTATGACACAATTATATGCTTGAATGAAGCATGTTGGTTGCGTCACAATAAAAACTCGAAATGATTGAAGCAGCTTGTACCTGGCCCTGGTTTTGCCCATTTCAAAGCGTTGTCAAGAAGACAAAGTATTTTTTGATGAACAAGGACTCAAGGAGGAAAAGTTAAAAAAGATTATCACCAAACACTGTTGATACAATTTTTTTAACAGGAATTTGTTACCTCAAATACCTGCTGAACGGTTTTCAAAATCCTGCTAGAAAACCTGCTAGCTGCTAGATTGAAAAATTTCCAGCTAACAGTGAGAAAAACCTGCTAGATCGAGCAGTAGAACAGCTAAAATGGCAACACTGCTTGCTTAGCACGAAACAAACTTCGCGCTCAAATTAACCCAGCACGACAGTGTTACCAAAAACTTTTTTTTGAGATGGTGGTTTGTTGTTGGCGCTTTAAAATTACAATGGTCTTGAAGCGCTACAACTGAGTTTGTACAATTTCTGACTTGTTTTTACGTTCTGGCTGTGTTCCCTGCAACTCTTTCGCACACCGTGCGCCTGGCAAGAAGGCTGCAGTACCAATTTGCAAGGTCTTGGTAAATCATTTTTCAATAGCAGTGTTGGATCATTTTATAGCGACTATGTTCTAATGTCAGAGGTGTACAGGAGCCGGAGTGTGGGAGTCGACTCCGGTCGGAGTTTTCATGATTTTCTAAAATAGGAGTGAGATAGAGATGGCACGGGTCGCTACTGGTCCGAATTTTGGGCGGGTCGCTGAGGTTGAACGAGCAGACCGCTAACAATATTTTTAGCGGTTGGACTTCACCGAGCCGCTACGAGCCGCCCGCTGATGTTGAAAAAACCTTTCAACTTTTCAGAGTTGAAAGAACCACTGGGTGGCAATAAAAGTGACTGAAACCACTTGGCATTCCTTTGCCGTTGCTGTATTTTTTAAGGCAAATTAGCTTTTCCCATATGTGAGCGCTCCATCAGGCGCGACTGGAAAGTACACTTTAAGAAATTTTTCGTGCATGGTGATAACTTCCTGCATGAGCGTGGCGGTCAGCGGTTTTGGTGCTGAGTGGCTTCTTGGAGGAAATGTGTTGTGCAACATTTTGATGGCGTGCTATGGGTGTTTTTCCAGGCTTGTCCATCGGACATATTTGTCTGTCCCATCGCATAGCAATGTATGCCTGTCCCATCGCACGGGATTCCCATTATAATATTAATATTGAATACAATTCAATTAAAATTATTAAATTTATGAAAGTTTATGGTTAATATCTACTAAATAGGACTACATGCACAAAGAGACATGCAAAACGACAAAATTTATTGACTTTAAAATTCAGAAGTATGTTCTAAGTATGACAATTTAGTATCACTCTGACACTCTCATTCTATTTCTGAAGTTGCAATGACATGGCTACGGTCCCACGGGAAATACAAATGCTTCCTGTCACATACCATCCCACGGGATGTTTCCCATGGGATTCCCGTAGGAATGACATTCCTATAGACAAGCCCGTGTTTTTGATATATACACCAAATCACAATCGCTTTGTAAGTAAGGTTGCGGGGTTTTACGTTTAGAGTTTTGGTTTTAGGGATTTAGGTTTAGGCTAAAGGTTGAAGGTTCTATGGTGAGGGTTCAGGTTTAAGCTTGTAGCACGAGAGTTTTAGGCTGAGAGCAGAACGGCCTCCAGAAAGTATTCAATAGGGGAGCTTTACTTTTGTGCGGGGTCTTGACATTCTAAAAATGACAAATCCACTGATTTATGCAGTATAGTTTAATATTTCAGTTTATGGGTGCTTGGAGCTTTCTTTGGGGGGGATAAGCCCAAAAAAGCTATCCCATGGTGACGGGACTGGTTGAGGGATTTAGTTTTAGGTTTAGGGTTTAGGAATTTAGGTTAAGATTTTATGGTTAGGGTTTTAGGTTTAGGGTTTTAAGTTTAGGTTTCGGGTTTTAGGTTTGGGGTTTTAGGTTCAAGGTCTTAGGTTCAGGGTTTCAGGCTTACACCAATGCAAGTGTTGCAGAGCAACAATGCTTTGCCATGCTGTGATAGAAATTCAACTTTGCTCGCATAAGCATTAAGTTAGACTGTAAATAAATTCTTAACAAACGTTTCCTTTTCAGCGGCAACCAAAAGATTGCACACGCTTCTGTTGGGGCCTGACATAAACTGTTCGTCATAAAGTTGCTACATTTAAGCATAAAATCGCTTTGTGAAGAAGTTATTTTAACGGGAAATAATGTAAACGTTTATTTCGTGTAGTATTCGTATTGTTTATTTCGTTTTGTAGTGTTTAAATCGCAATGTTTCTGTAATGTTTCAGCGTTTCTGTAAGCCTTCAAGTTCAAATCTATATAAGTCGTTTGCAAGCGTTCAGCGCAGTGCATTCCTCAGGAAACGTGTGCATTTTGTGGCAGTCCACCTCTAAAAGAAGCGAACCACTACACATTTGGGACAATTCCGCAAGAGCACTGGTCCATAGGAATGTCCATGGCACGCCCAAGTTAACAATTAAGAAACCTGGACCTGCCGGTCTAGCTCGACACACTCAGTTTATCACTACAAGAGTGTATTCACTCATGGTTTTATTAGTATAGCCTCACAACTGGGGTTTATAATATACTTTAACATATACAAACTTTACTACAAGTAATCAAGAGTTAATGCGCAGTTCTATAATATCATAAGGAGGAGAGAGAGTAACCCATGTTGTAAAGCAGTCGCACTACAACCTGCTTAAAGAAATTGGCTATACCTGCGGTGATTCCGTTAGTCTAGCCATTCTAGGATAGTAGCCAGCTACAAGCGTATTCTCGTTCACGAATTTACCAGACCCCACAAGTTCGTCAACCATCTCTCCTTCAGTTGGGTTTGTTCCAGTTTGGTAAGCCCACTACTGGTTCTAAGGAAAAAGCTTGGGAAGCCCACTGCTCTGCTAGACTGAGCAGATACACCCATATTTATAAATTTTTGATGTATTTTCATTGGTCGATTTCGGTCACGTGATCACGCATTGAGTTCGTACGTCTTGCGCAATCGTGCGAGCGTGACGTCACTTTTCTAGGAACTGCAGTCATTCAAAATCGTAGTAATTGTGATTACGATTTTTGTAATAGTTTGGACTACGTTTTTCAATACTATGTTCTAAGGGTTTTGGTTACTCTCTGTTGGTATCATTGTGCAGTAAATGCTTAAGTACAATTCTACAATAAACAATTTCGTCAGTGTCCAGCTTCGCTTGGCTTGACATAAATTCGTCAGTAAACTTTTAAATTGCGTTCTTCGATTATTTTCCTTTTGTGATCAGCTTCTTCTCTTATGATTATTTCAGAGTCACAAAGCGTTTCATGTTGAGAAGTAAAACGAACTCAACAATTTCCTGAGCACATGCGATAGCATGTGGAAAATTTCCAGGCAGGCGCGGGTGATGCAATGGCCTTTAGATCATTTGTGAACGGGCAGGCTTAATAGGCTTAATAAACAAGCTCACGACATGCTTTAGCTAAAATGAATAACGACCTGAATCTGCTTGTACACAGGGGGCGAATTCCAAACGTTTGCGGTCAGAATCGAACTTGATAGAACCCAGTCTTTCAAGCCGACATACGTGGCTTTATGCAGCAGGTAAACAGGTGTGCAATCCAAATTCCTTCGAGCTGTCACAAGTAAACACGCGCAGGCCAGAGTCGATTTTTGCCAAGTGACGTGACGTCACAAGACCTTAAGCCTGAAGCACGAGAAAAAGGTAATCGCCAGCTCTGGACAAGGTTGGACAGCCTTGTAGCAGAGGGTCTGACGTTGCCTAGAATGTAAGCTTATGAAATGTCAGCTCAGGAGGAGAAAAAAGAAACATTTTATTTTAACTGCAGTAATATGCCAAAACGGAATTCTGACACGTGAGCGGTTTATCTGAAATCAAATTGGCATCAAACAGGCTTTACTCAACTTTGGCGATTGCGGAAAACTCCATCGATTGTTTCTTGGAAAGTTAGGGAGATGAATTGGTGTTGAATTGTGAAACGAACCTGCGAAATCAAAATTTTCAGTGAGTTCTTCCCCAAACATAGGTACCTAATCAAATTTGGCTAAATTACAACTTGGAGTAACGCACCTGCGTCTGCCTGAGTGTGACTCAGTTTCGCAGTAAAAAGTGTAGCTCTTTGAATGTTCTATTTGCGTTCGCTTGTGTCGCTCTACTGTTTGTTGAGTTAAATTTAAAGTGTGCAATTGTGAAATCTTGCATCTTGTGTGTCAGCATTAAATAGTGTCAGAATCTATTGTGCTTTTAATCGCCGTTAAATTGGGAATCGCTTTAATTCGGGAAAGTCAATTTTCGTGTTTCACAGTAATCGTTTTCTCGCGTACTTTATCGACATAACTGCATAAAAGTCCCGCTGATCTCTCGTTAAACAGATCTCATTTATCAGAATAAAAGTTGATAAAAGTTAACCTTTTTACTGATTCGTAAGGATATTTCATTCCCGTCGCCAACTTATGAACATGAAGAGGTAAAGCGAGTTGGTCCCAGCTGTCCGCAGGACATCGATTGGGATTTCAGGCTTTCTGTAAATATTTAGAGAAACACCCAGAGTACGAGATAGCAGAAGGTGGCATTCTGATTTCCGTTGTTGGACGTTTTTCTGGTGATCTATCAGCTCTCCCATTTGGAATTTATTCACCAGACGGGGGCATACGTTTGGAAAGAGTGGGGCTTTTCAACACTGAGAATTATCAAACCCAGACTCACGAGTTAAGGTGCCATACCACGCATTATCCCCTCATAGGATTTTATAATTCGTAAACCGAAGCTTTCCTCATCAATTCATAAAAAAGCGACAAAACAAGCATGCAACTTTTTTTATTGTGCTTGTCACACGATATGTCCACTTCAACCAATCATGTTCCACAAAAGGCACAATAGTCTCAGCAGATATTTTGCCTCAGAAGGCAAAATAGCCCTTGGAGATATTTTGCCTCAGGAGACAAAATAAGCAAGAATGCCAATTGTTTAGCCGGCCATGTGCGGGCCAGTTTGGAAAAGAATAAATGTTGTTGGTCCACGGGCGGCAAATGGGCTGAATGTTGCGGGCTATTGGTGGACCGGGCCAAAAAATGTTGGTCCTTGCCATCTCTAGAGTGGGGCCGGAGTTGAAGGAAGGGCCAGAGCCGGAGTGGAGCCGTAGTCAGTTTTTCAATAAGAGGTTACTTTGTTTATTCTTGCCTATTATTATTACAGATTGTTCTTTACAAGCATGTTATAACATAACCTTCAAATGTGCAATACTGCTTCACAGGAAGTCTTAAAATTTTAATACAATTTGGATGTAAGTAAGGTTAAGTTGGTGAGTTTCATGTGTGTAAAGATTTGGACAATTTGTTGTTCATGGTGATATGTTAAACATCTGTTGGCCAATAAAATTTAACTCGCATAAAAAGTTTAGGTAGTGTCTCAACAACCGCATTTCCAGTTTTCTGTTTCGAAGGACAAGAAGTACCGTATCCCGTATCCCAGTGGTTCCCAAACTTTTTTGGTCTGTGGCCCAAATGTTTATTTAATAGCGATTCGTGGCTCACCACGTGCTGTAAAGCTTGGGCACAAACGATTTTTCAACTATGAAAATTTACCACAAAAACAGGTGAAACGGTTTCTAGCAATTTATTTTTAATGAGATACATGCTCCTGAAATTTGGCTACAAGATTCGGAATTCTTGGCTCTGTTGATGACAGAGCAAAGCGAATATCTTGCTCAACTTCAAGACGGTTACGCTGCTTGGACTTCATATTTACAAGTGTTGAAAAAGCAGATTCACATAGCCACGTAGAGTTAAATGGTAATAACTTTTTTAGAGCAATTGTACT
>Ga0210059_1015940_pt1 | contig 10895 bp, 4 predicted proteins | sample Ectturendosymbi2_FD_188042 | JGI IMG/M metagenome (GOLD analysis project Ga0210059, IMG submission 188042) | Ecteinascidia turbinata endosymbiont from Florida, USA - Sample 2 (SPAdes) (version 2) | ecosystem: Host-associated > Tunicates > Ascidians > Unclassified | place: Key West, Florida... | reverse complement strand
GTAAGCTTGTTGGTTTGATCTTTTTATTCAGCAGCAGTCGTCTGGACAAGGGAGAATTAACAGTTTCAAACAGTCCTCCTTCCGTTACCAGCGAAAATAAGCACACGAACTTTGCAACAGTTTCAGAACAATTATCAACTGATCATTCCCCTAAATTTTTTTCTTTCAATACGGATTTCGAGTTTGTTTTCTTGGTTGTTAAATAAAGGAAAAGTTTTTTAGCACGTGTTCAGTTCTTTTCATTGCTTTTGCTTAACTGCAGTGTCAGATTTTGCATGTGTGTTTGTACTGACGGCGTTTTCTTTTGCACTCTTCACGATGCTGCCCCTGTATGTTAGTTCTTCGTGTGGTAGGGCCAGTGCGTAGAATGACTGAATCATCTCCATCCCGGCCGATGATGGTTTCAGGCTGAGTCGCCTTTGCTGCCTTGTCTTTAGCACCTACGTTTTGACAGGCTTACCCGTACATCTTCGAGAGCTGCTCATCGTAGCAGCAGGCCTGATGTAGATGATCAGAGGATCTTTACGTCAACATTCTCACACGCAGCGTCTTCACACAATCCGAAATCAACTTAAATGTGGCTATTCAATCCAAAACCCCCGAGAAGGCTATCAAACTGTCGCATGGCACTGGCCTGAACAACCTTGGGTTTTTCGTATGCTGGCATTCGCGTTTACTGATCGCAATGATAATAGTTAAATTTCATGAGTGACGCCAATAAACTCAGACACATAGCCAAGATTCAGAGCGCAGACTTATATACTAGAAATTTCAAGTAGAAACACAAATGCACAGTTTTGAACGTTGGGGCAATTTCCACGCAAAGTTGAAAAAACGCAATCAAAAATATCGATTTATTGTTGAGTCGTCGTCGAAGCGTCCAAAGCCAGGGTCTCAAACACGCGGCCCGCGGGTCACATGTGACCCGAGAAGGCATTTTGTGCGGCCCGCGATGCTTTTGGGGAATTTCCAAATAATTAACATTCAAGTTATTTACTTTATTCACCTGTGTTTAAAAGTGCTCGGCCAGCGAGTAAATAAGTTCCTTTTAAATGAACCTAGAGACGACTAGAAATGACGTGCTAGTAACTCACGATACCTTTCGCAAGAAATAAGATGTAAAAGCTGTTCCTAGTAAGGTTTAGGTACCGCCATTGTTGCGTCAGCATCATAATACGGCCCTCGGATTACTTTATAAGTCCTCATTTGGCCCTCGGAACATTTTGAGTTTGAGACCCCTGGTCTAAAGAATAGCGCCAGGATTATAATGATGCCAAGGTCTTATGAATTTCAACAAAGCGATTTCCAAGTAGCAAAGACGTTTGTTGAGAGTTGTCTAGAAAGGCGTTCCCAGCTTTTACGAGATGGATGAATTTTTAAGACGATTTGTGAGAAGGATAAAAACTCCGAGGGACTCTACTCATTCTTGAACGTTTTGCAATACCGAGATAAGCTCCAAAAACATTCTCCAAGGCAACAATCATCAAAACATTCAATTTAAAAACGCCTTTAAAACAACATACTGTATATGTTCAAACGTGGTGAAATGATTCTCACAAAGCTTTGAACAACCTGAAATATATTTTGCGTTATTCCTTTTTCTGACTTGTCTTAACAATGTAAATATCCTGTGCTTCACAAGGCAATGGCTCTACTTCCTCAGGCTTTCACGAGAATTGCTGCTAGCCTTGCTTCGAAGTCACATGTGGCCGCAAGAGTATTATTGCACTTTGCATTGCTCATTTGATTCTGCAGGAAATTTCGCCTCGTTTCCAAGATTTTCCAGCTTTTCTCGGTGGTGCCAGTTATGCTAAGTTTGTTAATGCAATTTTGCAGTTGATTAACGATCCTGAGTTTTTTCACCAACTACGCAATAATCCAGTCAAAAGTTATTGCATAATCCAATCTCTTTCGCGTACGTACATTTACGAGGAAACAAGTCTAAGCTTGGTTTAGAACAGCTATGTCCAACCCAAATCGCTCACTGAGTCAAAAAGTGTGTCACTATCTTAACCAGGGCCGCACATTGAAAGACATATTAATGAGGGCCGCACATTGAGTGGCTTACTTTGATCTTAGCAAACTAAATTTAGCATAAGCTAATGCACTGAAAGTGTTCAAATGCAGCTGCAATGGTAAGAGATGTGCTAAATTTGCTCTGAGGACCGCCAGCACCAAAAATGTTAAATTCAAATTATCAAAATAAGGACAGGTTGTGATTACGTAGGATACCTTTAATACAACGTGAAACTGAACTGGGCGGCACAAAACCCTCAACTGGGCCGCATGCGGCCCGCGGGTCGCGGGTTGGACATAGCTGGTTTAGAAGAAGCTTGAGTGATAAAACTGGTCAAACTTTAACAATGCATCGCTACGGAACCAACAAGCAATGTGGCACGTAACAACGATCTGACGTAATCACTGACGTCGGCGCAGGTACATGGAGGACTCGAGATAAACAGTTCGCGTGACGATTATGTCGTCACGTGAACTCATTGTACGATACGTTTCTTGCAGCACAATTGCCGGTGGCAGTAGCCAGCACAGTGCTGTAGTGCTGTTTGACTTGAATGTTGCAGCAAGTGAGCGTAGTCACTTGGATGCGGTTCAGATCAGTGCTCATCAAATGGGGAACCTTAGAGTTTTTAATTGTAGTTTGAAATAGTCTGCAACACCCATAGTTTATGTATAACATTTGTAAATAAACGATTCGTAATGAGTAAAAGCACGAAAGTAACGATAAAACGAAAGCGAGAAAGCACGATCATTCATGGGCGTCCGCAGAGCTTTTTCCTGGAGGGGTAACGTCGACATTTTGTTTATCATTTTTAAATTACTGACGATCAGTGTTCTCTATAAGATAATTTGGCACTAAGACATTATTTGTTTTAGTGAGCATCATTACTTTAGGGCTGAGTCAGTGGAGTTTTCAATGAATTACAAACTTTGTGAATTATATAATAAATATACAATCTTATCAAAATACGAACAAAATACACACTTCATTCAAATAGCTTCTTGTTTGCGTGCTTTTCCATTGCTTTGGAATGTTGTAAGTACGCGAGAATGAGATTTCACTGCGCAACAGTTCTGGTGGTCCTGAGTATTTGCGCACCTTAGAGGGAACATTGCTGACGATGCAATGCAAATGGACGTTCACAAAACTCTTTATCCTTTCTACATTACAATGAAGATGCCCTAACTGTATGTTACGATAACAATCACAAAAAAACGCTTCGTTGGCAGCAATAGCCAGGTATATTAGTTTTACGACAACTTACACAGTAGGCTATCTGCAGATTTCCAACGCAGGGCTGTTCCTTTCAAGTAAGTATTGGCATGACCTGTAAAGAAAGAAGCATTGGATTGCCATGGTTTTGAACGAAACCACAAATATGACTTTATTTTACTTAGCAAGCAGGGCCGCCCGCACCCCAGCTGATATATTCAACTGAACATATTTTTGAAAATTTCGGGGGGAATTGCCCGGTTGCTCTCCCCCTAATTGTGGGATCAGCTAGCAAGGCTTGTCAGCATCACTTAAAAACAAGAGCTGCGGACGTCTGGGATTTTGTCCAAAGCGATCAATAATACCTTGCTACACAAACCGGACAATTAACCTGTACGTTGACAAGACTACAGCCAAACTTACTAGAATTGGAACACCACGCAGGTTTTGCAAAATTGACCAGGTGAATCATGAAAACTCGCCACAGCAAATATAGTTTTGCACTCAGTATTCACTCAGATGTCAGAACTAAACCTTAAATATTAAGACATATTCCCACAAGCCTGCATAGATGTATTCTAACAAGCCACGTAATTTTATACTTCATGAAAAGAATCCTGCATAAATGTAGTTTGACACCCAGGCACATAGGTCACACTCGCACTAATGACAGATTTTTCAAAATTGTGGAAGCATTGCTATAGACTCAATCATTCACAAAGTATAAAAGTACGTGGCTTACCGCTATCAGCAATGTCACTGTCTCGTTGTATTACCTGCCAAGATGTGTGCGTTCAACAGTCTCATGCAACATAACGCCTGCTACCGTAATATGAAGTGAGCCTTTGCAGGTGTGTTGCCACGTTATTGTTACGCAATAAAGACCAACAGTAGAACAACCCGCCTCTGCAGGCAAAGGAGGGGATATGAGTGAACTGCAAGCTCATCACTGCATAACACTATAACTGTGAACCTGACTCTTGTGTAGCGTGAGTTTCATACCGGCAAAAAAACTGTCATTGCAAGAATCAAATCAATTAATCGGAATTTAAGATGGCGACTTCAGGTTTTTCCAGAAATATATGGTTCTTATTCTTAATGCCAATTTCCATGGGGGAAATGCCCGTTTTGTTCCCCTACGGACGCCCATGCGATCATTGACTATTTTATATCAGGTCCCACAACACAAGGCCAGCTCATCTAATGAAACGAAGAAACGTTTTTGACTGATTGTTAGCATAAGCTAATTTTTAGCATCTTTAGCGATTAAGTAACGTGCGGTACAAAAATATTTTTGGCGATGATTTTCAACGAAATTATGTGTCACGTCAATTCCTCTTTAGGTCTGGTGGGCGGATGCATCCCCTGCATTCCCCCTGTGTCCGCGCCTGCTATCAAAATAAAGTATTAGTAGACAGTTTTGAAAATTTCCTTTGATCGTTATCAGTATGGCAACTAAAGTTGACGAAAGAATTCGGTTCACTTCATGAGCAGTGGAAATGGCAAAAGTTGGAAAATGATTCGTCAAGAAAGTCATTCAAATACGTAGGAGGAACAACTTTGAAGGATATATTTTTGCTAATATTCGAAAAGAGAACGTTAATTATTACATTGGTATAAAGCATTCCTTTTAGAGGTGGACGTCTAAGAAACCTTTCGTTAACCACAGTTTGTGGAAAGAGTTTCTTCTCCGGAAGCAAACTGATAAGCAGCATGTTGGTCGACAATGATAATAAACATGCTGATTAATGTTTCACAAGTGATGTTGATATCATTGTTGTTGCTGGTCAAATTAGGACTATAAAGATCGATGCTTACAAATTTTAGGAAGGACGACAGGTCAAAGTTTTTGAAGCAACGAATTTTTGGTTTGTATTTTTTGGCATAAGTTAACAAAAGTAGGAAGATGATCAGAAATATCATATGTAAGCAGTTCCAGAAAAAGTGTCACCATCTAACGTTTGTGCCGATATGATCCAGTAGAGATGGTTGAGAGGTAGAGGAAAATCTAGAACAGTGGTTCTCCAACCGTTTCGCTGAAGTGAGACCAGTCCTAACCTAAAAGCTTGTTAGAGAGCCTCACTATAAGAAAATTTTAACACAAGTCAATCAACACGTTTTGTTTCAATGCAGAACGAAGTCTGTTACACAAAATATTAGACGTGTTATTGAAAGACTGCTGATGGCCGCCGAATGGGGCCTCGGAACGCGGTTGAAAACCACTGATCTAGAAGGTTGATAATAAGCAGCAAAACTCAAAATATTTTTTGCATTTTGTGGACCACTATATTACCCTTAGGGTATTTGGTGTTTCGGTAAAGTCTGCCTTCGCAGGTCATGTTTTGCGCATTATTTTCAGCACCTTCGGGTGTCTCCGATTTTAGCTTCCACTACTAGCCCACGACTGATAGCTAATGTAAATTAGATGATCACGACCACCAGTCAGTGAGAGCCCATTGTTGCTTTACAAATGCTTTTCATGCTATGTTGCCTGGGCAAATTAATTGCAGTGGCACTAGTTAAAGATTGAGATGAGGTTACAAAAACTCGTATAGCAAATTTCTGAAGCTTAGTAAATTTATGGCACAACATTAATTTCTCAACCTTTCAAAAATTGCTCGCATTACATCCATCCCTAAAATATCCATTCCCAAATCTCCTCAAGGCTGTTATAGACCCATGTCCATTCTTCCAACCCTCTCCACAGTATTCGAAACATTGATTTACTGCATTGTACTCTTCTGTCCTAGGAATTGCACTCAAAGCCCACGGCAATCTGGTTTTTACAGCAACCATTCTAATGAATTAGCAATTGCTGCCATCTGTGATGACATGATTTGCAATAAGTCTAACAAACCATAATAGCATGTACATCGTTCCTAGACTGTATTTTTTTCGCTGAAACATGTCGGTCATTTTTTGCTGAGACAGTTTGGTCACTGAAACATTTCGGTCATTTGTCTCACAGTTTTAAAACTCGCCGTAAGTGCTTTTTAGCCTATATTTACAGATATTCTGAGTGAAATAACTTAACTTTTTACGGTCATTTCAAAATCATTTCGGTCTGTGACCGGAAAAAAACGGTTCCTAGACATGAGCAAAACGTTTGATTGCGTTGATCATAATGTCCAACTTCAAAAGTTGTTTTATCATAGATAAGAGGAACACCCTAAAACATCATGCTTCCTACTTGAACAACAGGATTCAGCGTAATAAAATAGCAAATAATAAGTCTTCTTTCTTGCAAGTAACACGCGGTGTTCCGCAGGATCTATCCTTGGATTTTTAGTATTTCTTATGTATTAATGATGCTGTAAAAGACTCCAACTTTACTACTGTTTTGCACGCTAATAATATCGATCTTAATCAGGAAAAAACTATAAAAATCTACAAAAGCTTGTAGCCAACTGCAAACAATTACTTAAAAATTTACTACTGGGCTCAGGTACCTTTGCATCTGAATTTTGCCTGGTAGTGTGACGTCATTGTAACTTATGGAAAAATTTCAAATGCAAAGGTTCCTGTTTTTTACCAGAAAGAAATCAAAAGCACGCATCTGATAATATCTTCACTGATCCTCTAGCGCAATCGGTCGGCGAGATATGGCCGAAAATAGCCACAAAAACTACTTAAATGGCTTTCACAATCCTTAAAGGGTTTTAAGTGCCACGAGGAGGTGTTCAATGTAATTGATAACATGGAGAACTTTGTTTGCAAGTACTCTACTTAAGTGGTGAAGTGTAACCCAAGTCTAAATTGCGTCAAGAAGTTTTGGACGTGCAGAATGTGGCCGAGAATATTACACTATAATTCCTTTTCGTAAAATACTTTTCAGATATTGCAATCATTTACATAGAGGAATAAACGTGTCTACAGTCTTTCAAGAAGATTTTCAAGTGCAAAATGTGGTTGAATACATCAAGCGATTTTATCACCATACAGTTTTCACAGTTAAAGTCCTTCACATGTATTTTACCACAACATAATTGCACCATAATTATAAAGATTCGTAAAGTGAAGTATTTGAAAACTTTTTTGGCAGAAATTGAGTTACATCGACTTTGCAAGTCTTGATTAGTGCTCTTTACAAGCCTTGATTTGAGTTACAACGACTTTACAAGTCTTGATTAGTGCTCTTTTTATCTTGTGTGCTACGTGACATGCGCTCAGGCGAATAAAAATCAGTTTTAGTGCGTCCGTTTGAATTTTTAGGAACGTTTTCACGAAAAAAGTCTCTTCTTTGCTAAGCTTGCGTTGTGTCTTATGCCGGTGGCGTAGCCAGCCCAAAAATTTGGGAGGGGCAAAAATGTTGCAGGGGGCCAAAATGTTTGCTTTTGGGCGAATAACACTATTTTGTTTGGAAAAACGCCTCTCAAAGCACAAAATGACTATATGTTCTAAAAATTTGGGGAGGGCCATGACCCCTTTGGTCTCCCCCTTGCTACGCCTATGTCTTATACGCTCATTACCAAAAATAATTTTTTACTCTAACCAGTTTTTTTTAAGGAAAATGTTAGGTACCTGGTATGGACCTGTAGGGACCCGATTTCTCTGATTCTAGGGACCCGATTATCTCTGATTCTAGGGACCCGATTTTCAATTCTAGGGACCCGAATCGGGTCCTTAAAACACCGTAAAGAACCTGCTCTAAACGCTTAGTATTACAGTGTTTACAGTGAATTACAATGTTAACTGACACTTAAATTTAACTCAGTTTTTTACCATGGAAGGTCCGCAATCCATGGACCAAAATCTGTCGCGAATTTTAAAAGTTTTTAGACGTGCGTTGAACAAATGAAGGCGGTTTTTCCCGGAAAAAATCCTTGTATGAAGGGAATACTGTATTTGACGTCAGTTACTCAAGTTGGTTTTACTCCGTAAATGATTTTACACCCACCGAACACAGCAAAACGAAGATATTTTATGCCGAGAATAGTTCACATATGCTCACAGAATGCCCGGAAACATGGTTTCCGTAGTGGAAATTCCTTTTTACATATCACAGCCACGATTTACGATCGGTAAAAACTGGTCGTAGACTGTCCAGACTTGACAATTGATTACGCCAATTGTACGTCACTCAAAAATCCTGATTTGTTCATGACTGCGAATGAGTCAAGGGTGAATCAAAACGTTCAAAATTTCCGTTGTCTTTTCTTTTTTAGAAAATTTGTTGTTTTAAGCATATATTCATGATACATTGTACTTTTTTCTATCAGTTCGCTGTTGTACCGTATGGATTTACGTTTGATGCTGTCACGCAGGAGAAAGACTTATCAAAAACTTGCGTTTGTACTAAAAACAAATAAGAAAACACGTTTGTGAGTAAAACAGAGTTACAAAGAGAAATATGAAAAACGTGGCAAAGACGTCGAACAATCGTGTCAAACCTGTGAATCGAAACAAAATGCAAAAAAATACTTCGAAAATATCGATTAGCTGCTACTGTAAGATGTTGTGAAATATTATCCACTGAATTTTCATTACCTGTGCGCTTAATCGGGGAAAAACTGGAAAAGTCTGAATAGATGAAAAGAAGGCGTAGGAAGTTTTATTTTAAAATACAAGAAAATAAAAGTATGCTAAAATTGTTTTGAGTTGATGTATTAACTGAGTGTTAAAGAAACGTTTGAAATATACAAAAAGCAGAATAACGTCTTCATAATTGGTTAAAATATTTTTATAAACTTCATTTTTCATTTTCATTTTATTTCGTTCGAGGTTAGTGAAGGGCGAAGCCTGTAAGCGTTATTAGCCTGTACCTTAATTGTTTGTAAGCGGGCAAAGTCGAGACGCAGAGCAACAAACACCATTTTCGGCAAACAGAAAAAAATAGGATCAAGCAGATAAACAGCATCTTCGCAGTAGGTCGCTACGAAACAACATGAGTGGCAAAAAGAACGGCATTTTTCGAAAAATATAGGAATTTTCAAACAAAGCAACACCAGAGAGAAAATAAACGTAAATAAAATCAAATAGTTTGAATCACAGACTCTGAGCCAACACACATATAAGTAAAAATGTGCTTTTTGTATAATATATTTTTATGTATAATGTGTAAAATGAAATGTTTAATTATATTTATAACTGAAGCACTTGCGGTATTTTCGAGAAGTCATTGCAATCCGTTTTTGTAGTGCAAAGAAAACAAAGTCCCGCTGAAAGTAAACACTTTCAGACGGGTAGATTAGCAAAGACATTACCTAAATGTAGTGACACTTCCAAAAAGCTTGTCCGAGAGAAGTGACGTATCGAAAACACTTGAAAGAGCGCAGTGAGACTTAAAAAAACTGTTTTGATGCAGGGGTGCACTTATCACACTTGGAAGAAACATGCTATAAGAGCTACTTAATTACGGTTGCACTCTATAATATGCGTGGTTCATCACCTGTTCGTATAAATCTGCAGCATCTTTCAACTTCGGCATATTAAAAAAAAGTACGTATGATGTCTCTCAATCGTTCCTTTTCAGCATTCCAATGCATATCTGTGCACAAATGTAATGAATTTTTGTACATTTGACTTTCTAAACAGCATCTTCGCAGCAGGTCGCATACAACAGAAAGTTGAACTTTCTGCAATGAAGCCCGCACCTTTATATTGTGGTTTGCTGTTTGACGTCGGAAAGCGTTTTTCTATACTACAAAATTAAATTTTCAAACATCTTTGTGGCAAAGCACAGGCTATCGGCAGTAATTACCGCTATAGGCAAGTTGAACCCTAACCTGCATAAATTGCGATTAGCCCAAATGTGTTTGTGGCATTTGTGGACAAATGTGAACATTTTGTAGCATTTCAAAAGGTTTGTTGTTTCTTTTTGACAATCTCGGTTGCTGCCTTTTTAAAAATAAGGAGCATGATACACGAGGTCTGGAAAACGTTTGCTGAATGCCTGACTGAATATAGCATTCGTTTGCATATAACCACTGCGTTTTCCCACTGGTACCATTAGACAAGATCGCTCAACTGTTACAAGAGTTAGTAACCGCAGCTGCAGCTCTGCTCTACGATCCGCTGACGAGGTCACGGCGGTTTAATTGGTGTCGCCTGGAGATTGAAGCAAAGTCAAGCAGACAGTTTGTTACCGCCGCACAACTGACGAAAAACCTGAAGGCAAACCAGCATGGGAAACATACACGAAATGTTTTAAAGCAATTTTGGCCTATTTCCACGATATTGTTCCTACGGTCTTACTTGTGAAACACCAATAAGGAAATTGACCTATGACACTAAGCAGGCATTGAAAAGGATGTTGCGTTGTTTAAATTGTTTGAAACTTGCGGAAAATTGCCGATATTATTGATTCAGCGACAGCCTTTGATTTGCCCCGTGCGTTGAGTATAATGTGAGAAAAATTTTATCAGGGCGAAAAGAGATACATCACGTTGAATTGATCATAGCGTTTTTTTAGGAGGTGAGAGAATAAAGGATGAAGGTTTCTGATATAGTTTCATTAAACACAAGCACACTTAAAAGCACTAGTGTTTCTGTATGGTTTCGAGGAATCAGTCGACTGCCATCTGCTTTCGTCTTTTTGCGTTGATTCAAACTTGCACATATCTCTATTCAAGTATGTACTTTCCACGATGGGTGTAAGCAAGGAATCGATCAGCAAATTTTTAATAGGAAATCGATTTCACGTAAAATTACGCATCCTCAGTCCTGA
>Ga0210059_1015939_pt1 | contig 10895 bp, 7 predicted proteins | sample Ectturendosymbi2_FD_188042 | JGI IMG/M metagenome (GOLD analysis project Ga0210059, IMG submission 188042) | Ecteinascidia turbinata endosymbiont from Florida, USA - Sample 2 (SPAdes) (version 2) | ecosystem: Host-associated > Tunicates > Ascidians > Unclassified | place: Key West, Florida... | reverse complement strand
TGCTATTAAGACTGAAGTTCATATGTTTCTTGAGTGTCCTTTCACCTGTGCGTCACGCCGAATGTTGTTAACAAATGTCTCTAAGATTCTCGCCGAGGAAAATGTGTTTTCCTACTCTGAGTTTGCTGCATTGAATCCAGCTGAATTGGTCGAAATAATTCTCTTCGGACACCTTAAACTTTCTAAAATTCCGTCATTGCGCTTGTTTAGACAAACGTGTTTGTTTTTGTCCAGAAATACACCCTTTTAATATGAACTCGTTTTCTGTTTTTACTGTTTCATTTGTGTGTATGTGTGTCATTTTTTTTCTGTGTTTTTGCGTTGCCAATGAGCTCTTCAGGACTTCATTGGCTGTTTGTCAATAAACAGGACTTCATTGGCTGTTTGTCAATAAATTCAATTCAATTCAATCTCGCAGTCTAAACAACGTTGTGGTACTCAAGCGTCACAGAAGTGCTTCCAAAATTGCAAAAGAACTTCTCGAGAAGATTGTATTTTTGAAGCAAACTTGGATGATATTCTTCTTTTTGGTATTTTTGACCGAAAAAATGTACTCATGATTGAAAAGGAAATTTATATTTGCGCAAACATTCTTGAAATTGTGAAGCTTGGACCTGGGCCATCTGGGGGATTTTCCACAGAGGGGAAAACACGGTTAGTTCTCAAAAATATTGCAATTTTGCCTCAGGTTTGTACGGACCGGTAACAAATTCCTCACAGACCAGCACTGGGCCGCGGCCCGGTGTTTACCGACCACTGTTGTAGATCAAAGAGTTAAGGGGGGTGCAATATCGATGCCCCTGCAAAATAAGAATCTACCGTGCTGTACGCAGGTAAAGATAAGGCAAAGATTTGTGTGTAATGTACAAAAAGTTATTGAACCATGCTTTATATTCGTTTTCAAATGTTTAGGTTTAAAGCAGTGTTTACTTTTTCTGAGGAAGTGTTAAATTAAAATTTGAGTAGGCTAAGATAGGTCCGTCAAAGTACATTTTGTGTTTATTTATTCAACCATTATTCATTCCGACGAAAGCAATCTAACGAAGTTAGAAGATATTTCATAAATTATAGCATTTTGAAAATGAATGATCAAAAAGACCCTCCTAAAACCACTTCCACCCAACTGTCCAAAAACTTTGATCAGCATTGTGGCTTAGTGCAACAACTGTTAAAAGAAATTCAAATTTTCAACTAAAGCAACATCTAATTTATTCACACATTTGATATACGATAAGACTGGCACTACTCATTAAAGTGCTAGATAGTGAACAATTTGTCACTGGTCACCTGGTCTGACGTATGGAAATCGATGTAAGGATTAAAGCCACAGGTGTTAATGCACACAGGCAAACTCTGTCGAACTTCTGATCTAACACGGTCACATTATGCTCAAATGCCCACCAAATGGCATGTTTTTACTACGCAGTGTGTCCCTAATTACTTCATTTCTTTCCTAGACGAGGTGGCACAGCCTGCACTATGTAAAAACCTTTGAACCGAGAGATTCAGAATCTCAAATGAAGTGAACACTTCTTCCTTCCCAAAGATAAATACAGCCAATAACATTTGCAATGAATAAAGCTTTGCAACCTCCTGCAAACGAAAAATTCAAGTGTTGGACATTTTTTTCAAGAGCCTTTCGTTGGATAGTTTCAAAATATTAGGTGCTTTCCTGTCTACCTTCGTTGAGTGGTTCATCTCCAACGAATTTGGCTTCACTCAACAAACGGTAATGAGTGCTTTGCCAGTGTTTTTTGATTGATGAGAAAAAATTTCAGCATAAAACCATGTTTGCCTGCACCACCTAAGTCGACGTTTTGGTAGGCACTAAACTGGGAAAAACTAAAATGACTTTCAAAAACCTACACTCTAATATTTCCCAAGCGCTGTTAGTTTTGAGTGCAATGCGCATGCAAATACTTCATATTTTCAATAAAAATAAAGTGAAGAGCAAAAAAGGATCATTTGCTTTCACACAGCTCACATGAAAGTATTCACGGCCCATATGTATCGTTCGCTGTCGCAATTTTTACTTTTTCCTGCAGTAGTTTTCCGGGAGGAGCAAGTAACTGATCGGGACACGCTCTTAAATGCCGGAATGGGCACCCTAGTTGTGTGGGTTGTCTGCAGTTTTAAGATTTCCACATCACATATGTAACCGAGTCTTTTGGCTAAAAATCTGTAAGAATTGGCGTTGAGAACAAACAAGCTATGTTAATAAGAATTGAACCCCACCTTACGAATGGTAATTACTGCAGATACAAACAAATAATACAAATTTATAGTAGTTTGCGACCAGTTAACAAACCCATCCGATTTACAGAACAAATTTGGTAGTAATCACATAAATTTCACTTTGGTGTTTAGACAAGCACAAAAAGCTGAATACAGAATAGAGTATTTTGCTGTGTACATTAGGCTCCCATAACAATACACTTGCCTTGGGAAACAGGGAAAATGGGCTGAGTGGTTATGCAAGTATCGTACTTTTAACAGCCTTTCATTTACTACAAAAAACGACAACACATTGATTTGTCAAAAAGGGAAAAGCTGGAGAAATTCTTGTTATTCATCCAATGCACAAGTAACAAGTCAATCAGCAAGGTTTTCGCTGAGGAAACGCCACAATCAAAAGAAAACGAAACTACGAAGTTAACAGCATTTAACGCGCTGGATCAACTTCATTATGTCCACCATTGCGAGCAGTTTACACAGGCAGAAGTACTGCACCGAAATGTAGCACGAAATAGATTATGGCAGGGCAGAACAAAAAAATTATAGTCGACTACATTTGGAAGCTATTTCCGACTTGGCCCGGTGCGGTCATCACTGCAGTGCCTCACATCCAAACTGTATAAATGTACATGATAAAGCACATCATTTCAACATACAGTTACAAAAAACGTAAATGACAACAAAATATAGCCAAACTGTAATATAATATGTGGACAGAAACAAACACGCTGATAAACTAGTGGATAAAGAGAAACACAACAACAAAGAAACGATCACTTATTGAAGGATTCTGGACTAGGCAGTTCAAGATCCATCGTGTCGCAAATCCACTTCGCAAATTCATACCGAGTCAGCTCCACATTTTTTATGAAATCACTGTCCATCAAGCTGTACAAATCGGAGCGATCTTTTGGGTTCTTTTTCAGGCAGCTTTCCACAAAGGCGCAGAATGCATCAGTGAATACACCCTTGGGTAGTTTCGGAGGTTCCTCAAGAAAATAAGAATACATGGTTATGCAACACAAGTGCAAACCTCACTTTTTCACAGAGGGTAAGATTCGCCAGTAATACTTGTGACAATAGATCAGCGCTCTTCAACAGGAGTTCCGCGATACCCAAGGGCAGCGCTCTTCAACCGCTGTGCATGGTGCACCACAATATGCATGGGGTGCACCACTACAAAAGGTTCACAAGGGTGCATCACAAACTTGTCACACCAAACAGATACTTTTTACAAAAACTTTGTTAGAAAAAATGAACCATTAACCAACCAATGACTCAGCATTTGATCTAGATTTGCTAGATCAATTCTGAAGTGTGGTGCGTAAGCATCAGACTGTTGCGATCGGAAATTCCGAGCGGCATATGCGTAAAGCTTCGCACTGTGGCAGCAAGCAACAATAGAGTTCACATGCCATGATCACTCTTCGCGTACGCTATTGCTACGTTCAATCGTTGACATCGTTAGTATCACCAGAGATTACACCCCACGATCACTCTATTATTGCTTGTTCGTGCCACATATATGTGTGGTGTTGTTCTTCAGGCACATCCCGTTCGTGGTGAATCACACATTTAACGCAACACCACCGGAGAGGTTGCAACATCCCCTCCTTTTTACAACGAACCGCATCGATCGCACGTTCTTTGTGTGAAGGCTGACCCTGGCACGACCTTCACATCCTGGTCACAGCACCATTTTGTTGCGATCGGAAATCCCGAGCGGCATATGCGCAAAGCTTCGCACTGTGGCAGCAAGCAACAATAGAATTCACATGCCATGATCACTCTTCGCGTACGCTATTGCTACGTTCAATCGTTGACATCGTTAGTATCACCAGAGATTACACACCACGATCACTCTATTATTGCTTGTTCGCGCCACATATATGTATGGTGTTGTTCTTCAGGCACATCCCGTTCGTGGTGAATCACACATGTAACGCAACACCACCGGAGAGGTTGCAACAAGATCATGTCAAGCTAATTGTTATAAGTAGTTGATTAGTTATGATTCATAAGCAACAAACAATGAGCCATTATCGATTAAATGATGCAGCTGAGTTACTAAATTAGGGTACTTGTTTATTTAGGCCAGTGTACTTATAGACATGGGTGCAAGTAGGTGGAGGACATAAAAGACATGTCCCCCCACTTTTTCAGGTGTGGATATAATATTGCCATTTCCCCCCACCTTTCATTCTTTGTTTTTCATTTGGAGAGGTTCCAAAAATAAAAGTGACATTTGTCACGTTTTGTGTAAAGAGTTTTCATGTTAGATGTTACACAGCAAGTTGGTATTGAAACAGTTTGGTGTGATATCACTGAATCTGATGTTTTTTTCACTTCGATAAATTGATTTTTAGCATGTTACAAGTTTCTAGAGACCGCAAAAGATTGTTAACTGCTTCTGTCCGATATTTTACCCATTCTGGCATACTGTAAAGGTCATTGTTTTGAAACAATGGTAGTTTAACAGCTGCACATGTGAGAGACCACAGTAGACAGTACAAGCATGATTTGTTTCATGCAGAAATGTAACTGGCTTTGCTGTAACATTGGTTGTTACATGTTCAGAATGCTTATTCAAATGCCAACAATGTATTTATACAAAAGTGGTTATTCTTGTTTGTGTGAAATCAAATCTCAAAAGAGAAAATCAATCACACACATCGATCCATTTATGAGGGTAGAAATTGAAAAGGAGATTATTCCTCGGCTTGAGCAACTGGTTAATAACGTGCAATAAAAAAGCCACTAAATATTATTTCCTTGATTTTGTTGTGTGTTTTATGTAATATTGTAGTGTAATAGTCTTTTTGCAGAGTGATCTTCATGTCACTTTTCACCTCGGTTCACCTTTTAAGTAAATAGGGTGCATGAGTTTGTCAAAACATCTTTAAGGGTGCACCATAACAAAAAAGATTGAAGAGCACTGCCCTAGGGTTCTGCAAAACATGCAGTGGGGTTCCGTGAGGGTCCCTCATTTTTGCTACAGTATGTTGATGCATCATTATGAAATTTTTTAATCACGGTGCCACATTCAGACTCGAAGTAGGCCAATTAGTTATACAGGAGGTTGAGTACAGATAGCAGAACAAGAAATATTGACAGCTGTTGTGTCACTTGTTCATTGTTGTGCAATTAAGAGCAACGTTATTGTTGCATTATAGTTATACAATGTTGCCGATATACAGTTCACAGTAGACTGAGCAGACTAGAAACCAGTGGTGCCACTCCTATTGTTTTTCCACTAGATCTAATGTTTTTGCATTTCATCTGGTGTTCTAGTGTTTTTTTATAGCTATCTGGTGTTTTTCATTGAGCTGAATGTAATTAATTACACAGTTTTGTGTAATTGTGAATGTAATTGAGACTTTTTGATTTTGTGCAACTGTAATTTGCTAAACATTCAGCCTAATTGCATCTTAAATTACTCTAAAGCATATAATTTGTTTTGAGTTCAAACAGCTACGAAGTCACTGCAGTCATTTCTTAAGAGTTTCAGTGACTGGTACAAAAAAACACAAGTGTTCCTGCTATCTCCTGTTTTCTTTTTCTCTGGTTTACAATGAGTTTCGTTTGTGCAATGTCTTTGTTTGCATTGTAATGCATTTTTCTGGCGATTTTATAAAACCAATTTTCTTGTAATCTGACAAATCTGTCACGTATTTGTAATCTAGCATTTTTTGTGAATCAAGTGTTTTTTATCATGAAATCTAGTACTTTTCCATAACAACAGAGTGGCAACACTGGTAGAAACTAGAAAGCATAGACGCAGCCTGAGTCTAGTAGAGAGTAGACTGAGCCACAGACTAGAGCTGCTGTTCAACCTTCGTGGGGATAAAGTGAAAACAGTGTGAAACCCAGATTTTTACTATTTAGTAAAGTCAGATGAAGCAAAATAGCATATTTTCTTAGGTGAACGAAATAACAACAACAGCTAAGGTGTGGACAGTAATGAACAATGCAGTTCAAATGTAAAAGAGACATCTAATCCGAAAGCGGACCAAATGTAATTCAACTGCCAAAGTTCGAAAACGGGATGACACATATATTTGAGATACAGGAGATTCTTTTTGCCAGATGACCAAATTCTGAACGTAGTACCTACATTCCAAAAATGCAAGAACGGAGTAGTTAAATTTCTTGCTTTTTAACTTTTCTAATAACTTTTTATTTGTTGAATTGTCTAATAGCGAAATTTTGATTTTTTTACAAGTAATTCGTGTTTCTTCAATTTTTGTTGATGGGGGTTTCATGGCAAACGCAAAAGTGTATCAGGGGTTAAAGGTTGAAGAGCACTGCAATATATGCACGAACATGAAAAAAACTGAAGTTCATTCACAAGTACTGGATATTGCAACAGTTAACCACTCAAGATAACCATCTGTCCATCTGCAAAGCATTCAATGAGACGAGCGAAATCCCCTCATGACATTTGATGCTGTGGTTGGAAATAACTTCTTTGCATTTATTAAACGGCGTGCATCTTCAAATATTGTCCCTACCCAACCAGTTCAACGTCTGATGCTTTTGCACAAGTCTTTGTGTAACATTTTTGCAATGTGACAGAGTGTAATATTAATCATTATCGCGTATTTTGGTGTTTCAGCATATGTGCTGCGTAAAGTATAGTTAGTTTCTTATTTCCTGTCTACAACAACTAAGTCATGTGATACGGATTTATTTACGCGATGCTTCGCTTCACCAGCAAGCAGCAGGGGCAGTGTGAGGTGCATGAAACTCGTAACTATGTGTGTCCACAGCAACAATCGCCAAAAAGCGGAGTCTTAAAAAATTATTTGTGCAGATGAGTTTATTTTTTCAGTCACGTGCTTGCTTCTGTAGTACTAAAAATTTTGAGGAGTTTGGGCACAGTACAATTCTAAATTAACTGAGGTAGATTTTACTAGATTTTTAATAGTGAACCTATAATGAGGCTTGACTGCAAAATATTACTGAAATTACCCCCCTAAACTTACTGGCTGGATCTGCCCCTGCTTCGTGAATCCCCGAACATGTGTGATAAATGCACTGGTCAACCACCCGCAGAAATTTACCACTGTCCAGTGTCCATCTTCAGGGAAAAACATATTTACCTAAAAAATTGCATCAAGCCAAGATACAGCTTTCTTATGTGTTGCTTGACTTGAAACCAGCTTAAAAACAAAGTATCAACATGGCCATACATTTCTAATTTGTCAACACACTTCTGCAAAACTTGTTGGTTTCTAGTACTGTATATTCCTTTTCTCAGTGAGGCATAGGGCCCAGTTTTGTAAACCATGTTTGTAGGTGTAGGATCTTTTGTTAATGAACGAACTTTGTGACTGCTGCAACTTTTTGCTTTTTCAGGTTTCAAACATTCTTGAAAATTTAGTCTCATTCTCATCTTTATGCCAAATGCAAGCATTCATTGCAAACTTGCCATTAATGCCATCAGCAAGACCAAAGCGCATTCTAGTTTCAAAATGCAGTCTTACTGCTTCTTCATAGTTCTTGTTTTTCTCAAGACACTAGTCCTGTGATTATTATATCATGATGGTCCAACTCACTGATCATTGCTGTTGTGGAAGCTGTATGACAGTGGTTCCTAAAGTATGGGTCGCAACCCAAACAAAGGTTGCATAAGGGTCACAAAATGGGTTGCGCCGAGGCGATCCAAACCTGGGTTGTATATTTTAACCATTACCACTACTTGTCTTTGTCTGTCTGTAGTGTATGTATAGGCCTATACTTGAGAAAAGAGGAGATTGCTGACAGTGAAAACGAACTTAGAAACTTACTGCTAAAAATCATCCATACAATGATTATTTTTATCATACGTTGTTTGAGGCATGGTTCGCATTCAGCAAATTCAGATTTGGGTCGTGCTCAAAAAAGTTTGGGAACCGTTGCTGTATGAGCTAAATTTCAATTTATTTTTGATAAAGTTTTGCTATTCTCATATCATTGCATATATGAGAAGTATAGTTTTTACTGTTTTATGAGGAAAACAATTCTGAAAAAGTATAACAAAGTACTTGAGAGCTTAACATTGAGCTGGGGTAGTTAAAACAGTGGCAGTGCCTTTATTTCATACCTAGGCCTTCAGTGGGGTTCTGCTGAATGTAATCCCACCTCTTATTATCATCAGTATAACTGTAGAAGCCATCAAGTGTATGCAAAAATAGTCTGATGACTCATTGCACAACAGGTAATAGATGCAACCAGAATAAATGCCTATTAAGCAGCAAATTGCTGCATCGCACAATTTAAAAAGTTTCCTGCCACTTTAGCCACAGCTGCACACAGCACATGAACACAACAAGACTGACACAATGAAATATTATTTTACTGTAAAACATACTTAACTCACAAAATGTCTTAGCAACAAGTATTCCCAACAATACAATTTGCAGTGCTGTTAGAGTCTGTGAGCCAAAGATATCACTTGCAGGTACTGCAGGTTTTTTTAAGGCGTTTTAGGGACCCGATTCAGGTCCCTAGAATTTCAAGTCTGGTCCCTAGAATCAGAAAAATTTTCATCAGGTCCCTAAAGATACATACCGGGTACCTAACATTTTCCTTAAAAAAACCCTGAGGTACTATTTAGAAAATGGCATGCATATGCAATTGCAGTGGCTTGGGCACATACCAGACACACGGACTCTCCTGCGAACACTATAATGCAAGGATCTATATCAGGTAAACGAACCCGAGGTCGTCCAAAGACCAGCTGGATTGACAATATTCACTCATGGACTGGCTTGAGCCACGAACATTGTGTAAGAAACTGTTGGAACTGGAATAACTGGCAAATGATCGTGCATGCTGTTAAAGCGCCCCAACGGCCATTGACTATGGAGATGAACTGAACTGATACGAATCCTTTTCCTGGTTGTGATAGTCTTGCTAGTCACTAAGTTGCCTAACACTTTATAACAATGTCCAGCTTTTCTCCAAAGGACTGTTAAAATGATTTTGCAACCAAACCCATTACGAAATCAACTTCTTCCCCTCCTTCAGAAATTTTTTTTTCACAAAATAGCCATTTAAGTATGCCAAAAGTATTTGAAAGTTAAACTGTTACAAGTGTGGTTTACCCTGGAGGTAACTCTTTCTGTTATGATGCAAGGGTCATTGGTGATACAAAACCAAATGTCTTGAAAATGAAGGGATGCAACCAAGAGCCTTCTAGCTGATGTTACTATCATCAACCTGAAATCTGATTGGATAGAAACAGAAGTCACCAAATCTCTTTCATAGCCAGATAGATAACTGAGAAACGTGTGATATACCCATGAGCTTTCCAACTGGCCTAGCTATTGTATCAAAAACTGGTTTATTCCAAGCAGCAACTTTTTTCACAGCAGGCCAGATAACTGAGAGAATAAGTTGGCAATTAAGTTAAAAGGGAATAGGTACACTTCATTAGTATGTGCCTTCTAGCTGGCCATGGCAAGTTGAAAATGACATTGATTCTGAAGACTGAAACTGTAGCAAACCACAGTGGGAATCCTGCTGGCTGCATTACAATCAGTTAAATGGTTCAATCCTCTCAAGACTGTAGGGTTATTTTTATCCTAAGCATTAGTTAATTTCTGAGAGTAGTTGTTGTTGTTTATGTATTTATCCCCAAAATTTTGTTACAGTTGACTGCACACAGCCTGCTAAGCTGTTTGTGGAGAATATTGTGGAAATCTTTGGCAAAATGTAGTTTTGTAAATTTTGGGGTAAAATAGTTATGTTTATTTTTATTGAGGCAGTGGAAGTGTTTTTTGCTTGCAGTAAAAGTTGGTAAGAGGTATTTATGCACATTTTGTAACAATGCTTATATAATTGTTTTACTACAGTTTGCAATATTTTTTTCTTGCAGGATTTGATATTGGACTCGATTTATCCCAACAGCACAGGCTGCACTACATTTTTAGAGTACTGTTTTACTTTGTTCATGGACAACTTAATGTTTCAAGTGAACTAACCAGAAAGATAAGGAAAATAACGAAATCAACTGAAGTACTACTTGAAGTTGTTTTGAGTGACTCTGATAAAGATATCAGTGATGAGAGCAGTACTCTCCTACATCAGATCATGGGAGTGAAATCAAGATAGACTGAAATGAGAACTATGTGATGCAGATCTCAGGTCTGATCAGAATGATCTTGTTGTTATCGGAAAGCCCGGGCAGCATGTGCGCAAAGCTTCGCACTGTGACAACAAGCAACAATAGAGTTCACATGCCATGATCACTCTATTATTGCTTGTTCACGCCACATGTATGTATTGTTGTTCTTCGCGCACATCCCATTTGTAGTGAATCACACACTGTAACGCAACGCCACCAGAGAGGTCGCAACAATCTGAATATGGAAACTGAAGATAAGTTGTTCGATAATAATTATGTTAACACTTTGAGAGCCGGGTTAATTCAAGCGGTTCGCAAAAAGCAGCTGTTTCGAACGTGGCTTTGCGGATGAATATCTCCGCTCCTGTTCGCTCTAGCGACTCGGCGAAAATCTCAAAAAACGTGGTCAGTCTAGTAGATTAGACTCGAAAAAAAATTTTTTGCTTGGGGGGTGCAGGTTGTCTGTGAGTGACGTCATAAGTGGAGGACTTTTAGGCCACCTTGGCCCACTTTGCCTGGCCCTGGAGGCCAACCGTTAGGTGGTAGTATT
>Ga0210059_1015938_pt1 | contig 10896 bp, 10 predicted proteins | sample Ectturendosymbi2_FD_188042 | JGI IMG/M metagenome (GOLD analysis project Ga0210059, IMG submission 188042) | Ecteinascidia turbinata endosymbiont from Florida, USA - Sample 2 (SPAdes) (version 2) | ecosystem: Host-associated > Tunicates > Ascidians > Unclassified | place: Key West, Florida... | reverse complement strand
AGTTTTAATTTACACAAGAGACATCAAAAAAGTAATCGTCAAAATTCAATCCTTCACTCCGAGAAGCCAAATAACTGACAAACAAAACTAGGACAGAAATTTCGCTTGACAGCGGAAAGCACCGCATACAGTGAACGCAACTGAGGCGTGACCGAAACAACCCGTTTCAAATTCCATTCTATTTTAAAGATATTGCGCGCGAAGCCAGATGTTGCAACATTTACGGGAAAACAACTGGTGGTGGGGCTACGGTTGGCTTCCTCAGTCTAACCCATAACGATGCGACGACATCCACAAGTATAAAAGTAGCAATGCTTTGCAACGGTGCTGTGACATATACGCATGTTAAGGATAAAGACCGGATACGACGAACAATTGAGCAGCCTTTCAAATAAAAATACAAACTGAAATGTTTTGCATAGTCATGTACATGATGCTTCGGCAAGTGTTTTTACATAATGGCAGTCCACCTGGCAGAAGCGCCTGAAGCGTAATGTACACGGTGACGGACCCAACGCACCGTTGCAACTGAGCATGTGACTTGGTGATGGTGGAACTTACGCATATTTACCAATAGTGTCTACAAACAGAAAACGCTAGTGGAAATATTCGATTCACTTCAAGTAGACTGTTTTAGTTTTTCATTTGGTCTCCAATAAATAACATAGCGTTGACGTTCCCATTTCAAATCAGTATTTCTGCCGTTACATTACATTGATTTTACTTTAAACGGCATTCTAATTTCTTGAAAAGACCTTGTTATGAACGATAACGATGGTGATCAATGGTTCATTTGGGTTGCGAGCTGAAAAAACAATCAATGCCTACGCTTCGTTCAACGTGTCGTACGGCTGCCAACAAACACCCCTATCAGTGTTGCTGGTTTCAAATTAATGGATTGTTGCTTATTTTACCGCAAGTTCATAGAAAACACCAGACCACCCACGCGTCCCGTATATCACGTCACCGCTATTATATTTTCACTGCTTTTCTCACACTGATTGACAACAGGAAGTGGTTTCACTGCTGTCAGACTGGCGACGGTTGCTAGTCGCCATCATGGACGTCTCGTTTGTTGTGACAAGAAACAATCACAGACGGGGCGAGGAGGTCATTGCAAGCACGTCGCAACTTTATTTATTTTGAAGAGAAAATTAAACTCACGCAAAAGCAGCTGTTATGGAGGATCGTGGGAGCAGCAAGATTCAGAACAACGCCTCTAACAAGTAAAAAACGAAGTCTTAACTTACCACGCTACGACACCACAGACACTTCCAATCTTGCAGACGCAACACACTCCCGCAGGTCTTATCACACACGGAACACTTCGCACTCACTGCGAGGTTGCCCTCCAGCCACTGGTGTGGAGCCCATAACTACACAAATAAAATGCATTTCTTGAAAATGAGCTCGTGGTTTGAAACACTAGAAAATCATCGCGGAGTCCGCTCAAGCACTTACTCCATCTTCATCTTCTATGATGTTCTTCCCCACTGCGGACAGTGTTGCCCACTTGCAATTACTAGTGGCTTTGGCAGCACAGCGCTTGTGGGCTTTGAACTTGCAAACTGAAACAATCATTAGTCACGTTTGAACGTAAACAAAGGTGATGCACGAACAAGGTAGTCTTCGTTAACCCCCCTTAAGCAGCATCATTCTTACGTCACAAACACATGGGAATACAGCTTTCAACTCGGTGAGCAGCTATGTTCGACTGGTGGGAAGCGGAAACTGAAAACAATGGATTTGATGGTGCACGAAACGGTCTGGGCGATGCCGCCGCAACTGAAACAGCTCCAAACCAACTCACCGTCGCAAGAAAGTCCATGGTTCATCACTCCAGGCAGGATGTCACGGCATACGTTGCAATAAGTAGGTCGGTTGTGAGTACAAGCGTACCAGTTATGGCCTTCAGAGAAGTTTTCCACGTACAGTTGTCGCGGCTGTCACGTAGAAAAACAAATGAAGAGCGCGACGATCAATAATTGGCTGATCATTCCTCAAACGAGGGTTGGTTGCGAAGTGGTTCGGCACCGGCGAAAATAACTCCGGTGTTGAAGATCAATCCAAGTCTTATTTTGGTTTCAACCTGTCTGTTTTCGCTTTCAAAATCGAAAGATTAACAGCAATTATGTTAGCAAAGTGCTTTAGCAAGTGAAATGCTGACATCTCCCAATGAGTCGCAAACGTAATTAATTGTGTAATGACAAACAGCAAAGAGGAGATGGGATGCAAGAAAACCTAGCATTTTGTCACCCGATGGGCCTCTGGATAGTAAACACAATTCGTAGGTTCGCACCATTGAAATTTCCTATTACAAATGTCGGTTTCTTAAGAAAACCTAGCAAATATTCTCTGCGATTTCGATGCGATTCGAAAATGTCTTAAGTTTTAAAATGAAAAAGAAAAACAAGTTGAACGTGTTTAGTCATCCTTCCAGGTCACCCCCAACGTGATTTACTCACTCATGCGTAACATGCACGCGAGAGGTAGGCAACACGAAACAACCAAAGTCCAGTTGATTTTAGCGACAGTCAACGAAGAGATAATACGTAGCTTGTCAGGTCTTGATTTCCACTGCACAAGAAATATCAGCCTGTTTGAGTCGCACCCTATGTGGGGCTTGAGTTTAACAAATGAGGTCATCACTCCTCCGGCAGGAATACCAAGTGCCTTGTTAAAAATCAAACAGCATAAATTTCTTGGAAGGATGCGGAAAAATATGAAGCATTAATCTGAACTACGAGAGTTACGATAAGTGGGCTGGAGGAAATGAGAGTCTGAATGATAGTGACAAGAAAAAAAGTATCTTTAATTTATAAACAAAAAATACTCGCAATTTCAGAGGCTCGTACAACCTTGGACGCTACTTTGCTATACCGTATTTATTCGATTGCAAGCTGCGGCTTATACAGCTTTTTCCATCATTTCGTGCGGCTTATAATCAAGGGCGGCTTACACTGTTTATTTCCTTACCTTATCGAAAGCTAGAGATGACGCTCATTCTTTCCTTGGCTACGTTTTGTTGAACAAACTCACTTTCACATTCTATTCTCTTCCTTAACGTGTACACGTGTCACAGGAGGGATTATGATGAACAGAAGGTAGTCATAGTGATGTAAATATCATTACCGGGTTGTCAAAAACGCGAAACGTTCTATTACACGAAAGTATCTCAGAGGCTCAGGTAAACTACGTTCAAGTGCGGCTACAATCAAGGGTGGGTCACATTAATTTTTTAACATCATTTCGTGCGGCTTACAATCAAATAAACACGGTATTTGCTTAACTGCGCCACCAAAGCTGCTATGCTGGGTTCGATTCCCGATCGGGTCACACAGAAGACTTGAAAAAGATACTTGCGACTAGTGTTCCCTCTAAGATAATTCTACACTGAGCAAATGTTTCCTTTGTCGCGCACGAAGCGCATGCAACTGCGTAACCATGCAGAAACACAAACAATGAAGTGTTAACAACGTTAAAAGAGCTATGCGATATATATACCGTATTAAATTTAGAATGTTGCAAGTGCGCGAGAATGAGATTTCACTGCGCAAATGGTCTTGTAGTACTGCGCATGCGCAGCTTAGAGGGAACGTTACTTGCGACCTGTCCAGCCTCGTACTGGGCATTATTGGAAGGCAAAGGGAAGAGTTCACACGCGGTTGTGCCACTGACTCGCCACCAGTGCAGCATTCACTGCGAAAGTAGCCTCGTGGCCCACGGCGCAGAGTAAGTGGAGATGGGCGCCGCAGACCACTCGTGACATTCCGAAGGGAGGACAAAAGCAGAGTATAAACGAAACTGAACACTGAAGTTTTAGAAAAGGCGAAGGCAGGGGTTTGGGCAAGCATCGCAGCAAGATTCAAATCAACGCCAAGCAGAGCGTCAAGCATGAGCACACTCTCATCTCACCGAGAAGAACTCCCCGGCCTGCACAGCCTTTATGGCTGATATCCACTCATCCATGTCTTTGCGTGACTCAGCGCAGAGGATAAGTCGGTAAGAAGGACCGATGATCTGGCAAAACATCGACACAAGCATATCATCCACAAAACATCGACACAAATATATTAACAAAGTTGGAAAAATAAAACCGGTTATCTTCGCATTCACTTCCAATTGTATTTAAAGAGAAATGAAAAAATATCGCCGAAAAGCAATAAACATAATACTATTTTAAGTAATTCGCTCGAAACTGAGTTGCACGACAAAAACCACACGACTATCTACAGATGGCAGTCAACTGGTTTTGCGGGCATTCTCGATTAACACTAAATCTAACCGTACTTCTCAAACTGTTTATGCAGCCCAAATGCCAATCGATGTTTTCACACATACGCAGCAAGAAGCTTTTGATTTGCAATTAACTCATTGATTCAGGGGCTCGGAGGTGTTATCAAAGCAAAATATGGTCTGATGATGATGTGAAGGTGCACGAGCTGAAGAAGAGACGAAAAGAAAATTTCCTTCGCATGGTGATACAATGCACGAAATGCAAGAGCGGCATCCGGTAAACACCAGCATTGCAGTGATGCGCACACAATCAATGACACTGGGGAGAAAAACAACGGCGTTTGTGACGTCAAAGGCTGCGCGCGACCAACAGTTTGCTGCGTGGTCACGTGATCGCGGGGTAAGTTCGCTTTCTTACCGAAAAGCTGCAGTTGACATTTTTCGTGCTTCGTTCCGCAACGCTTGAGTTGGCAAGGTCCACCTCGTTGAATATTTCAGACTGCAGTTAGAAGGAATGACGTTTAAGCAACTTTGCATCAATGCTTCACAAAAGAGAGCGGAAGTTTGCCATTGACATGTTTCACACACGAATGAGCACCAACACGGAACAGATTCAAATTCACAAGTATTACAAAGTCGTGTTGCAAGCATGAACAAAGCGAAGCCTGTAATTTAAATGAGGGTTGGGGATTCTGCGCTCATTCACTGCGCTCCACGTCAGGATTTTTCTTGCCCAAATTATGTTCAATTTGCGAAGTAGAGCAAAAACACCCAGGTGTACTTTTTTGTACTTTTCATCGCACGATATAATTATGAATTTTCTGCGGCCCGTCCATAATGTTCCACAATTCATGCGGCAAATTTATTCCCAAACTGATTTAAATGAAATAATATTGGACATTTCCCGATGCGAATTTTTTGTCATCAGGAAAGCTTGCTGGCTTTCGTCAACACCTTCGTGGTCATGTACGTTTCAAAAAAGGTCTAGCGAGGTCACCCCAGCCGATGAGGTTAAGTTAGTGCGTGGACTGCATTCAAAGACAGAGTCACACCACAGCGCCTCTCTTCCTTACATCCGCTCTTTTGGCGTAGAACAGTCTTCGAGACCGCAGCTTGAAATACCGAGAGTGCCACCGCTGAAAAAAAAGGTTATAAATAGAATGAGCAAGCAGCTATTTGGTGAAAACCTTCAGGCAGCAACATATGACATTACGCCACTTCCTCCTTTCAGGATTAAAACGAAATTAGCAACATCAATGCAAACCTTCTGCCGGAGAGGTGCAGTGAGTAAATACCCTGTCAGGAAGCACGCCTTTCACACTTTCAATGCAAACTAGAAAACCAAGCAAAGCATTTGAACATCAAAACATGTTGTTTTCTCTTTGTTTTACGTAGGAAGACCATGTTTGCATATAATGTGCCAGTGTTACTTCTAAAGATACCGTGGACAAACAGGTTAAAATACGACTAACAACGCAACCTACCAAAGACAGAACTTCAAACGACTACTTGAACAAAAGTGACGAATAATTATGTAGGATGACAAGCAACACAATAGTTCATCGCTAGAAAGCTCACCTGAAACGACGATGAAGTTTGTTTTAACAGAACTCCTTCCTTGATACAAGTCTGAATGCAAGAACATAAAAGCACGTTGCGTCAAAATAGTATGAAGTCGACATCTGTGGGTGTTGCGCCAGCAAGAAAGCACAACACATTAAACAACACTAGTAGCACTAGCATAGCACATCACACTTGCTGGATGACATGCGTTAAACACGGTTTGGATCCACAAAACGGGATATTTAAAGAAGAGTGGTGTGATGTGCGCATGACAAATATTCGTGTACCGCCAGAAGTAGTTGCGACAGATAGCAATGACCCCATACGACAACAGGCTATGAAGAGGTTTCCAACATACGTGCCGCAGGCTACGATTTGTTCACCGTGACAAATATTCAAAGTGTGGAAAGCGTATCCTGTAACACGCTTTTAAAAGTTCTGAGCGATGATATCAACCGCTACGCAACTCCATTTCATCTGTTTCCAAGCAGCTTCAAACAACTTTTTACAAAATGGGTATCTTTTCAGAACTTCCATATAAATGTAGCAGTCTGTGTTTGTAAAGGGCCGTTTCCATAAATCAAACTGAGGCAGGCAGAAGTCTGGCGAGGATCGGTGTGTACCATAAGAGTTTGTTATCTAACATTCTGTACCAGCAACAATTGGCAAGTGGCTCCTTTGGCCAAAAGAAAACCCGTCAAGATCAGGGACCAACACAAAGTTCTAAAACCAACCGCGATACCACCATCTCATATAGTGTGCCGTTAAAGCGTCAAGTATTTGAACTTGATGAGCAACAAAAAACCGCCAAGCGAAAGACAGCACAGTCAATCAAAGCGACCGACAAGCTGGGGTATTTATAGCACGGCAGTGCGCACTTCCCTTCCGGAGTCGTGCACAGAGGAAATTCGATGATTTTGCTCCAGGAAGGAGGCTGAGTGACAAATGACAACACAAGTTAGTGGTGGTGGCGGTAGCTCCTCCACTCTTACCATTCAAGTGTCACTTTACAGAAATACATTTTTAAAAAAATAAACAAGACCACAGCGCCAACACTGGAAACCACAGTATTTGCTGTCGCTTCTAAATAGCGATAAAATCTGTACTGAAAAGCACTCTTTGGGTGTTGATCTATACGCAGAAGTGAACACCTAGGTGGAAAGCACCAAACATAATCACGGTCGACAAAGTAAATCAGGATCGCAATTAGGAGCGCGAAGGAAATCATTTTACAAGTTTAAAAAAGCAAGAAAACAATCATCCCATCATAATCAGCAAGATCGTCTTGTAAAACGCAGGAAAAAAGTCTTTGACAATCTCGATCAGTGAGCTCAACAAATGTTGCGGTCGACATGCTTTCACACAAGTTTTGTGGAAATTCTGCACATGGTTGACGAATAAAGAAGACAGCAGATGCATAGATATCGGACAACATGAAGAATGAACATCTTACAACGAAAAACAAAAGAAAAACAGAGAAAGAGAAACGCTGGTAACAAGCCCTAAAATCTCCAGGGTTTTAATAGCTGCAGATATCAAAAAGATGCTTAATAATGCATTTCACTTATCTGATCTTTCCTTTAAAACATGGACACTGTGATATTAACTGACACACATTCAATTGGAAATAACGCAACTGACATGTTTGAAAAAAGAAATGTTCAGTTCAGGCCGTTCCAAGGCGTACGGTTTGTAAGGTTCCTGTTTTTCTCTACAATGGCCTGCAGATAGCAGTGTATGTTGAAGCACAAGGCATATGCAGTGTGTGATGAAGCGCGGACCATAATTTGTTCTTATAAGTTACTTGAACCAAAACGCATTCGTAACACTGACGATAAAGAACAGGTTGAACTTTCGTCTTTTATGTGACATGTTTTGCCGAGTCGCATATTCAGATCGCCTTGCAACTACATGTTGCGTGTCTCACTGATCAGTTGTCCAACGTTTTAGGCGAGAAAATATGCTGCTTTCCAATAACCGTGAACACTAATTTTGAATAATCGAAATGGATGACATATTTTTCGTCGGTGTACCACAAGCATGGCGCCGTTCCAGGCAAGTTACTTCCTATACGAAACCATGGTAACATATAAATGAAACCGATTACATTACAGTGAAAGCAATCGGCGCTGACTTAAAATAGAAAAAGTACGATGACTCATGGCTCAGCCAATGCATAATGACGTCACACGTTCTGCTTCATAAATAATGTTTAAGCATTCCTTGAATACCGACCGTCAAGGAAGAAAATTGTGCTTTCGATATATGCAATTTTCCCACCAAAATTTCAATCTTTTTTTTTCCATTGAACAAAATTAGTCTCTGCTTTGAATAAACAAAATTAATTTTTGACAACAGTCTTTCGCTGGTTTCCTCAAAATTAGCTGATGGTTTAGGAATTATCAAACAACAAAAAACGCAGAATATATTGGAAGCACATTTGAATTTGCATGCCTTGTGTAAATACATATATAGTCTCACTTTTCAACAGAGCTGTAATGGAAGTAGCACTTACACCATGATTGAGCTGCCTTTGAGTAGAAACCTTCCGTAACAATGATTTCAAACCATCGTGTCCTTCTCCATCACTGTCAGATGAAAGGGCAAGCTCAGATGAGCGATGAATATCTTGAAACGATTTCATTATTGACTGTAATGAAAGAAAAGCAATGTTTTTAAACTAAAAAGAGGACATGGGTTTGCATCACTTTTTGACAAGCTAACTTCCAAACCAAACCATAAACTAAAATGTGAAAACCTGATCATGAACCTGCAACAATTGACAAATAAATCTCCATTAAATTTCACAACATAAACTAAAGATATACCATTAAACATATCACACAGATTTCCAAACAGCACCCCTCACATCTAAACCAATTGCAAATAAACTTAATTAGATCTAAGCTACTTCATAATAAAAGTGCTTTCAAATTTCAAATATATACTTTTACCTTTGCTTCAATAAAGCAGATGTTTTGAACAACACCATCAACAGAAGCTTAAAATCCAAAACATAGCAATTTTGAAATTTCCATTGAATCCAGTACAAATACAGTTTGTTATTAAAAGCACATGTCAGCTATCATGTGCTGATAAATAATATAAAAATATTTTGTTATCATGTAAACGTGCCACTCTTCCATGAAAAGTGCACACACAAAATGCTCATGGCAGGAAATAAAATATATGAATTATTCACTTTTAACAGCTGTCACAAGTTTACACATAAGAAGTGAACCAGGTTTCAAAATCACTAAAGAGTTGGTGACAGCCAAATTTTAGATGCAACATGCCAAGAGACTTATCACCCAAGATTAAAATGGCAATCCAAAAATCAGCAAACACTGCAAATCAAATCATAAATGAAAACCACACATAATTTTAAGCTACCAATTTTTTAACAAGCAAAATTACATTGGAGAATGATAGCATAAAGATGTTGATGAACAGTGGCCAATTTTTAATTGACTACATACCTGATTCAAACTCTCAATAGATAAAGGATACCACCAACATTCAGACTGGACAGTAACATTTACAACAAAATCTTTGATAACATAATAAGTACATGTGTAACAAGAAAACAGTTACATAAAAAAATTATCTCAATATAGTCAAAATACGCAAGAGATTTTCTTGTGAAACAACCCCTTCAAATCTTTTGAACAAAACGTGATCCAATTCAGTGGTTTCCAGATTTCTCTAATGTTATCCTAACATGTAACAAAATCATCTTGCAAGATTTCTAAATTACATGTCACAGAACTGACAAACTATGACTGTGAAGCAAAGATGGCAAAGCACCTAGCAATAATGGCCAACAAAAACATTGGGTCAAATGAAATACCACAAAGGCAATAGGTTTTGTTGTCTACATGCCGCAACTTTCAAAGTGATCTTTAATTATGTAGTTAACATTGAAACTAAAAAATTGTGTACCTGTGGCAGAAAACCCACAAACTGTGGTTTGTCCTAATTAGTTAGACCAAATTAGCATATTTTTACTTTGAATGTTTTTGAAAGCAGAAAATGAAGCAGCATTTATGTGTGGTAGAAGATGTGTAAGCAAGAGCAAAGAGCTTAAAATGTATATATGGAATGCAAAAAAAGTTTTTAATTTGACCAAAATTAGAGTATTTCTAAATTTGTCAAAGCCTGTATGACGAAGACCTCACTGATAAGTTTTATGTACTCAACTTTAACACATTCACTGCCAGTGTACAAGATACTCGTACTTTGAGTTCTCGCATTAGCCACTATTTTCACACCATTTTGCAACTCCATAACTTGCCACGTGATTGTGCTAGAGAGCTATTCAAACCCTCAAAAGATGCAGCAAGTCTTCAAGTTTGCAATGAAAAAAAATTGGTTTTGGGTTTTTTGTATGTAACATCATAAGTGGGGTAGGTTTTTGGCCATTTTGGATCAGGTTACCTGGCCAAGGTTCCCAACCACTAGATGGAATTTTTTGACTCAAGTTTTTATTGGAAACTAGGCTAGAAACCGAGTCTTTTAAGCATGATTGCACAGTATCTAAACCTTGTATGTGAAAAGAGTTTCAAAGACAAGTGCCCCATTTCACTTGCATAGCCTGGCTTGGTTCTTATACACTCACCACCATTCCTACTATGCACATAAGTACATTGCACTAACCATTTATTTAGGCAGCAGATTGTCCTTTGCAATTCTAAATATGTTAAGACACATCCAAAAATGCTGAAAACACTAGAGTTTCTTTGCTTATACAATGTAATTTAGTATATTCAAGAAGAAATATAAACAATATCAGTGAGGTGTTGTGGCTTGAATTATTTATAATTTTTAACTTTTGTTGCACTGTACCACAGGTATTTCTGTTAAATGCAGCGTGATAACATAAATGTGAGGATACATGGATTACTTCTGTAGCATTTACTACAAAATTTTTCTTGAAAAATTTTATGCAACATTAACACTTTGGCGTCTGGCTGGTTTTGGCAATTTTTGCAAAAAAAACAGCAGTTTTCGGTTGCATTACCAACACCCTAGCTCCTCCGCCGATTGCGCTAGAGAGCTGTTCAACGGCTCAAACGGATCGGCCAGTCTAGTAGATTG
>Ga0210059_1015937_pt1 | contig 10896 bp, 4 predicted proteins | sample Ectturendosymbi2_FD_188042 | JGI IMG/M metagenome (GOLD analysis project Ga0210059, IMG submission 188042) | Ecteinascidia turbinata endosymbiont from Florida, USA - Sample 2 (SPAdes) (version 2) | ecosystem: Host-associated > Tunicates > Ascidians > Unclassified | place: Key West, Florida... | reverse complement strand
TCCTGCATTGACTGGTTGTTGGGTGATAGCCTACCAGGCCAGATAGCTTTTTTAAACATGATATGCAAGATTGTTGATTTGTGACATTGACTTGTTAGACTGAATTTTTAATCAGTCATTTCAATATAAATGACAAATTTTAAGCCAGTGTAATGTTTTGGTTTATAGAATAGCATTTCTATGAAGTTAGGTTTGGTTAAAGTGGAACAATGGGTAGAATTAACAAATAAAACATGAATGTGAACTCATGGATGATGTTAAAATCTAACCATTGTTGCCAAAAAAATGCCCAATGAAAAACTTGTTGCGGCAACAGAACCATCACCAGAAAGTCTTCTATTGGGGAGCTTCACAGTACATTTGATTTGTGCGGCAGGGCTTGACATTCTGAAATTTGAACAAACATCACTGTTTTATAGTGCTTCATATTTCAATTTGGGAAGGGGGATTGGAGCTTTGTTTTGGAGGGGCTAAGCCCACCAAAGGCCCCCCGTGGTGACTGGACTGTGTGGCAAAACTCAGCTTGCTTTTTAATGCAATTGACTCGGAAAAGTACTTAGGTTATGCAATATGTCAAGCTTGGAAGAAAAGATATATCAAACTTTATGTTTACAAGCATGACTGGGACCAAATGATACAACGCATTCAAGTGTCTACTCTGCTTCGAGGCAAAATCTGTGTCCTTGATTTGAACACAATTAGTTGAAGTAGTCATATGACAAGCATGACACGCAGAGACAATTGGTTGGGATTTAGGAGTTTATAGTTAGTGTTTAGGATCAGGGTTTGTGGTCAAGTTTTAGGTTTAGGAGTTCAATGTTTAATGTTAGGGTTTAGCCTACAGTTCACTTCATGCAAACAAGAAGCTGCTAACTGCTTGCCATCCCTGAAACCATGACAACCATCATCCATGCATGGGACTGAGCTTTTACAGATGTCATGGTCAACTAAGCAGTAAATGCGTTCCAAACTTGTCATGTGACTACTTCAACCAATCGTGTTTAGCTAAAGGCAAAATGGCTCCAGCAGTCATTTTGCCTTATGAGGCAAAATAGACCCAGTACAAAAATGTATGTTGTGCATCGCAATACACTTTCGGATAGTTTTCGGAAACGGATAGTATGATTTCAACCAAAACAGGATTCGGATCGGATATCATTTTTCAAAAACAGGATAGGGCGGGATAGTGAAAATCCACTACCGATCATCTCTGCCGCACATGTCTGCAGTGTTCCCACTGCATGAATCATGTCTTCCTGCAGCAGTCCTGTGATTGTTTTACTAGTGATTCGTCGTAGGCATTCACCTACACCTACCGGCCTAATGCCATTGTCTTTTTTCTTGAGTAGAACAAGTCTGCATGCGAGGAGAGTTGATATGTAATCGTGTGGAATGGTGTCCATCCCAAGACGCCTGGCCAGAGAGGCAATTTCGTCAGCTTCTGTGAGTGGGTGCCATATGATTTTGAACAAATCATGTCTCTCCATGTTTCCATGTCAATCTGTGTTGATCCTCTAGATCCCGATGAGTTGTTGGCATTGGATATGATTTCATCTTGAGTTATGTTTTCAAAGATAAATGTCTCTGTTTTGGTTTCGGGCTTGTCAATTATGGCAGATTGTTTTAGTTCTGCCCAGGTTTTTTTTATGGTTTCGCTTTGGTGAACGCAAGGAAATTTTAAGAGACCACTTGGAGGAATTTGAGAGACCGTTCTCCATTGATGTGATCTCAGGTCACTATATTTTGAGAGACCGTTGGAGGAATTTGAGAGACCGTTTTGGTCCCTCAAAACACCTTAAAAAAACACTGGTTCTGCCGCTTTTGGGTGCTTGTCTTTCAGTTTCTTTTTGATGTCTGTAATGATGTCATGTTTTCCATCATTGGCATTATCCGCATATTTAAGGGCCTTTTTCACTTGTCCTTGCAGCATCAGTCTACAGAATGCTTTCTGGTCTGATTGTTTTTTGTTTTGAATGATTTTTCGTCTTGTTTGAATAGCTTCACACTCTGAGATCAGTTTGTCTAGCTTTCCGTGTTTCCACCATTCCATTATTTTTTTTCAAGTATTTGACACGTTCTCTGTTTTTTATTTGAGTGATGGCTTTTGGACAAAGGTGGACAACCGCTAGTTTATAAATAGCGTCTCTGCCGCTACCGCTCTTTGTTAAATTTAATAGCGGTGCTACCGCAGCCGTTCCTGATTAAAAATAGTAGCGAGCTATCGCTACCGCTATTTGCTACTGCTCCTTTTGCTGCGCTTAAAAAAAGTTTTAGTCTTGTTTTACAGACGTAGGATCAATTTTGACAAACCTAACCTTGAAATGTTTTTTGTTAGAAGTTGTTAAAGAAAAAACGTGATTTGAAAAAAATTGTCATTGAACAGTTATGATATAGGAAAAATTATTTTACAGTGCATGCACATATAAATGAAACACAGACTGCAGAAACGCCCGTATAGAGTGCATTTAGCTTTTTGAGTCGATTGTTGTAGGCTAGCAATCGCGTTTATCAATGCAAGTTTCGTGCTGAGTGTAATTTACTCAAGAAAATCGTCAAGCAATGAAAGATCAAAACGGTTTGTCACAGAGTTTAAATGCGCGTGTAAATTGAATTAGGCCCGCAACCAGGGTGGGGGACAAACCGGGCAATCAAAGCCTCTCACGAAATTTTTATGCATTATTTTTTGGATTTTCAAAAAATATTATGTTGATCTATGTTTCATGTGAAACCCCTGAACAAATTACAGACTACTTGTGCTTTAAACAGGTCCTTGCTTCTGCATGGTTCAATGTATTCGTGATAGTAGTTTTGTGTAGAACGTAGTTTATATAGCCTGCGTGTAAAGAATGGTTATTTAGGCATTCGAGAGCGAATTGACCAACCACCGTTTCCTTAACATTTCAGCTTTTGAAAGTGCAGCCTAAGTGTTGAATGCTTTCATTTCAAAGGTGTGCAATGCATATTAAGCAGCCGGCATCAGCTCTAGAAAAATAAACCTAACATCAACAATTGAAACCTCTCGATTTACTGTAAAAGCTTTCGAGGAATCTGCCGACAGGTCTGCTTTTATATTTTTGCGATGATTAAAACTCGCACATATCTGTAGGCCTATTCAAGTTACGAGTCCCCGCAAAGGTGACAAGCAAGTGAATCAGTCAAGCTAATCATTTTTATAGGACATCGATTTCACATACCACTACACATCCACAGTACTGAAATCTTACTCATATACAATATCCTATCATAAATTTATTTTACCCATTATGTAATTAAGTTTCCCTGTCAGTACATTCAATGCCCATGCGTACCTTTTCGCAATATCTGAAAAACTTTTGCATGAAAATATGCAAAAAAACACTAAGAACCACCCAGAATTTATTTAACAACTGAGGAAAATCAAAGCCAAGTGGTCAGAAAACAGTTCTTTTTCTTATGCGAAGTTGTAGCATCCAAAGTTTAGTGTTATATTCGGACAATGATCACATGCAAAAATCGACATCATGTGATTTGCGTCTTAGCACATGGAGGTGAATAAAATTTTTGCAAGATCGTGATGATAAAAAAATCAATCACTTGACGTTGTGTGGTTGTGTCAGATAAGAATGTCAATTAAAGGAAATTTTTTCAACACCAACTCTGCTTGTTTAGCCCAGGCGATGGCCACTTGTAAAAAAATGGCATCATGTAATTTTTACTTTACACACGGAGGCAAATAAAATTTCAGCGAAATTGCAATGATAAAAAAAGCCCAACTACCTGACGTTTAGTAGGGCTATGCCAGGTTTAAATATAAATGAACCAAAACTTCCGTCAGTGTTAACATTTGCATGTAGAGTTAAAAGAACAAAAATGTGAGATTCGCTGATTTAAATTATGTTCAAGCAAACTCACGATAACAAGTTTAACGCGAAGTGATATATCCGTCATTTCACAGGAAAGACTTTCCTGTAGTTCTCCCAGAACGTTTGGTTTTCAAAACGGGGCGGTAGGAGATTGAGCGGACGTGCTGTAGCATGCTCGGAAACCTAAACTCTAAAGTGACCATGAATTGTTATTTGGCAACGCCCACAGATTGTGCGAACTTTTTCAGCAGTTATCACTGATGTTGGAAACTAAAAAATTAATGTGAAGCAATAAACATAGCGATTGCACGCACAACGCGAGTTATACAGTAGAAAAAGTTTTGGTGTTTGGCAAAGTGGCCCTATTTGATTTTTGCTGAACACCAGAACTTTGAATGAGTAGCAGAAAACAAAAATAATGCGCTTTCGGTGCCTCGTTTAGTAAAAGTGTAAAATTCTTCAATGAAAATAGTTTCACACAGGAGACAGATTTTTTTAGTGAGTAGGGTAAATTACTGATTTGGAGTACTATAGGAAATATCTCAAATTAAGTCCGATGTCTAGCAGTATTCTTTTTACAACACAAAGTAACGCAGATGTCTCGAAATGTTTCAAGTGAAGACAGAGGGGAGCGAACAGAATGTATTGGTGAGTGATTTCAGGAAAATGTTTGCAAGACAAATATCAAAAGTACAGCTTCATCGGCGAAGATTCCAAAGCAAAGTGCGCAAACACTTGAAGTTGCTGCACAACGTTAAAAGCATGACAACTTCAACATTTGAATGTAACTTTGTTCTGCGCATTGGATTCATTGTAAAAGCTTGCTGATCGATGTCCAGTGTTGGCTTGATACACTGTAATTAACATGACGAGATGTTTCGGTGCAAAAATAACCGTAACCATTTAGTAGGTTTGCTTACAAGCAGTGCAACCCATGGAATACAAAGAAGCTTTGCTTTCTATGCGCGTTAATGCTAAGTCGTAAAACAATTTGCATTTTCAACTTGGTCGGTTTTGAAGAGTGTTTTCCAAGGTGCTTAGATATATAAAAGCTTCGTTGCAAGTAGGAGGGTAGACCAGCGAGACCGCTGAATTGCAACATTGTATCAACAACATTTCGATTTGGGCAAAACACGTAGCGCAACAACTGATTATGTTACTTGAAAAGCAACAGTGGATGTCTGTAATCGCATAGATTATGTTGCTCAACGACTGACATCTCTTAGTAGACAAACTGGCGATTTTTATTCAATTTTGATGTGCATTTTTTGTTCAGCGAAAAGTTTGGTTTTTCACGGGTGCAAAATTTTTGTTGCTGGGCTTGTGTATCTAAGAAAATGCAAATGGTAATGAAAACAGACAATGCTATTATTACAGTGGAGTAATAACGGTGTCATTCACGGTTCTCTAAGACGATATTTTTTTCATAAGACTAAAGTCGTCAGATTAGAAAAAAGGGAATTATGTAGTTGTTGAGCTTAGTTAGCACAATCCGAGGCACGAAGCTCAAAGTGAAGACCCTTGCGACCACTTTTACAAAAATAGCGTTTCCCCAAATTAACTGCAATGTGAAAGAAATACTGTGACGCCTGTAAGAAAAAGAACGTGCAATGTAACAGAAAAGCGACATTTCATTACAAAGGTAAATTACAAGAAGTTTTGTCGTGCTGGTTTGAATGAAATTAAATACGACTACGTAGATTCCAAACAGGATTTTTATCTACAGTGTCATGTTGCAGCAACAGACATGAAAGCACTTTGCAAAAAACAAACGACACTTCAAGCAGTGGTGTACCTCGGGTTTACCGCGCGTGGGGACAAACTCAGTTTAAGCGCTCCCCAGCCCGTTCGTGGCAGCATAAAATAAAAGAAACACTGCAATCTGATGCTTTACTTGCAATTATCTAATTCCAAGCACAAAGTTTTCTTGCTTTTGCTGCTGAAAATTTATCAGTTATTTTGTCAGAAAGCTGGTACGATTTAAATGTGTCACATATTTTAACCTAGAAAATATCTAACGCCAGTGATTCTCTGTTGGACGTTTTGCTATCAATTTTGTGATCTGAATTTCGGTAATCATGTCTGTGGAGATAGCCTACTCAGTTTATAGGTGAAACTACATAAAACACAGGTAGCAGCCGAAGCAGCGGTAGAGCAGGGTCAGTAAAAGTATTGAGGGAAATGCAAACTTACAAAAAACAAAAAATTCTTCACCATTATGTGTGTCTGTTGAGCAACAATGTTGACTTAAAAAATAATAACAGAAAGTGTAGGAAACCATTCTGAATGTTGTGGGTGCGTGAATAGCTGCAATAAATTTGTTTCAACTAGATCTTGTTAACCATGAAATTCCCTATGATACTGTGATGAAAAGTTACGCCCCTTTTGCCTCCTTTTTGAAAGAACAGGGGAAGCAATGCCCCCGCTCTCCGCGCGTCCCTGAGAGCAACGGAAACGTACACAATTATAACTAATATACTCAACGCTGTTGCCCATTTGCAATTAGAAGTTAAGTTTGCAAAAGTAGTCAGGATTTATTTAAACATCCCACAAATAAAAATCATCACAATTATCTTCAGAACCACATCGAATCCATTTCAACATGAAGTTTGTCAAACCATCAAAGATCAAATAATTTCGTAGACATCAGATATGTTGTCGTAACAACATACTAATAAGGTTTATCGCTGCTCTAAAAGCATGCGCAGTTGCATGCACTGTGAATGCTGGATTCCCATCCATTGTGACGCAACTATAGAATGAGAGCGAAGTGGGAAAGTTCGCAAGCTTGGCTATCTGAAAGCATTGTGACGCAACCATCAGTCAAACCATAAGCGGGCCCTGGTTGCTGAAGACACAAGCGACGCCTTAAAACGCCACTAAGGTTTGTTGCTCCCTCTGCGAACCTTGGTGATCTTTGATCAGATTTTGCAACTGGGTGTCAGCGACTGGCATTCGACATTTTGTAAATCGTAATTACTAGCATCCGCTGACATTTGACATTTCGTAATTGTTACACGACATTCCCACCTCAGTTTACGCCCTCAAAATGCTGCGCCTGGGGGAAGATGTCTTCCCTTTCCCCCCTGGCTACGCCTCTGTCTTCAAGACAGAATCATAAGTTTGCTTCAAGTTATGCATACAGCCAAATATTCTGAAGTCGAAGCAAGCAACAAAAACTGTCATACTGACATATACTGTAAAAACCGTAGTTGCACATGCAGCGAAATGTTGAACCCAGTGCTATATTTTCCAAGCATTCAGTAATACGCAGCTTTACCTGTAGCAGTAGCCAATGCTTCGAAGTCCCAACTGCTTTAATTTGTCGTTGATGCTTAGTTTTTACCGAATTAACGTGGAACCTATCGATCAGGTCAAAAGCAACCTGAGCTAAATCTTTCCTAATGCTGCTAGCTTACCGCAAACAAATAATCCAAAATCAGAGCAAAACAGTGAGAAGAGTAGTTACTATCAACGTGTGCTGACAGAGGAGCTCTTGCGAACCTCCTCCTTTGGCCACCAGTCACGCCAAAGTAGCGAATAGCGGTAGCGGTAAAATGGTGATAGCTCGATACCACATTCATTTTTTTTCAAAAAAGAGCGGCTCTATCGCTAACGCTACTGGAAAATTAGCTCACTGCAGTAGCTCGCTATTTTAGTAGCTCGCTACTGCCTAGCTCTGCTTCTGGAGTAGTAATGGCAGAAATACGTGAAGCATGTGGATTGCTACTGACTCCCATCTTTTACTGCCGTTAAAGTGTCCTTTAAGACGAGATACTTCTGCAATTAATGTTTTTCCAGCTTTTCCACTTGGGATGTGCATATAGTTTTTCTTCCATTAAACAATTTTTTGGTAAGCCGAATTGAGACTTTTTTGATTTGCTTAATGTCTTTCATCTTGCCCTATGCTATAGGTGTTTCCCTTTGGGTGGATTCCTTATCTTGGTCTTTGCAGCTATCGCAGAACCATTTCAATTTGTTATCCCTAGAATTGTCTTCCAAGTATATGGAATATTGATCTTGTGGTGTTCCAACACAGATGCAGTGGTACCATTTTGTGCACCCTCCATTACACTCTAGGCCTTCATCAAAGTCGTCAAGAATTTCCTTACAAACTCCACATTCACTCATCCCTGCTGCCCCAGCGGCCTTTCAGGACTTCACAAACGGCTTCAATCAGTCTACACTACACATCTGAGCCTATCATTTTCCCTTATTCAAATAAAATGTTAACGAGACTGACCCCAGTGGCAACACTGCCAAGATCACCAGCAACGATGAGAGTCTGCTCTCATGTTCAGGCCACTGGTGCCACTCCTAGTGTTTTTCCACACGATCTAGTGTTTTTTCATTTCATCTAGTGTTCTATTGGTTTTTCATAGGTGTCTAGTTTTTTCAATGAGTGAGCTGAATATGATTAAAGTACAAATTTTGTGTAATTGTAAGTGTGATTGAGACTTTTTGATTTTGTGCAATTGTAATTTGCAAACCTTCTACCAAATAGATCTCAAATTACACAAAAGCATACAATCTGTTCAGAGTTAAATGAGTCGAGGTGACTGTGGTGATCTGTTAAAAGTTTCAGTGATCTGTACAGCCTACAAACAAACACAAGCGTTGCTGCTGAAGGTTGTGGCTATGTTGAATGTCATGAAACAGAGGTGCCATTCACCCATTTGCCTAAATTTCACATTTCAGACCATAAGGAATTTCTCAAGAGCAATGGCATGGAAGTGTGGTTGGTCTTTTCCTTGTGATAATTTACCATCATCCATGTTGTGTGAAGGTGTTGCACTTCACCAAGTCATGTTAAAAGATTGTAAGGCGTAAAAGAATAACTGTTTGCATGTGTTTGTGTGTTTATGTGTGTTCTATGGTCCATCTTGTCTAAGACTAATAAACACATAATGTTCGAAACACCCGCCTGCTCCGGAGTACCACACCAATTTTCTTGTAATCTGACAAATCTGTCATATACTTGTGATCTAGTGTTTTCTTTTTTTTGTGAATCTACATCTTTTCATCATGAAATCTAGTGCTTTTCCGTAACAACAGGGTGGCAACACTGGTTCAGACGTATCGTGTCTTCAAAGTTACCGATTTGGTGTGGTTTTCATTGACCCAATCCCTTTTCTTGACTCGATTGCTACACGTAACAGAACAGTAATACCTACTGCTTAGTTACATTTAGCACATTTCATCAGATCATTATTTATTTACGTAGCCTCGTGCCAAAACTTTGCGTGTGCTTTTTGCCTGTTAAGCGTTTAATATAATTTTAGTTAGGCCGACAGGCTATGCAGTAATGAGGGCAAAATGTAGCTTGCTATTGAATAAAATTTTTAAAATGCCAGAAACGGGCAAACAAAAGAGACGTGGCCTTGGCTAATATGAATAGATCAAATGTCATTCACTGCATGCCTTTTTCATTGAATTGTTTTTAGAGGTGTTGCATGTGTGCATCAAAAACTTGTTCTACTTTTGGTCATATAAATGGTTAAATTTTTTCGATATTCTAGGTTTAAGTGGTTGAAACTGACTCATATGACTAACTGAGCATCTCAATGCATTGCTGCTAAAACTGATTGCGATTTATGTTGAAGTCTTTGAAGTGTCAACTATTGCGGTGTTGTAAAACAAAGGTACAGCATGAGTTAATTTGAATTATGATGCAAATTTTTCTCGAATCATACTGAATTGGATTATATGTAGACCAGTGGTTTGTAAACTACGGCCCGCGAGACCATTTCATGCGGCCTGCCGGCACTTGCAGAAACTCCTATGCATCACTTATTGTTTTAATAAATTAGTCATATGACGAAATATTTGCGAAACTTTCTTGCGATTATTTTACTAAGTCGAAACTGTAAGTAATCAAAATAGTACTTCCGCTTTCCTGCAAAGAGCTTTTCGTTGTTATTTGAGACGCACAGTTTAGTGTTTGTGACTTCGACAGAATTTTTGTTAAAAAATAAAAGATTTATATCTTGGCTCTATTAAAACAATGAGTGCTGATAAGAAGCACAAGAATGAAGACGAATGTCGTATTTTTAATGAGGAATGGACTATTTAATACTATTTTACGGAAGTTGGGAATAAAGCAGTTTGCTTGTGCCGTGAGTCCGTGGCTATTTTCAAGGAAAACAATTTGAAAAGGCACAATCGAACCAAGCATGCAAACTTTGGACGAAATTTCACCTATTGCTTTGCACAGAAGATGATAACAGTTGTTATCGAAACGTTTGCAAGATGTCAGTTGTATCGTTTGCTTTGGCCGTAGTATTTATTATAAAATTTCACCAGTTCGGAAAGAAAACGGAAATACCAAGTGCTAGTGAACACGCTGAAGAAACAATAGCATTTTATCACCAAACAGTCAATCACACAAAATGCTTATAGTCTTATCAGTGTCAGGGGATTTAATCACAGGCAGTTCCGGGCATTGCTGGAAAATTTAGACACTGAACATTTGGATGTCCTCTACTACAGCCGTGTCCTCTGGCTGAGCCTGGGCAAGGCATTTAGGAGAGTGTGGGAGCTAAGAGAAGAAATCGTGATGTTCCTGGAAATAAAAAGTATTCAGTGTGACTTTAGTATGAACATTGTTGATGAAGAGTGAAGGTTGGACTTCAAGTTTGCCACTGATATTTTGGAAAAGTTGAACGAGTTGAATGTAAAAGTTCAGGGCAGTGGAATATTTGCACACGAGATGTACGTGCACGTTAAATCATTCCAAATGAAGGTGTCATTGTTCTCCAGGCAAGCTGGTAACAACACATTTTGTAATTTTCCTTTGCTGAAAGAAGCAAACATTTCTAGTAGACTTGCAGCGAAGTATAAAGTTCAATTGTATAACTTGGCTGTCGAATTCGAAAGAAGGTTCCAGCCTTTAAGAACCTGGAACCGCAGTTCAATATCCTCAGCTCTCCATTCACTGCAGAGGTTGATTCAGCTCCTGAGGATATACAGCGGAAACTGGTGGACTTGCAAGCAAATCATGATTCGAAAAAGAAGTTCAAGTCAGATTCACTGTTTGGCGTCTACAAGGCATTGT
>Ga0210059_1015936_pt1 | contig 10897 bp, 6 predicted proteins | sample Ectturendosymbi2_FD_188042 | JGI IMG/M metagenome (GOLD analysis project Ga0210059, IMG submission 188042) | Ecteinascidia turbinata endosymbiont from Florida, USA - Sample 2 (SPAdes) (version 2) | ecosystem: Host-associated > Tunicates > Ascidians > Unclassified | place: Key West, Florida... | reverse complement strand
GCGGAGCTTGCGTAACAATGGACACGACACATCGCGACTTGAAAGAGCGCACCAGAACGTGTTGTTGGAAACGTGAGCCTTGTTTCGCGAGATCTGCTAAACCAGTGGTTCTTAACTGGGGGGGGGTACGCCTCCCCAGGGGGCGTCAATAAGTTTCCAGGGGGGCGCGAGCCCTTACGCGTTCTATAACATGGAAAGTTTGATCAACGAAATTTACCAATAAATACATTTGCTTTTACAATGTATTTAAAGTCAGGCGGGGCTTAAAACAAAAGACAGTTTCTTATGGTAGGCGTGTTAGAGAAGAGGTCTAAGAACCACTGTGCTACACCGTCATGTGACCGTATCTCGTCGCTGACACAGTGCAGTAGTGTGATACAAGAAGCAATCTCGACGTGTATAAGAAATGCGTTGAATGCGGAGCAGCTTGAGTTCCTTAGTGCTTCAGCGCCAACGTAGCCACAGCACCTGGTGTAAATCCGTGCATGGCCTGGTGCAGGATACGCTCGCGCGCAAACGCTTTCAGTTTGCAGCATTCTTCTATCGCCACCCCCCAAAAATTGTCGAAGCCGTGTATACCAGCAGCTGTGATGACGTAATATATGTTTTAGATGCTGATTTTCCCCCATTTCGAATTCGAACGTTCGGTAAGGGGTTATTTGTCAACGCTGTGGAGCTCTGCTTTTCTCAAATCAAGTATTTTCCCGCCCAGCTTTCTCTCCATTTCTCTGCGACTATTGTGAGTTCCACGGCTAACCCCCCCTCCACTGTGACAAAGCGCTCCTCCGTACTACCGCCCGCGCGTGTAAAACTCTTTAAAAAAAGTGCAAAAAACAAGTTCAAACCGAGGAGTTGTAAATTCAGTTACGAAGTTGTGTGAAATCCTGTCGCAAGTGAAACCAAAGCTACTGATAAACGGAATCATGGCTTCTGTTTCTGCAGTAACCGGTTTGTGGGCAACAGAGCGGATACGAGGTCGGATATAAACTTGGCCATGCCTCCCATACAAGCCAGGGACGTGGAGAACCATAGACACTACCAGCACATTGGTGAGCTGCTGAACAGTTGGTTTGATACAGTTTCTCTTTTCCATGTTTGAAGCCGTTTCACGGTCACCTGCGGGACCACTGGTCAGTGTGCAGGTTTCTTCATTCCTTGGTGAAAATATTGGTTTGAAAAACTGCATGCCTAGTTTTGTGAGTAGTTCTTACATTTCAAACGTGATTTTGTGTTCCTGGAAAGTTTACGCAAAACTGAAGCTTCTACGTCGACTGACCTGTTGTTTCTTCTCGTTCGTAACCATGGAAACCAGACGTATTCGGTTGGTCACATGGAGAAGCTATCTCAAGACATGCTCAAGATCATTTGCGGCGTTCAAAGATTTTTCCACGTTCTTGTTTTTGATTCAGAGCTTGTCCTATTTCGCAGAAGTAACTGCAGGTCAAAGTCATCGATGCGTGACGTAGCGCAGCATTCACTAGGGTCTTCACCGTTGGATAATTATCATTTGAAAATAAACAAGTCGTTTAAATGCCAGACACGAGTCCATCCGCTCTCCCGCCAGACCGCCACCCAGTGTCGATCATAGCAAACGCCGACTCGAGTCCGATCAAGCTGGAAATCTCCCTCAACTCGCCGCGGTTGAAAGCGGCCTTGGTGGAAACAGCCGTCCAAACAGGTAACGAGTAACACTGCCAGGATCCGGCGGTTTGTTCTGAAGTAATTCCATGACGAACGATATGAAATACGTCGCCGACATCAGTTAATCTTAAACTCGCATTGGTTCTTAACTTTTCCAACCCCGGGGACCTCTGTTTCTAAAGATATTGACCCCTGGTCTACGGTTACGTCATGAGTCTAAGTGGTAGTCGTCGTTGTTATGCATCTCAGGGATGAAAGAACACACTTTGGCATTCCTTGAAGGGACGCCCAGATTTTTCTCTGTGGACCCCATTAAGAAGCACTGACCTAAAGCATGCATGCATGCACTGCAAGAAAGCCAACGTGAAACTGCATGGTTCGTTTTAGTTGCTTGCTCGTTCGCTCCTGGTCTTATTTATTTGCCCTCGCAACATCTACACACGTGGCGTTGTCGAGTGGTCAAAGAAAGTCCACCAGACGTTAATGACCGAGCGACAGATACTTTATTTGCTGAAGTAGAGAAACTCTTGCAGAAAACAGAAAAAAACAGTCCATTTCGTTAAAAGGCCCTCAGTTGGGTTGAGCTTCTTGCGTCTCATGCTGAGGTGATCTTCGCCGTATACTCGGTAAAGAAAATGGCTGTGGCCAGTGGCGTAACTGACGAGGGACAGAGGTGCGAACCGACCTCCCCATCTGGCAAGCTAATTTTGAAAAAGGGACCACCGCTTAGCTTGCATTTCTGTATTTAGTATTTTTTTGTTTTTCGGTACGTTGTTTTTTGGGGTTTTTCGGATTATTTTCCGGTGGTTAAGGGTTTTAGTATAGCCATCCACATCCGGATTCACCATCATTTCTCAACTCTTCTGAGTGTTGGTTAGCGGCCACCCCCTACAGCTAAGTTCTCCTCCCCTGGCTCAAACCTCTAGTTACGCCACTGGTTGCGACAAGCGTTTACAAAACACCGTTCGACTGTCGCGCAGAACAACGATCGCTCGATTTCACGGGACTCGACTTTCCGGACAGCGACGCCGAAACCGAGTACCTCGCCCTCCCCCAACCCGCCGGCAATCGCGCGCGGAAGCAGGACGGGCGGCCGCGAGACGCGTAAGTGAATAGCTGCAACTTATCGCGGAAGCTCGGACCGCGCGTATACATCCGGCGGCTTTCCGTGCGTTTTGTCAAAAATTGTGTACGGCGACGTATCTGGTCCATGTGACGAAAGCTCTCGGTCTATGTTCGTAATGCTGCGTTTTCAAATATTACAGTGAATTGTAATTTGAACTGAATATGAACAACTACTATCTGTCCTCTTTCTCGTCTCATCAGTTCGTGCATTTCCTTTTCTTATCAAAACGAGTAAAAACTTTTTACCCAGGACCAAAAAGCGATCAGTCCAGGAAAACAACAACAACAGCTCGAGACGCCACGAAGACGCGAAGCAAGCGACCGTTGCTGTCACTGACAGGCCGAAGTGGGGGGTGGGTCAGAAAAAGAACTACGTCCCAGCGTCACAGCGGTGAGTCGGTCTTCATGTTTTGATGTTTTGTTTTCCTGGAAAATCGGCCACACTTCTGGCGAGCGCGGCTCATCGTTCATGCAAAAAGCTCAAGCGAACCAACGTATAGTTTATCACTGCTGACAAGTTCCTCGCCCGGAATGCACGGTCACGAACCCGCGTATTGCTCGTTTTATTGAAAACGCTGGGTTTTCTAGATTGAACCAGATTAATTTATGTCGGAAGTCACGGAACCGCCATTTGCAAACGCACCTAAATTACCCCAGTTACATCGGATGCGACCGCGGTTCCAAATAGCTACGATTTTCATGAGGGGGCGCTGCCCGTTACTATGGTGACGCGATTATGACGTCTCTGCTTCCTCCTTCGTCGTTCTAATCAAGAATGTGTCGACCGTTTTCACGCAGGTATGTGAACCCGATCAAGAGAAGAACCCAGCAATACGACTATGATGCCTATCAGAGGGTGGGAAGAGAAAATGCGGCGGGAAAACAGGACAAAGCGGCTGTTGGCGAAAGGTGCTTTCTCAATTCCTGTTTGTTTCAGGGACATTTTTTTGTTTGTAAAATGCAAGTTTCATTTGCTGGAAATGTTTACTACGTAGTTGTTTAACCTTTTTAGCTTTATGTGGCATAGGTTACATGTTTGCAGAAGAAAGAATAGCCTAAAATACTAGAACTTGATTTTGGTTGTCTTAACAACGCGTTTTAAAAATTACGAGGTTCTTAGTCGGGCGGAGTATATTGCTTTTCGGATGCAGATTATCCGACTCTTTGTGAAGAAAACCACTTTGCGATTACACTGTTCCGCGTTTCGTCCGCCAGTTAGTGCTTCTACCTTGGCTTGAAGCCTGAATTGACAAATAAATCGGATACGATGTAAGGACACAGGATAGCCTTGGCGCAGTCTCCTTTACGCTTGATCGAAGCAAACCATGCTCGACATCTTAACAGAGCACGTTGGGAGGGTGGGCGAGCGCCGGCGAACGATACTGGTTTCAAGCAAGCGCCTAAAGTCACCCCCCGATCGAAGTCCCCCCCTGTGCCAGCTGTGAGGAACCGCATGCGCACGCAGATGGACACGAAACCGGACCGAAGCAAGCGCGGCGACGTCAGAGCCGACTCATCACCTTACAGGTAGAGTTTGCAGAGTTTAAGAGATCTCGTTATAATGGAAAGAGCGCTTTTCATTTTCTGTTCCTGCATTGCCTGAAATGTTTTGTGTCAGTTTTGTTTGATTGTCACCGCTACACTGAAAAGGCACCATTTTGTCCTTTTCGACCATTACTCAAAAGATATTTCGCTCGTCCCAATGGAGACTATAGAATGTAAATAACTTCTAGCCAGTCAAGATGTGCAAAGACCCGACAAACAACAAACGAACTTGGCACATTTGCACAACCTGAGCTCACCAATCTCTTCTGTGTCAGTCAGTTAAACTTGAAGCAGCGCATTTTCATCCAGGCTTGTTATTTCGTCATATGCTGCAGTGGAAAACGAAATGCGGGCAGAAGTGGTTTGCCGAGAATAATTTTTGTTTTCAGAGCGACCAGCGCATATTTGTCTAAGGGCGACGAGCGGGTTTTTGTTTCTAGGTCAAACAGCCCATTTTTGTTTCCATAGCGACCAGCGCATTTTTGTTTCCACGGCGACCAGCGCATTTTTGTTTCCAGGGTGACCAGCGCATTTTTGTTTCCAGGGCAACCAGCCCATTTTTGTTTCCAGGTCAACCAGCGCATTTTTGTTTCCAGGGCAACCAGCGCATTTTTGTTTCCAGGGCAACCAGCGCATTGTCGGTGACCACGGATCGAGCTAAGTACGAGCCTCGCAAACACTCCTCGGAGTCGCCCGTGCCGATGGAGAACGACTACGTGCAGTATCGCAGGAGCGATGACGTGCTTGGCCCGGGGAAGAGGCCAGGTGAGGACAGAAAGTTCCCGGAGCGAGATTTTTATTTTTGCTTTTCGCTTCGTTTTCGAAATGAAAGCAAAAAAAGATGTCGCAGCGGTTTGCGATTTCCTGGCCTTAAGCGATTTTTGACTACCTTCCTTGCTTTCGAAGAAACCATGTTTCCGGGTGGTTTATCTCCACTGGCAACGTCTTACCACGCATGTCTTCGCGCGCGCTGTGGTCAGTGGCTCTCGTGAGACATGGGGGGTAAGTTCCGGAAGACATGAGGGTGAATTCCGGAAGACACGAGGGGTTAGTTCGGCTGTGGTTAGCGGCTCTCGTAAGTCCGGGAAGACATTGGAGGTTAGTTCGGCTTGGATAACATGACGATTACTTGGTTTCGACCGAAAATGTTCCCCTCTTGTCAAAATGTCTCTCTCTATCAGCGTTTTGCATTTGAAAAATTGTTATCATTGGAAGTGAATTAAGCTCCTGGCCCAGGAAAACTTCGGATAAGATCTGTGTTGAAAGCAAATGCTGCTCGAATGGCAGTCACCGATGCGTGCATTTCCTGTGGGGGGAAACAAATGTTTATTGAAACTACCCCCTCTACAATGGACGTAAAGAACGCGCTGTTCAACCCGTAATCACCTGTGGACGCAGCGCCCGCTTTGCAGCATTTGTTGGAAGTGACCCCCCCACCCCCACCACCACTGTCAAGTCAATGTCATAAAGCCCGAACATTTGCTTACGTCACCAGACTCGCCCGCTCCATGCTTATTGTTCAACACTCCCCGCTTGTCAGGATAGTCACGGTCTCGTCCTTGCGTTACAACAACGGCTTGTGTTGTTTAAATGAAGACACCGTCATACAGAATGATTTACTTCAGGGTTAATCGTGTTAAAGCAATTTAAGCTTAAAGAGCAACCCTTCCCGGTTCAATGTCATACATTCATTTGTCGCAGTCCGCTTTTCACCGAATAGACATATTGTTCGATATTCAGGATCGTCACAATGCTGTGTTGTTGCGTCACAAATGCTCTGTTTTTGCGCGTTCGATTCACCGCGGAATGTTCCTTTTTCCAGAAACCGACCTCGATGCTGATGACGAAGTTCCCCCCCAACTCCCGCTAAGCGTCTCCGTCACCCAACCGGGGGTGAGGTGCACGTGTGTCTTGTGTGTTCTGTCAGATTGCGCAAGTTTTATGTGCCGTTTGATAATAGCTGCAACATACTTTCTCAAATGCGCTGTGCAATTACATGAGGTGGTCATGAGTAGAGTGACCCCCAAAGTTTCCTGTGTGAGTCGCAAGTTTTTAAGTTCATGAAATTTACCGCCATAAATGTCTTCTTCGCACATGTTTATGATTCTCTCATTTTTTAATTTTAACGCGAGATATCACCAGGTAATTCCGAACGTAATTTTTGTCGTTGACGAACCCGGGAGACGTTTTTTAATGATCTTTGAACAAGGTACAGCAAAAAATAACCTTTGCAAAAAATTTTCTCGGCATCATACCGAAGAAGCGTTGCTTGAGTTCAAAACAAAACACGCCTCGTTGCCACAACAACATGTCTCGTTGCCACAAGAGGCAAACCACAGTGCGGTTGTCAGTTTTCGCTTCCGTCGCCTCAGCGAACGTGCGCGGTCCTCCTCCTTTAAGCTTTCTTTCTCCTCAAATCTTGTTCAGAACCAGCAGCAAGCGGACAACGAGTTCACCCAACACCGCTCCCGGCAGGAGAAGATCCTCCGAGAGATCTCAATCCTCCGGCAGGGCCTCCTCCTGAAGCAGCGCGAGGTCGCCAGCTACCCGGTCGCTATGGTGACGGGCTCCGTCGGCGCCAACTTGCCCGAGAGGACAAACGAACTCAAGCAGGATTCGTGAACACCCTCTCCCCCCCGCAACAATCCCGCGCTGTGGCGTCCGTGTATATCTGTGTGTCTTCTCGTCGTACTTCTCTATAAATTTATATTTTGTAACATAGACTTGTCTGCGACCGACTTGTGTTTTCAGAAACACTGTGAATTGCTATTGTGCTCAACGTTCTCTTGCGAGCAAAAGTTGAAAGTGTCCAGTGTTGCGCGCTGGATTTTCTGGCGCTCGATTCGTTCCAGCAATTGAACCGGCTTCACCTTCCTAGCTGAGTGCGCATAGATTCACCGGTGAACATTCAAGGCAAATTTCCTATATTTGCATGCCTTAATTATGATTACTATCGCAGGCTGTTCGGAAACAGGCGCATTCGATTTTCCTTGAAGCAGGCTGTTAAACCCCACAGCTTGTCTGGGTAGCACAGTGGTTTTCAACCTTTTTTGTACCGCGACCCATCATAGCAACCCACCATAACCCAACGATCCCCATCTAAAACTCGAATGAAGCAAATGTAATAAATGTGTACATAAAATATCAACTCGCGACCAGTGCTCCTCTAAGGTGCGCAACTGCGCAGTACCACCAGACAATTTGCGCAGTGCTACCTCGGTCTCGCGCACCTCCAACATACTAAGTTTAATATCGCATAGCCCTTTCAATGCTGGGAACGTTCACTGTGTGTGCCTGCATGGTTGCGCAGTTGCATGCGCTTAGTGCGCAGCAAAGCAAACATTTGCTCAGTGCAGAATTTTCTTAGAGGGAACACTGCTCGCGAACCCTCCAAAAGTGGTTCGCGACCACCAGGTTGAAAAGCACTGGCGTAGCAGATTTTCGTCTTGTCTGAACGGTATCAATCCGATGAAAACTGGTGTGCTCTTTCCGGAGAATGTGTTATTTTTTGACTCCCCTGTAGCCCCAAAGCAATGAAAGGATGTACCCCCTGCACAGAAGGCTCGACTTTATATTTTGATCGTTGTTCCACGGATGTTATCCGTGTGCAAGTATTGCGTATGAGATAGTAGCACGTGTTATATTTTCTGTACTGTGCTGTTTGTAGCCTTCGTGCACACGAGGCGTAGCGTGCAAAATACAGCTTTTTAAATTTGCTCACTCACCAGTGTCCGCGTTCCGCTTGCTATAGAATAATCCGAACAGCGACCGTGGTCAGGGCCGGACTTCCAATACTGGCCACCCACAGGCTATAGAAATTTTTCCGCCCCCTTTTACACCCAAGAGGAAGATTTTGTCCGTGATGTTGAGTGTCAAAAGTACGCTTATTCAATTTTTAAAAAATTACACCTAAATATGTCGATTTTATTCCAAGTGGAGATGGATATGTTAGCTTAACCTCGTAATTGTAGCAAGGTAGCGCTTTCGAAAATATTTTTTGCCGCCCCTGTTAATTCTGCCTCAAAAGCCTATACAGGAAATCCGGGCCTGACCGTGGTACAAAAGGTTGCAAGATCTTCGCATTGTGTTTACTCGCAGCCACGATGCAACACACGTGCGGCGACTCCTTTTGTGACATGATTCGATTCAAACCTGTTCTTTATGGTGCGGCAAAGGGATTCCTGATAACAGGTGGATAGTAGAAAAATCCTTCATGCACGATCTCTTCGGGTAACTTCCTGTCCGGCTTTCGATCACTTATTCCCATCGTAGACAACACGTGCTAAACAAAATACCGTCTGTAAAACACTGCTCTGTGCTCTTGCCCGCACTGCTACGCAGCAGGAAGCGTCGAATGCTCTGCTGAATATGAGAGACGCGGCCACAAAAGGTTGTTCCATCAGTTCCAGCGGCAACATAGGTAGTTTACGAACTTTCAATAAATGGCTGTGAAACTACCCTTTTTGTTTAAAGGTTACCTGTATGTACATAACTCATTAACTCAATATCTTTCAATTTTTACAATAGTAAGCTTAGAAACGTTTTATATTACATTCTTGGTAAATATAATTTTATACTACTGTATATTTTACATTTTAGGTACGTTTTGCTACCTTTTGTTTAAAATCAGTTTTGTATATCTCATTGGTTTCAAACCATTTGATCGGTAATTAGTGTCAATAACTTCTGTACAATATTCCTGTCACTGAGACTTATTTCGGGATTTGGGTGTGATTCCGTTTGGTTGATACATGGAAGCCATTTTTCTTTAAGTGCATCTCTAACGCCTCGATTACTTTAACCATCTCCGCACAGCTCGCATAAAACGATGTCCTTTTCAAGGATGGTGCTTGAGCATCAGATAAAATTTCTGTGTCACTATTCGGGGTTCATGTCTTCGTTTACTTCAAAGGAGCAATAAGCGCAACGAAGAAATAGTTACGTTGATCTTTCTCCCTATTCTTACGCAACAAACAAGTTAACGGACTTTTTCCACCACTGCCAAAAATCGCTCTTCATATTATCAGTACTGGGCTAATACTTGGTCAGGAAAAATAAACGGGGTGTCTAAAAACTTAAGGAAGCAGCAGACGTTGAAAACCCACCAGCAACGCAAATACATCACACCGCTCCAACTAGTGAACGGCAACTGCATTGTTACGTCCACTGATGAGCACCGATTTGTTTGCATTGAGAGCAAGGAATACCGCACATGGCGCGCCCTTGTCCACATTAACCAACAGTCCACCCTTTTATTCAGGGGCACATTCTTTTTACGCTTTTGGGCGTCGTAGCAACGAATAAGTGAGTGAGTCAACTTACACTTGTGGTAAGCGTTTCACGATCAATAAAAGCTGAATAGGTTGCAAACCAGGGCCTCAATAATACAGCTGCAGTAACCTCACCACGAATTTGGCACCATGAGCTCTGAGTAGGGTTGCCAGATTACTTGAAATTTTTTCAAGGACGTTTTTTTCAATGAGACACGGTCAGTGGCGTGAAGAGGTCTGGTGATGGCCGAGACGGCCGCTTGATTGTATGCTCCCCTAACAAATTCTAGTATTGATCAGTGGAGTGGCGTATGGTGGTCAATGTAAATACGCTGTCTGTGACGTTACAATAGAGAGAGTTTATTGACACAAACATTACGCAATTCCATGCAAAAATAAAATTAAGGCGCTGGGATACCGAAAAAAAACCTGCAAAACAGGTTGTCTCGTCGGGCGCCCCTCGAAAGTTTCATAAATTTCTGTCGTGGTATAAAGTTGATGGCCGAATTAGTGTGAATTTAATAAGGTTGTAGTTTTGAAGAGGTTGCAGTCTGCTGGATGATCAACACAGTTGCGCGGGAGTGCTGGGTCGCAACCGGTATCTATCGTAGTTTGCTCAGTTCCGCAAGGAGCTGAGCGTGGCAGAGAAAGTGTAAACCCCAGCTAAAATGAAACTCTTCCCGGGTTTCCATACCCTTTCGCATCCAAGCAGACGACTGTTGCTCTGTAGCAGTTCATATTTTTGTGCCAAGAGGTCAATTCTCCCACTTCCGCAAAAGCCAGCCGCTTGAGGAGCCATGCGCACTGTGGTGTACAAAGCTTCACAATTTGTGCAGAAGCATTTCATGATGGTGAAGAAACTCCAAGGCGCTGGCCTGCTGCATGTGATGTAGAACAACCTTCTTGGCGCATTTTCCTTGCAAAAGAAAGAGACCGCGGCAGCAAAAAAAGAGAAAACGTCAACAAATACAATGGAAAACGAAACAGCAATAAACAGTCAATTCATACATGCAAAAACACACTAGAATCTAATATTGATGTTGCACTCACGGTATATACCTGTTTTGCTAATATCAATGGTACATTACAAACAGGCAGAGATCGGTAAATCCCATGTGTGCAGCCCTAACCTTAGCGTAGTTTCATAATATCGCATAGGATAATCAATCACTATATTCATTAACCAGTTTGCCTTTTAACTGCCTTTTGAAGGCAGGTGGTGAAATATCATATAAAGAAGGATCAATGGAGTCCCAGATTTTTGGGCCAAGGTGTTTTAGAGATCTTTTGCCTTTGACTGTCGAAGCCAGTTGCCA
>Ga0210059_1015934_pt1 | contig 10898 bp, 9 predicted proteins | sample Ectturendosymbi2_FD_188042 | JGI IMG/M metagenome (GOLD analysis project Ga0210059, IMG submission 188042) | Ecteinascidia turbinata endosymbiont from Florida, USA - Sample 2 (SPAdes) (version 2) | ecosystem: Host-associated > Tunicates > Ascidians > Unclassified | place: Key West, Florida... | reverse complement strand
GACAAGCAGGTGACGTTGAAAATACACAATTCAGTTTTGGATCGCCTCGGCGTGACCCACTGTTGACCCTTCGCGGCCCTTGTTTGGGTCGCGACCCTTACTTTGGCAACCACTATTATAAAGGATCAAGCCCGCAACCAGGGGGGCAACTGCTCCCCGGAATTTTCCGAAATCTGTTTGGTTGTTAGGTAGAAGTTAGATAATTTTAGTCAAATCCGAAAATACCAGCTGATTGTGCTGGCCCTGTAAAGGATCTCCGAGTGCGAGGCGCTTGCTCGTACCGTAGAGTTGTGAACGGGCTTTGTGAACTGCTTGAAGCCTGAATCCGAGCGAGCCCGAGATATACTTTCGAAGCCCGAAAGCCAAATTTACCGGTTGCGTCAAGACATGCGCAACTGCGGGGTATTGGTGGTGTAGCCAAGTAAACATGACTAAGGAATTCGCAATTAATCATTTTTTATTGGATATTTAATCAGCTCGATTGCTTCAACAATAACTAGAGACAAAAGTCTCCCTCGTTGGATAGCAATTTTGTAAGTAGGCCCGAAACATTTTGACAAACTTATGCTCAAACCGACCCGGCTTGCAGCTGTCGTACTGTGCCTTACACCACTTCCACAAGGCTTAAATGCGCAGTAAAGGACATTTTGCACTCATAAAACCTTTATTTAGACAATCAACCGGAAAATCACAAACGCACTGGCCAGGATATTGAGGCCAAAAATGTTCACTTGATTGAAATCCGGCGTCTGTACATTTTGCTCCCATTGGAGCGCATCGACACATATTGGCCGGGTTTGCAAAACGCCGGCAACTACATTGGTCACAAAAATATTTAAGAAATCGATGAAACTGACAGAGAAACCGTAATCTGCATAATTTTTTTCCCGGAACTTCGACGCAAAGCAACACTGGGCTCGAGGCCGATCTGTGGAGCGCACTGTTCATCGTTTTCCGGGTATGTTCTCCAAATCGATGCCTTTGTTCGCAGGAATATGAACGTAGTGACACCGTGGACCGAAGTGACAGCCGGTAGACCGCCAGTAGTAACACTCCCTGCCCGTCTGTACGCTGCTGACAGAACGCTGCGCTTGGGCGTTGGCTCTGCAGTTGAAATATACGAGCAGTTGCAGATGCGTTTAACCCGATGTGGTCGTTAAGTTTACAGAGCGACACTGGGGAAGACGCATCAATCAGACTGATGTTTTTCATTTTATGCGGCACCGCGCTCTTACCAAGAACTATTGACAAGCTACGTAAGAGTGGTTTTGATTTGTACCAAAGTTTACTCGAAAACAGTTTACGTTTTGACAAAATGAGCTATGGGCGCACATTTTGTGGAAATCGATTGACATTGTTTAAAACAGAGATACCCATCCACGGGTGCAGAACACTGAGAGATACCGACAGCGCTGACAGAAAGCACACAAGCATCGGTCATTGTAAGATCGCTTTGCAAACTGCTGTGTTCTCCGTTGCCTGACAAACATGAGCAGACCAAACTTGTACTGTTTCGGTTAAAAGTCATAGATTCGTCGGGTAACGCGCACGACCGTAGTTATACGCCGCAAGACCAACCAGAGTAAACTTAATGTTAGCGGGGTCTACGCGAGGGTGGCAGCAGGGTTAAATAATACGATGAAAATGAGTTCACCCCAACGTATAATTGACCTCACCTGACCTGTGTTGTTTGTGTGTTAAGAGGTCATAATTTATTGTAGTCTAATGCAGCCAGCAATAAACGCAAAAAAACTTTCGCTGTTAAAATCGTAAGTTTGCAAACTGGAAACTCAACTATTTTTTATAATGGATGTGCGACTGAGTGAGCAAAGCAATATGTTTGTTGGAGATAACGAATTTCTAAGCTTGAAAAGCCCCGGGTAGAAACAGCCGTCGCCACAACGGGATATTAAGAGATCTAGAAATATAACATATTTTGTGATAGAACATATTTTGATCACGTGTTTAAGACGTTTTGCACACTACAAACCTATTTCAGCGTTAGACTTCGATACAAGATTTTCTTAAAATCAGCGCAACTCAGCGTTTTGTTCGAGATGAAACTTGTAGTTAAAAAATGACTGAACAGTTTTTTGGGCGTATTCCCGCTATGCTCATTTTCACAGCATCCGTGGTTTGCAAATCGTTGACTGCACGCCCTGCCACCCAATCCAACGAAATAGAAGGGTTTAAAATAATAATCAACAAATATACAACAGGGTCGTGAGAAAAGACTGATAACACTGATAAAAAAATCTACACGCTTTCAGCATTTCTGAAAGATTTTCGTCGTGATCTTGACAAGTGTGCAATGACGGAATGAATCACATTGACACAAAAATTACGCAAAAAAACAGCGAAAAGTTGAGACTTCTAATTGAAATTCCGCCACTTTTCGCTTGCAAACATCGCAGCAAGGACTAAGCATCCCAAGACCCGCACATCTTTTCTCGCAAACGTTGGACTAAAACCGCCACAATTTCAGGCAAATATACAAGTGATTTTTAAAATCTCTAAATTTACGTCTGTTGCGAAATACACAGGAAATTTGTCAATATGGAACAGTAAAAATATTTCTTGAGCCGACCAGAATGAATGACGGCTAATAGAGGTAAACAGAGCACATTTTAAATCCCCCCACCACTACCACTCGCACAACTATACTCTTATACAGGTTTTTTTTTAAGGTTTCGCTTTGGTGACCGCAAGGAAATTTTAAGAGACCGCTTGGAGGAATTTGAGAGACCGTTTTGGTCCCTCAAAACACCTTAAAAAAACACTGCTCTTATAAGATAAATTTCCGAAGATAACAACATCCCGTTTTCAAACAAGAAAATTCTGGGGTAGTTTATCTTCCGCTAACAGTTCTGTAAGTTCGCATTCGCTTGTTTTTTCCTTAAGTTTCATACATTTGTCCGCATTACCACACAGGTCTTTTTTATTTGGGTGAAACTGATCCAGAAGCTGCTGCTTTTTCAGCATGCGACTACGTGCCATATCTTCGGGTATGGGAGAAGAGCCGTGCGCAGTGGAGCAGCAGGCCAAAAACGGAGTCGCAGCAGAGTCAGCGGAACGGAGTCCGCAGCTTTCAAGCGGAGGCGGATTTTCGTCAACATGCGTTATGCTGAGTCTGGGGCAGAGTCGAACTTTGAATTTTTCAAATTAGTGGAAAGAAGTGTTTGGACTGGGATCGGATGCGGAGCCGAAAAAATAGACTCTTGTCTGCCTCTGCCGCGTGACGAACTAAAATCCACGCAGCTTAATTGTTGCTTTTTTAACTTAAGAGCCGCACAAGGTTAAACGTCTATCGCCAACGCTACATACCTTGGCGAACTTTTCGGTGCGCTACGAAAAGCTCTTTCCGGATAACGAATTATCAGAGTGGTGTCTTCAACCTCAATCGTCTGAAAAGAAACAATTATTTTTCAATTACAAAAGCACCATCAGGCTGAAACTATTAGCCAAACATTGTTTGCGCTGATGAGAAACGACGGATAGAACCGACTACAACTGGAAATTGTTACGCGTTGCTGCATACACGACTTTGGCTTACCTACTCGTACTTCACGAATTTATTGCTACGGACGAAAATATTATCTGGCGCTAAAATGCCGCATGGAGATCAACCACAGTCAGGCCAAAGGTTGACGACAGTGGTCTAAAATGCAATCCGCTAAACCACGCACGCACCCTCGGTGCCCGATGTAATCGACCATTTTGTCATTGCCCCATGTCTTTATCAGATAAGTGCAATTTGCAGTAGCGTGTTTCTCTTTGTCATGTGCATACATTTTCAACAGTGGTCAAGGCAATGCTGCGCACATCTACCAGCTGAATAGTTTGGGCACTGCACTTTCGTACAAGAGCATTTCTTTTTTAACGACAACCCGCAAAGGCTAGTTCAGCACGCAGTGGCCTTCACGTGTTACCAGACGTAGAAGAATTATATTTGCGACACAATCAAATAATCCAACCCCGACAATGCAAACTCAGTTCGCGACACCAAGTCAGCATTTTGTTTACGATTTGTCGATAAATCATGATCCGCAGTAACATCTGCCATTTTCCTTGTCATATAATATAACGCGGATAAAGCACCAAACTGTTGCCTGGTTGGCGCACTTCCTCGTCCTTTTACGATATTTTCTTTTTCACTAACTTTGCCGACATCTTTTTATGCAATTTTCGCGTGACTTTTTCACTTGCAATGAAAAACTTCGTGACAACAATAGAAATAGCATCGTGCTGCCGTAAGATGCGACGACGTTTCAGGAAAGGTCGAACACGCGCAAAAGCCTTCAAGATCGCCAGCCGCTATTGATATCAACCAATTACCGGAAGCACGACCTACTGTCTATTTGTTCTCGTATCGAACTCAATTGCTTTTACACACGAATGACAAACAAGCCATGGACGGAGCCGGACAACATGACCTCAAATAAATTCCGCACTGACAACGTCTGCACTGGTCAGCTTGCTTGCTCGACCAGGAACAGGTGACCGGTCGAAAGGCTGGGGTAGGTGGCGTTGCACAGAGGTTATAGATTCATCAAGCAAAAGGCCAGTATCTTGCAATTGGTTACGGACTTCGAGAAAATGTCCTGAATCTGATGATTCCAAAGTTCTGACAAACAGCTCGACTTTTTTTTGAAAATATCTTTTCTGGTCACGCCCGCTCCCAACAACTATCAAAAGTGGGCAGACATGCGAGGCACGTTTGCTTGCAGTTAAACCGCCAAACAGGGCTGTAGGTCGTGACACGTTTTGGAACGCAGCAGTTTACGGCCCACAATGTTTGGCTTCGCATAATAGCTTAACGTCTCAAGAAATAGCGGGAACGCCAGGACAATGCAATACATGGAAGTGCCGCCCAAAACAAATTCATCTAGAAACGACCGGTTGCGGACGTGGTAACACTGCAGTTGAAGCACAGTAAAATTGGTCTGACACGGTTACAATGCAACGATTATTATCTTCAAGCACGCAGTCACCTCCAACTTGGCATTCCGCTCTTTGCAATCTGTGGGAGTGTTTGTGCAGCACTATACCTTTAACCAGGGGTGCAAAAATGCGGTCGCGCGACTGCAAGCTTGGAGTGCGCGAACGGGATTTGCAGCGACATAGCAATGCCTAGTTTACAGCTTTGCCATAATATTAAGTGCAATATTATGGCAAAGCTTATATGTGTGCGCTACTAAAAATTTCCGCGCACTACTAAACATTCACAAAAAAATTTTCACCCCTGCTTTAACCAGCTCGCGATCAACAAAAGAACACAAGCATTCTGTCAAATCGCTCCTTTAAAAGTAGATTCAAAACAAGCGGATAATGAATCCATCTTACGTCGCGTGCAAGCAGAGCTAGCTTCGCGGATTCCGGATCGCGGTAATTGACGAAGGCGCAACGACTCGGGTAGAGCATGTTGACTCCAGTAAGTTCACCGAATTGACTGAAATACTGCATCATCTGCTCTTCCTTTATGCTTTGCGTGACGTTCCCGACCCAGAGCGAATTATATTCCCTGCAAATGACGAATGCTGCTTTCCAGTGAGAAGGATTTTTTTCCGTAGGCAACTAATACAACGCAAGTATCTCTGGAAAGTGCGAAAGCACAACTTGCACAATTATAAGACTTTCCGGTAATGCGAGATCAAATATCGTAAGGAAGTGGCACATAAATCCTCAGTGCACTGACATTATGAGCCGGACTCGGTTAACAGGCGATATCCGTCTTGAAAGTTTTCGAATGTCGTATTCAACATTTCGATCAGGGGTGGGGGTCCTACCGCCCGCGTGGACATTTAGTATGGCCCGCATCGGAAGTTTCGTTACCCATGTAAAGCATAACATCGCGTCAAAATGAAATCCTATCATAAGCAGATACTTGGACAGTAAGTTAAGAGCAGTCTCTTGCTCACGAAGATAAAGGCAGAATTTCAAGATAAAATTATTTTTTGCAAAGCGCCAGCGACATTCCACAAATCATGCGGCCCGTGATAGTAAATAAAACTTGTTTCTTGGTTGTAACACAGCCGCAGTATAGGCCGCAAAGAAAAGATGTTACGGAAAAATTGCGACGAAACACTAACACTTCGCTGTATGCGTCTTCGGACTGGTGGTCATCGCCATCTTGGAGGTAGCTGCCTTCGCCGTGAGAACCCGAGGACGATTTTATTTCTTCTTCCAACAACGCCAGGTCTTCTTCATCGGATATATAAACATCCTGCGAGTGATGCTACTGTTATAGAAGCGAAAAATCGAACGCTTACGCTATGAAGCACTTGATGCTACTTGAAAAATAACGTTTATCATACTTTTCGACTAAAACCAAAATTTTTGGGAAGTGTAGTAAACGTCTGGCAGGCCAACACCGGCATTAGATGAGAGCACTTAACAATAATTTGAATAGTACCTACTGCGTTACCAGCTCGCCAATTGTAAACTCTAAGCTAGTATCAGCGCAAATGGTCAGTGAGCATTGTACTGTATGTTGCACATACTCGCCACTGCGATTGCGCGGCCGAAACCGCCCCCAAGCCGTATTTTGCGTCATTATATTCCGCAGGAGATACCCGTGGTGTGCGACATGTCGAGGTGCTTAAAAGCAGCGGAGCCACAGTGTACAAATGCAATATTTTATGTTGCACTTGGACCAAGCAATCGTATTTAGAAGCTGACAAGTCAGCAAGAAACTGAGCAGGCGATTGTTTGCATTTCAACAGCAGCCTAACGATGTTAAGTAAATGATCTTTTAACGTTTCCGTCCTCTTTGTATTTTTCCCCCTTGTCTTTCGTCCAAGCGGGAGCGATATCGTTAACTTTGAGCGCCGCTGCTATAGACTTTCCACTGTTGCTAACGAAACAAAGTCACGCTAACAAAAGCGGCCACGCATGACTAAGCAAAATAATGAGCCTCGCTCGAGCAGCGGCGACGTGCTCGACACGTGAACTTGCTTCGAAAAATGGCAGTATGGTAGTTTCGAGTACCTGCAGAGAGGAATCTACCAGCACCCCAGACAGCAATTCATCCAGGGCGAGCTGAACGCCGCCGGTCTTCCTCAACGCATTCTCGCATCGTGCTTTTGGAAATCCCATAATCTGCAAGAAAAAGTGCCTTCGGTTTCGATCAACGAATTTAACACGTCTGCAGTTGATGTTGAAAACAAGCGTTGTGGTCGAGTCTTTTCCACTAGCTCAGCAAAGTTGAGCTGGAATGTTTGTTACCAGACGGTAACATCTGCGCAAAAGCAACTTCAAGCTAGAGCGCAGAGGAAATTCGAGATCATCACGGTAACGACAATAAAAGGGGGCTGAAGCAACACGACCAGCACAGGTCAAATGAACAGAAGGCGCCACGAAGACGTTTGCAGAGCTCCACTGACCGAACCGAGAGCAACAGACTCATTCAACCGTGACACCAATCGATTCATTTTCCAGGCAAGATCGACAACACCGGTCACAGTGCAAACTGTTTGGGGTTGCCGTGACTAACCGCTGTCGAGATCATTGCACTGGGAATACGTTCAGTAAGTCGAACAAGAAAGAAAACAATAAATGAACTTTTACAGATGCTATGGGTGATTTTCCACGGTGCGTTATCCACCGTGTACGGCCATTTCAACACGGCTGTCGCCTTAAATTTTACGTATATGTTAACGAAGATTCGGATAAGTGACAAGAATGTTAACATAGTCCCCCTGTTGATGTTTGTCTCTCACACTGTGGTCGACACATAACTTGACAACAATCGCACCTTGTTGCGTGCTTTTGTCCAGCACTGCCGTCATTACTCAGAAAAACAAGTCAGTTTGCAGATTTTCTATTTTTGCGTCTCACTGTCTCCATGGCATTGTTTAGGTTTGTACTGAAAACGTTCCTGCCATAAACTTTCAAAAACGCTTTGCCAAGTGACAGCTTGAGGAAAAAGACAATTTTCTAAACTGACTTGAGGTTTGAGCAAGCGCGAGCAAATGACGGCCCACTAAGATGTGTAATCAGGTCAGCTGAACCTGTCCGTATATCAAAGCTAGTAGTTTTATTTATTGTTTTGCAGTAGCAAAGAAAATTAATTTTTTCATATCGCTTGCAATGTCCACACCATGCATGGCAGCTTGCTGTACATTGAACTGCAACACTTTTAAAAACTTGGCAAAGCAGTGAAAGTGTAAGTTCTTATGTGAAGATAGTGGACCGAAGAAAAGAGGGTTTAATGAGGAGGGGGCAGCAAAAATTTTTTTAAGTGAAGTGCGATGAATAGTCGATTTGTGCCACGAAGCAAGCGAACTATTATAGCAACAGTCAATACAACAACGGAGGCTACTGCTCAAGAGCTTGGCGCCCATTTAGTCTCAGATAAATTTTTTCGTCGACAAGCCGTGGTTGAAGAATCAGCACCAAGGTAGGTTTTATGCCAACAATCAAATTGGCAGAGGCTAGCGAGCCTTTCTCCTAAGGCGAGTCTTTGTAACAATAAAAATGTTGGAGACAGTTTGTCTCTTGTGTCCCGAGAGCAATTGCAAGTTTGAAAAAATCAGTTATCACTTAGAACTGCTACTAGCCGTGCGGAAATGATTGTCAAAGATATAGTCAGCAAATAAAAAGAGACAGCATTCCTCAGCAAGGTTTACTATCACTGGGTGTAAGTATTGACGTAAAATATAACTGCTCAGCTCTAAATATTATCCAAGGAATTAACGGTAATTTGTAGGTAACCAAGCGGCTTTTGACCATGAACCTTCTGGAAGGAAAACGCGGCGAGAAGACTTATATACCTGGGTGTCTGCAGGCACGGAGAATATCGACCTACCTTGGAGTAAGCTTGTCGATATCACAACGGATGGATCTCCAAATTTAAACAGAAATGTCAGGCTGGTGGAAAGAGACCTGGTTAAATGAAAGAGGAAATCCTGACCTGGATGTTATTTTCCCTCACTGCATCATTCACAGGAACGAATTTCCTTGTAGGTCTGTATTGCAGCTCAATCGTATCGTGAAACCAGCTGTAAAGTTTCTGAACTTTATACGAGCAAATGGACTCCAGCATTGTCAGTTCATTACATTCCTAGAGGAAACCGATGCAGATCTCCATGATGTCATCACTGTAGCATTCCTCTGGTTAAGTTTGGGCAAAGTGTTCCAACGAGCGCGAGATCGCAAGGAAGAAATCGGTGCATTTTTGGAGTTAATGGGGAAGTCCGATGCATTTCCTCAACCAAGCAACCAACAAGAACTGGTTGTGGTACTTGGCGTTTGCTGAAGATATATTTTCACAAATGAACGAACCGAACACGACGCTGCAAGAGAAATATCAGTGTGCGCGCGACATATACGCAAATGTTAGAGCCTCCCAATCGAAGCGGGTTTTATTCTCCAGGCAGATATCATACAAGTCATGCGCTCATTTTCCCGCAAAATACGAAGAAATGCAGCAAGGCTCTGGAGGACATGCACGAAGAATTCCGTCGCCAGTTTTATGGTTTGAAAACGACTGACGTGTCACTTTAGCTGGTGGCCTGTGCCCGGCCACAACTCACAAGACTCTGAAAACAGCACTACAGGTGTTGCAACTGAAACTGATCAACCTCCCAGTCTGACCCTGTCTTAAAAGAGAAGTTCTATTCTCTTAAATTGAATGGTTTTGATGCTTCATTTCAACGGAATAGAATTTCCGAACCTCTAGATGATGACGCAGAAGATGCTGGAATAGTTTGGAATGGCCTCGTCACAGATCGAAGTTAACTGAGCAACGCCTCAGATCTATCCGGAGAATAGCCGCAACGAAGCTATCTCCAGACTTTGATGCAATGGCCGAAAATGGAAAGCGACAGCACTGTTTCCACTAAATTTTAAATCCACTTGCTGTGTTGTAAAGCAAACGTATTTATAAAATATAGCGTGCAATAAACCTTAAATCATGGTGCTTGCTTTCCTGCTAAAAGAACAAAAACTTTTACGTTGTGTTGTGCACGATTCTGTTCATTAGTTCACACGCACAATCCATTCACCTTGTATTTTTAAGATTTTTGCACAATACAGTTTATATCTATGTCAGCGCTGACTGCGACGTACTCGCCCTTTGAAAGCTTAAGAAAACAATTCTCTGCATCTACGCGCAAGAATTTTCTCGCAAATAGACAACACGTCAGCATTAACTGTAGCATGGGCCCATGTGCTTACCAGTAACTGTTCCAGTTGGCATGCATGTAACTCATTCTCCGCTTCTTTGTTCGATCGGTCAAGTTTATAAGCTCGTTCGAAAGCTGTCTCAGCCTCCGCGAAACGCTGAAGAAAATAAAAACGGATTGAAAAATAATGAAGCTGCTGAAAGCGAGACGCTAAGTACGCGAAATGCTTTCTGTTTTAACCGCTAAGCTCTAAATCCTCTCCAACAGTAAGACACTTCTAGAATCGTAGAACAACGCTGAGGGAAGAACGAGCATCTGAAACTGTTGCTTGTTTCAGATTTGGAAAAGCAAGTGCGGTTTACTTCAAAGTTCAACACTTGTAAAAGCGAACCGTATGTTTGCTTCTGGAGCTTGTGTGCAAGGAAGAGGCCAGTAGCAATTTCGCTGGGGCGAAACGCATTGGTGTTATTGATCAGGTCAATAGCGTCGCGATGCAACGCATCGCGTCGCAACAAAGATGCGTTACTTCGCACCACTGACTACAGTCGAATACTTCGAATTCACGCGAAGCGGTTGGAAAAGCTGACCCGCCGTCGGAAGTTAAGGTATTGAGTGATTTTTGATCGTTTGTGAGCAATCCGACATTTCCTCGGTATAATCTTCGATGGCGACATACTTAACATATACGACGGCAGCGAACCAGCTTGAAAAGAAAACTTGATCTGACGCCAAGAAATTGACTACCACGTGTGGGATAAAGCTGCTCCAACGGAA
>Ga0210059_1015933_pt1 | contig 10898 bp, 11 predicted proteins | sample Ectturendosymbi2_FD_188042 | JGI IMG/M metagenome (GOLD analysis project Ga0210059, IMG submission 188042) | Ecteinascidia turbinata endosymbiont from Florida, USA - Sample 2 (SPAdes) (version 2) | ecosystem: Host-associated > Tunicates > Ascidians > Unclassified | place: Key West, Florida... | reverse complement strand
CCTCACTCGCCTCCCCTTGGACGGCCTGGTTGGCCGCCTCGCACAGGTTGCCAGTGGCGCTGGCCACCATCTGGGCCGCGGATATTAGGCCCTGGGACCATTGGCCGTCGTCGTGCCGAGACGAAGGGGCGGCTCCGACCTGCGAAGTTGAAAAGTTAAATGTTGTTTCTGTTCGGAAACGCGCAGCAACAACCCGGCCTCGCGATCTTCACCTTCCCCTGCAGGACCAGCTCTTTCTGGGCTGCCGAGGCCGCCTTCACCAGAGCAGTTGTCGCCGTGGCGATCGATTTGGCCGCTTCCAGGATTTGCTCCTCGAAGTTGAGCGTCTCGTCGGCTTGCTGAAAAAGAAACCGGGATAATTGCTGAAGTAAATTCACGATCGCAGGACTGTCGCCAGAAAGTCTTCTACAGGCGGACTTGACATTGTAGAAATTGACAAAATTCTACTGATTAATAGTGTTTCATATTTCAATTTGGGGGCTTGGGGCATTGCTTGTGGGGGTTAAGCCCACCGAAGACCTTCGTGGCGACGGGCCCTGTCACAACTACAGATAAACTCGGGAGTTTTTGCGAAACCTTCGCTAGGACAAAAATGAAAAAAAAGCTTTAGATTTAAGCGAAAGAATTTCAATAATAACAAATTTTGGGCGGTTTTTTTCCAGAGCCAAGATCGCTACGAAAACGCGGGTACCTTCGGCTTCTTCCTCGGCCGCAGTTGGGCGAGTTTTTTGGCGGCAGCTTCGATGGAGGAGGCAGCGGCCAGCAGCTCCTGTTCGGCGATGACGTTCGGGTCATTGGGGTCAACCCAATCCGAGCCTGGATGGAAATATGAAAAAAAAACCGAATCAATAAAGCAGTGGATCAGGTTGCAAAACTCTTGCAAGACATTGTCCGCGCCCACTCATATCGAAGGGGGTTGGCGTGGGGTTTTCTTGGTATTGTTGTTTAAGCAAAGGATGACCCTTTTACTGCGTCACAATCACAACAAGGGGTCACGCCCCCCCAGTTTCTAACATGTACCTTGCCATTTTGTGCTTTGGGAGGCAGTGTCCCAAACAAAAACACTGTTTCTCGCTTAAAGTCAAACAATTACCCACCAATATTTTGTGCTGGCTACGTCACTGGTTCGCTCATCGCTTCGATTGGCGCTACTCAAACAAAACTAATAGAAACAGAGTCAAACATTTTGAAAACTGCGTTTTTATCTTGTTCCACGGGAGTAGCTACAAAATGCTCTGCGCGGAAACTGCATGCTTCAACATTAATCCATACGCTTTAAACTCTACATAACGGAGCATATCGGATCTACGTTTAATTTGTTTCCACCTTTCATGCTTTCTCCGGTCCTGACCAAGTTACTGACAGCGGTGGCCACATTCTTGGACAAAGGAATCAGTTTTTGCTTCAAGTCTTGGTTGCCAGGTTGCTGGCTGATGTTTAAAACGTTGCTAAGCAAGTTGATGTAAGCTTCTGACACAGCTTGACCCATTTTGAGAGCGTCTTGCTGCTGGACTTTGTCTTCAGTGTTGGCTGCGGCGGCCTGTGGCAATTGCCAAGTAAACTTAGTAGCAAGTTGGAGATGGTGACAGAAGAAGTTAATTTTTGTTTCTCAACAAAACGACAGATTTGTGAAACAAATGAAGCACACAATATATTTTGGGGATATTCACTCGCGCTCAACACAAGCAAGCTTCACTTGAACGGTTTCCGAAGATAAAAACTACCAATCTTCGGTTTCCGAATATGAAAATTACGAATCTTCGCTTTCCGAAGATGAAAACTACCAATCGCCGGTTTCCGAAGATGAAAACTACCAATTTTCGGTTTCTGAAGATGAAAACTACGAATCTTCGGTTTCCGAAGATGAAAACTACGAATCTTCGGTTTCCGAAGATGAAAACTACGAATCTTCGGTTTCCGAAGATGAAAACTACCAATCTTCCGTTTCCGAAGATGAAAACTACCATTCGCCCACAAACTCACCCGGCAAATGTGGATCATGTCAAAGACAGCCTTCCTGCCCATGTTAGCGCAAACGATCATATCCTCCTGACGACAGGACCTGCCTGCCGCCACAGCCTTCGACGTTGCGTTGGTGATCGGCTTTGTGACGTGTATCAGTTCTTCCGGTGACGCTCGACGTTCTTCGTCAGCGACAGAGTTGAGGAGCTGCGAGCGGAGGAGGAGTTGGAATGTTGGAGCGAGTGGGAGGTATTGGAGCAAGAACGGAAAACATGATGAATAATATATTAACGTGGTCATAGGCGTCAGAAAGGGGGAGAACGGAAGGTTTGGCCCCCCTGCATTTTGACAATTTCCTATTACTTTTTCAGGAAAAAAAGACGGTTTTGCTAGTTTCGCGTGGGCTAAATCATATTTCAACAATTTTGGTCCCCCCAAAAAGAAGTCTTTTTGGCTAACTCTGTAAAAAATCTTCCCGACGATCCATGACCGTGTTCACTGTACGACTTCTAATGCGACAACTTGTGCCTCGTAATACCCGGCCTTGAGTTGCGCTTTCCCGCTACAGCTTGTGCAACGCCCAGTTCCACTTCCAAGCTGTCTATAATCATCGCCATCACATACCTTCATTTCCTGCTTAATGGAAGAGATGGTTTGTTCAATGGCGCGAGGTCCCTTGACAGCTTCGTCCTCGACCGACTTGACCGTTTTCAAGAGGGACGTGACGTTTGTGACCATGGCCTGCGTTTAATCCAATATCGAGGGGTTACACGTGCGCCCGTCAACAGCCCACCGACGCTCGGTGGCGCTATCGCTTTTCAATCTCGATTCCAACGACGCACGATACCTTGGCAGACGCTTTCAAGTGGAACATCGAGTTGTCAGATGCTGACTTGCCGGCGGCGTCTTTGGTGGCGTTGATCAGGTCGCCCAGGGCGGAAGCGACGTCACGAACAGCGTTTATCAAAATGACCTGGGAACATGCGTTGGGGGGGACAGTCATGAGTAGTGTTCAAGTGAATCTGTGTTGTTGTGCTGCACGTATTTGATGCTTGGCACAATGTTTGATACAAGAACAAAGAACAAAACACTGAACTTTTATCAACAGTATCCAACTGATTTTATTCAGCACAACACAATCCTATGTCTGGTCCTCGAGGTTGAGAAGGAACCGGAAACGCTCGTTTCCAAGCTTCCTGCTGGAAAGCTGGCTACGTTTTCTGGTTGACTTCAGTCACAAAGTTCAGGCGATTTCATGGTCAAATTGAAAGTTAATGCAAATTTCAATTCACAGCACACAGTTAGCATTGCACAGAGAAGATCAAATCATTTCATTGAAAAATATAACAAAACGGAGAAAACCTTGAACGACAGAACATGAAAAGGTTTAAGTGATATTGAACGCTAGTTTTGTGTTAATAAGTGGATGTTTGAGAGGAGATGCGAAAATGTCATTTTCGACTAAACTCCAGCAAGGCGCTGGCCTTAAGTACAAACGAATTAACCTTACATTGGTCGACAAGTCGCTTAGGCTTGTAGAAGCACATTATGCTTTTAAGTCTTGTAGAAGCACATTATGCTTTTAAGTGTATTCATTAAAAACCGTCGTTAGATAATAAATGAATTTGTTAAAATCATCAGTTGGTGTGATGGCACTTCTCCCATATCTGACTTAAAGCTGCAATCTTGTTTTGAAAACGTAAACTACAACTCAGTAAAAATAAGTTGTTCTTGCCATTAGAAGAGACTGTCGAAAGTTGGCGACCATCAGCAACATTTGCATTTATATCATTGAAGCTGGCAAACTATCGGTAAGCGTGGCAGATACCTTCGGCCTTCTCCCTCGAGTTCAACAACGTTTTTGGCATTCGTGCTCGACAACACGCCCCAGGGTGTTAGGGGTCAGTGGAAACCAGCCCAAGAAGTCACCCACCTGGGTGTCCGGGTCGTCCGATCCCAAACTGGTTGCCCCCAGTTTGACAACATTGGCGAGCTTGGTGATGGTCTGCGACGCCGATTGAGCCGCGCCGGCCAACTTTTCTTGTCCACTCGCGGCCCCAGCGACGAGGTGCTTCGTATCTTCCACCAAAGCTTTGGCAGTTGACAAGATCTTTTCTCTGTTAGTGTTGCAGTGAACAAGAGTAAAATCGAAGTTCGAATGAGAAACATCAAACAGCACGACAGCAACAGGGTACTGTGGCAAGGAACAGGTCTAGAGACTGGCTATGCAGCGAACTTTTGACAACTTAAATTTTCATTCCGCTGCTTAACGAGGCAGGTAAATGAAAAAGCAAAAATTTCTATGCTTCTATAAATTGTTTTGTGCATAAGGCTGTCTATGTCATTAAAACAAAGAGGAATTCGTCCGACATGACTTCAAGAAAGTATGCCAAGCAGGTCAGCAAGAGGGAAAGCCCCATCGAAAGTATATTTAACAGATGAAAGGCCGGAAATATTTCAAAAGGCATCTGAAATAAACGCGGTTTCCAGTAATGTATGAGCCTCTGCAGAAGCAAAATGATCCGGAAATTCAAGGTCCCGACGTTCCCAGTTTAAACACTATTTTTTTTGCTAAACGTGACCAAAATTGAGAACTCTCGGGAGTCGACGGTGTCGCGTGTTTTGAAAACAGTCGAAAATTGTCCGTTTCTACAAAATTTCGAAAAACGATTCATGTCAAAACAATATTTGTTCGATATTTTAATTGTTTCACGTAAATATTTGGGGACATTTGCTCGACGCAGCAAAGCAGCTTTTCCTACTGAAGTAAACGTTGATGCTGCACGTTAGAATGAGCATATAAACGCGGGCTTACATACAAAAATCAACCATGACCTCAAATACAGTGTGTAATCAAAACAGCGGCGACAAACGTCCCTAACAATCCCTGACAGATGTGGTGGCAGATTGCTTCAGTGAAACTTATCTCTGTCGTTGTTTGTTTTCGCTTTTGCTGCAAGATGGCAACCGCACGGGACCTGGCATACAGTGAGTTCAATGCGCGGCGCTGCCATCAACTCGCCACCAGTGCAGCATTCAATGCAAAGGCAGCCGCGCGGGCACGGCGCAAGGAAGCGGAAAAGGGCCCGCAGTCCATTCATGACACTCTAAATAGAATAAAATAACGTGCTCTGAACAGAACCTGATTGCATTCGAAGTTCTGGCATGAACTTCCCTCGTAAAAGCTCAGAATTGCTTTTTGCAGTTGTTGTGGAGTATTGTTTTGAGCTGAAGAGCTTCGAGAATAAAATTTCCCTTTATAACTTTAATACAAAAATGTCTGCTGATTGACTGCTTAGTCACTAAAAACAAGAGGTAAACGACCTACAGATTAATTTAGGTGAGCACGAATTATTGTTTCAGTATTTCATATGAGATGATGATGCGATCATTTAACATTTGTTTGGCAGGTTTTGTCCACTGATAAACGGGCCAGCAACAAGGAAGAGTACGAATGCAAACGATTTTGTCTTCTACTCTCTTGATGGTGTGTCATGAAATTGGGATAGCAGCTATTGAAAGAAACTCTTTCGCAGCAAAGAATGAGACACCATGATTTTCAGCGGAGATATATTTCACCTACTGAGCAGGCATTGTCAGCTCTTATTCAAATAGAATCCCAGGACAAAAATCCTTGAACGTGCCATCAAATGGCACAAAGCTCTCCCGCGCAGAATGAGGTGGTTCCAGCTGATTTTCTTGCGCTTATCTGCGTTTTCAAACCATCACTATGTAGGTGCTTCAACACAGCTGTTAAGAAAGGCAAAGACAAGATTCCTGCTTTCCGGAACAAGGTTCAGAGCAAACCTGGACTCTGCTGCCCTTCACGACACAACCGCTGCAGTGCCACCTGGCCAAACAGGCCAAAACGACCACCTGGCCAAACAGGGCAAAACGAGTGCCAAAAAATCGTTTGGCCTGGCGCTAAGTTTCCCTGGAGACCGACTCTTCCCATTCTTCTCAAAACGATTATTCTTTCTTGCAGAGGTTCTGGCACGCTAGTATCTCATCGCATACTGACTTTTCGCAAGGACTTTGAGTTTATTCGCAAGTTTGTGGTAAACGGGCGGTGTTTGCCTCAGACTTATGCTGCTGCAGGTTGCTTAGAAAAAGCTGACGAAAATAGGTCCATACGACAAGCTCCAAAATCATAAAAAGCAAACCCAGCTTTAGGTTGTTGAGCAAAGGTTGCTGGACACGTGTTTCCTGCATTGCTACGAACCTGTAGTCTGCGAATGTTTCGTTGTCCTCCTCCGGGTTGAGCGCCCCCGATGACACAAACATAAGGGTCGTGTCCAGATCCCCGATGATGCCTTGCACTGCTGTGTGGGCGTTGATGCAGGCCTGTGTCCCCCGACCCCCTTGTTGCAATGACGACATGACGAAGGATATCTGTGAAAATGGAAAAGCAGGTTGAAGGTTCTGTTTGACGTGTTTGCTTTGCTTTGCGCATGCGCTAAGTGTGAAGTTTGAACCACGCCGTTTTGTTGCCGGAGCAACGAATAAAATGCGAGCAGCTTTTTAGTGGTTGAGTGCAGTGTTCCCTTTAAGGTTCGCAGCTGCGCGAATACGCGGCGCCGCCAGACAACTTACGCAGTGCTATCTCAGTGTCACGCATTTCCAACATTCTAAATTTACTACTGTATATACAGTATATATATATATGTGTGTGTCGCAAAGCCTTTTTAACGTTGGGAGCGCTTCGCTGTTTGTGGTCTGCATGGTTGCGCAGTTGCATGCGCTTCGTACGCAACAAAACAAGCATTTGCTCAGTGTAGAATTTTCTTACAGGGAACACTGGTTGAGTGAACTATCGCTGCCACAATCACAGAAATGAGATAAATTCGCTGAGACTGAACCACCTCACGGTTTTCATCATCACATGTATGACAAGGGTGCACGGGTTCACTGATAATATAAAAATGAACAAATTTCATTCCCATCATTTTAATGCTTCCACGCGACTGTTGCAAAAGTTGAGTTGTCCCGGAACCCCCCCAGTACCAGCAGCCGAGCACAAGACAAGCAGCTTGCAAGTTTTCTTCGCTCACCTTCTCGTTGATACTGCGGCCTGCCTCCTTCAGCTCCTTCTTCGCTCGCAGATCACGTGGATTGCTCTGCACCGACCCTGCAGCGTCCACAAGGTCCTTGCATGCGTTACCGAGGTCCTGGATGCTCTTCTGGAGGTGGTTGCTCACCTGGAACGAACAGCCGCGCTGACGTCAGGTTTTGAACAAAAAGTAATCGAAGAAAGCCGAGTTGAGTGTGTCATGTAAATCTGACAAGAAATTTTAGTCGAGATATTTAATTGAAGCGATTAAGACAGTCGCCAAGTAACCAGTCTGGACTGGTGAACGAAGCAAGGCACCAATCGGCAAATTTCTTGATAGGAAATCGAATTCGTGTGAAGCTACGCATCGTCAACCCTCCAACCTTATTCAAATGGACAATCTTCTATTTGAATTAGATTCAAGGACTAGACAACGCGGAATTTACGTGAAATCAATTTCCTATTAATAATTTTGCCGAACGATTCTTCGAAAGCCATAGTACAGAAAGCTTAGAGCTTTTAAATGACATCATTTCCAGACCTCAGGTGAATCAGAAAGTGCCATCGCATAAGCGCCGTCGTTGGCCAGGGCTGTGTACTCATCGGTGACTTTCTTGGCCAGTGGCCCCAGTTCGTCCGGTTCGCTGTTCATGGCCATGTTCATGTCACTGCTGGTCACCACAATGGCCCGGCATCGCTTCATTATACTTGTCTGATAGTTGGCGAACGTATCCTCATCGTCCGGTTCCACGTTTTTCTCGAGTGCCTGGCAACAGCATTTTATGAATTTCCAGCTTCTGGAAGTGAGATTGTGAAAAGTTGCGAGGGGATGTTTTGTAAAAGTACAAACTTCTACATTCGGATATGATATCGAAGGAAAAGCATCTGAAAGTTACAACACTTCTTTACAAAACTTTTCTTTATTATGAAGATGCCCAAAAAATCTTTTTCACCAGCGCAGGATCAAACAGGTAGTAAGTGAAAGAAGGTGGAAGGTTTAGCACACGGCCAAACCACTCACTTGCATTGCTGATGCGATGGTGTCAACCATTCCAGAGACCAGAGCTTCTGGTGCCTCCTGGACAGATTTGAGCAAATCGTCGATGGCTTCCTTGGTGGCATCAGACGCTTCATCAACTGCTTCATGCGTCGTTTCCGCCTGGTATCGAAAGTAGCAGCATAAAATTACGAAAACCTTTATTGCCAGCAATTTGTACCAAGCATGATTCTGTTACGAATCTATAGAATAATAAAGCGTTGCCATCATGCAATATTAAACATTAGTACTGCCGCAATGGGATTCGTCAATATCTACAAAGCAACATTAACAAACGTTTTGTGGAGTACAATTTGCTATAGAACAAGATTCGTGCTATTCACGGGCAAAATAACATTGACGGAGACATCAACACACCAGCATGCGACGCTTTCATCAACGTGCACAACTTGACCTTTAGAAGGTCAAATTGCTGAACACGAACATAAAATGGCCTTTGCCAAATGAAACTGGTCACAATTATTTATAAATCACATGGATCACCGAAATTGAATTGGCAGTGGCCTCAAAAATGGGTTCATCAGTATCTTTCATCACACAGCACGTGCATGCCATTACACCAGTGGTTCTAAACCTGGGTTCGATCGAGCCCCTAGGGTTCGACGGAGCCGTTTCAGGGGTTCGACGAAGGTCATCTTAAACATGACTAAAAGCTTGGGATTGCTGCATAATTAAATATAAACTGTTGAATCATTTAATTGCAGTTACCGTTTTTATTTTCTATCATATTGGGCAAAAATGGGGTTCGACAAAAGCTTGGATAACCACGTAAGGATTCGGCTTCTGTTTGCAAAGGTTAAGAACCACTGCATTAAACTAATCACTCAATATTGTGTTGCAAACAATGTCGTCACATCGTCACAAAGCTTATTATCTCGTAATATCAACCACACTTTCAAAGCAAGCAAAATGAAATAGATCAAAAACATTCCGAAAGGTAACAATCTGAAGCAAGTTTTCTTTGAAACATTGGCTCCATAATCTAATCAAACGCAGGGTCATGCACGCTGTCACGCAAACCACACTCATTTAAAAGTATTACAGGTGAACGAATAATCTTAACAAACATAAAAGAAACATTGTTCTTACAAATCGCATTCTCTTGCCATCATGCACACACATCACTGTAACGCATTCATCATCGTATGAACACTTTGTGTAACATCAAACGGAAAATAAACAGAAAACATTTCCAAACAACGTTTCCAAACTCGAACCTGCTTGTAGCCGCTGGACTTTAATTGCACTGGCTGAGAATATGTTGTGAAGACGAGGTAGATTTAAGGTGGTTTAACACAACAGTAAGCAGACACAGACGTACAGCAATGTAACCTATAAATCCAAGGTATGCTACACCACAACACAACCCAGCAATTGATCATGCATGAAGCACAAGCATGAAGGCGGATCACTTTGCCTTACACACACTGCAACTGATTAACTGCAGTTAGTAGAGCCTTGCCAAATAATAACTAGTTCCAGAGCACACAAACGTAGCAGTGGTACACACCAGGACATGTTGATTAGGGCTGTGCCGAACAAATTCACCAGTGGTGTTATTGTGCATGTGAAGTTGGGGGTCCTGCGTGTCAAAACAAAAAGGCACCGAACAAAAACCATGAAGCAGCAACAACAGAAACAGCACCATGCTTCCATGCGCTCACGCGCCGGAGTTCTTCGAGAGGAATAAAAAATGCGCAAAACCACGTTTTTAATCATGCTCGCATTGTCAGATACTGACAAAAACGTTTTCCCCAGTCCACGGTGATGTTACTGAATCAGTAGCGTATAGTATTAGTCGCAAAGGACCTGGCGGGGGCGTTTTCCCAGCCAACGAAGTAGCGTTGACTTCTGCTTTGAAGCAAGGACATTCTTGCAAGAGAGACAAAGTTTAAATAATACGCTGCACGCCCGAGACCTTGAAGCATTTCGCGCGCAGCAGAGTGCTTTTCCATCTCCGCTTAACATGCAAACCCTAATGAATGGCGTGACACCACAGATTGCGCAATGACGCTGAACTTAAACTTAAAAATGAAAACGCTGAAACTAAGGATTTCTTGCTACTGGTCAAAAAAAGTAACAGTTTTCCCACAGTTGCATCAGTTTATAAACTGAGAGAAAAAAGGCGCAGAAAGACAGTAAAAAGGTTTAACTCAACCCAAAATTTCCGCCTACATCCATAACAGTCTAATAATCCTGGAATGACACTTCGCTGACTTCAGTACAAACTTCTTCTTCTTCTACATTCGATTACCCTGTTGGGTAATCCGAAATTTTTATGAAAAACTACAGTCAAGTTAAACCCCGATTCGCTATCTTCATCATCGGTTTGCTTACCCACTGGCCACTACCCACTACCTAGTCTACAATTAATAGTTGGTTAATACTGGTCTTTATGTTTATGTGATTTGATACAGTCATCGGATTCTAAAAATCTGGTTTGGATAAAGATTGTTTTTATCGTAGCAAGCAATAGAACAAAATTTTCATCACGAGATAAAATGATTGCAAAGAGTAGACCAAGCAAAGCATTAGGGGGGCACTGCTTTTAGAGGGTCAACCTTTTTTCATCAGAAAAAAACAAAATTTCCAGAAACGAACTTCCTCAACCGTCTGTTAAAATGTGACAAAATCCTGTCAAGTCTCAGTTCCTACAAAATAAAAATCCGCAGAAAGTTTAGGGGTTCGAAAAAAGTTAAGGGGTGCGAAAAAAGTTAAGGGGTGCGAAAAAGTTAAGGGGTGCGAAAAAGTTAAGGGGTGCGAAAAAAGTTAAGGGGTGCGAAAAAAGTTAAGGGGTGCGAAAAAGTTAAGGGGTGCGAAAAAGTTAAG
>Ga0210059_1015932_pt1 | contig 10898 bp, 6 predicted proteins | sample Ectturendosymbi2_FD_188042 | JGI IMG/M metagenome (GOLD analysis project Ga0210059, IMG submission 188042) | Ecteinascidia turbinata endosymbiont from Florida, USA - Sample 2 (SPAdes) (version 2) | ecosystem: Host-associated > Tunicates > Ascidians > Unclassified | place: Key West, Florida... | reverse complement strand
AATGAACACACTGGGATCTCGCCAAGAATGTGCTTATCATCAACAACAGTGCAAAATACAAATGATTTCATTAAAAGCATGCTGGCTGGACGTTTCGTCAACAACTGTTTTTATCCTGCGTAAGTTTAATGAATAAAACGCGGAACGTTAAACCAAAACCCTCACGAAGAGTAGCGAATGCCGCAGAAGGCAGCAACTGCTCGCCAACCCTTATAGCGGTTATTGTTGCCTCTTCTTAGTGTATGCCAGCTTTGGTGCTTTTTGTTGGTGTATCGCTTCGCGCTTTATTCATGCTGCTGAGTTACAAATGGAAACACTGTTTTTGTAACGATAGTCAGTTCAGCATGGCTCCATTCAAACCATTGGTTTTTGCGCTGCTGTTTTCAATTCGGCTTGGAAAGACTTGAAAGTATCCGAGCATGTTTACGTTTTGTAAAATGTTTTCAATGTTTCAGGTTTCTCAATCAATACGTTTCACTTTGTCAACCGCACTTACAACGAAGCTATGGCAAGACATCTGCATTGCCGTACCGGTTTGCACTACGTCGTGGACACGAGTCGCAATGGCGGATCGTTTTCAAGACAATCAATTTCAAACATTGAACGATGCCTCTTTGACCCTCCGCATATGAAAAAGGTACATTGCAGCAGTGTTGTAATGAACTGGATCAAGAGTGAATTTTCTGGGGCGCTAGCTTGGTCATAACTGATTTCAAGAGCTCCGAACAAAAATGGTCATTGTTCAGGATAATGTTGTGATTATCTGCGTGTGCAAAATGCTGACAGCACTGCATTTGTAATTTCGGAACGACTTCGACTACCCCATTTTGTCAGAAGTTTTTTAATGCACTTACTTTTATGCATAGGTGTACGGAAGTGCATATTTTTGGGGATGCAAAAAATTTTTACCCAAATTTGATCTTTTTTTTCCCAAATAACGAACAGCAAGCCTCAATGTTAAGACTAAAATACTAAAACTTACTTAAACATTTACAGCTTCTAAAGTCACATTATGAAAACCAAAAATCCACTCCAGTTTAGACAGTTAAATGTGCATTGAACACAACATGCTAAGAAAAAATAGCAATATGGGAGTGATACACGCAAATACTGCAGCCTATATGATTAACTACTAAGAAATGTGTACAAATGCACATTTCAAATGACAAATGACTTATAACCTCAACAAGAAGGTTTCATAAAAATGGCAGTGCTTCACTGCATTAGCATAAGTGAATTATGCAGTTCAATAAATAGTACAGTTTCTACTGTTCATGAAAACTTCACTTCACAGCATTAAATTGAAACAATAAAATTTGGCAGGATGCAACATATGCAATTCATTGCATGAAACAAACGAAAAATATGAAAACCTACACAGTATAAAATCACACTTACATTACCACCACGTAACATATTACAGCTGCAGTTACGTAGTTAATATTGCAGCTGCAGTTACGTAGTTCCAGTTTATCTAAATATGTTTGTTTTCACTCAAGTTTGATTGAAGCTTTTCTTATTTACCCAAATTGAAGCTGTTGTACCTTACCCAAATGCTCCTATTTTACTCAAATGTTTCTAATTTTACCCAAAACGTTATTGAAAGTTTTCAGTTGGCCCAAATCGATGAAGGCTGTTGGAATTACCACATGATTCCAGTTCACTCAAGGGCAGTGTCCATTTTGCCATCAGGGGCAAAAACGAATGGCAAAATAGTCTCACACTATTTTGCCGTTTTGGCTATTATTTTGCCATTGATTTGGTTAGTATTTTGCCTGAGTTTGGAAAACAGACACTACCTCACTTATATGTGAATATAGCTGTATACTTTGCCCAAATTTTGAAAATTTTTTCCCAAATAATGGCCAATTTTTCAGCGTTGGGGATGCGACCGCATCCCCTGCATCCCCATGCCGTACGCTTATGCTTTTATGTATGAATAAGAAGCGTTTGCCCAATGTACACAATTCATTCTAATCATTGCAAATAACAAAGTTGCGATGAAGAGCATCCAGAATTGAATTTTTTGCCTATGGAATTTCAAATACACCTAAGTTAAACCAGAAAACACACACGTTTTCAAAATCTTGTGAACTTAATTTATGGTAAGGGATACATTTTTGTAACAATAAGGGATTATCCTTGCCGGGTAATAAGGGCTGTAGGCAGGGACACCGGAGCAGTGGTGAGGCAGGGGACATGAAAAGAGTTTAAAGGCAATGGAAACTTGTAAAAACACACAAAATCGTTACCAGTATACATGTGTCTAATGTTGACCTTCAAAAATAATAACATAACTCATAAAAAAAACATTCTGAATTTTCTTGGTACGTGAATAGCTGCAATGCATTTGTTTTAATTCGATCTTGATAAACCATATATAATTGCCTATGATAATGTTATGAAAAGGCATGTCCTTCTCCGTTACCCCCCTTTCGAAAGAGCATGGGGCAATGCCCCCATCATGCTCCCGTTCTCCGGCGTCCCTGGCAGTAGGCCTTGTAATAGCCCCTTTTGATTTTTGGACCGTTGCATTTCCGGATGTAACAGATGTGGCAGTTTTTTCCAGATTTTGATACACGTATAGCTACTTAGACAGGGTTCATTTTCAGCAAAATTTGATCACTAATGATTTTTAAGTTAAAATAAACCCAAATTAAAGTTTTGTTAAGGATTCAGGCAATAAAGCAACAAAGTCTTGCACTGGAATGAATGGCTTCTCGAAAGTTTTAAGAATGACTGTAATTTTCTCGACTCACTTTTTTCTGAAAGACAAAATACAGTTTGTTAGATATCTTTATTTTGTCATACCTTTTTTAATAAACGACCCTTTGTGAATCAGAAGGTTATCAAATGTGTAAACAACAAACTGCTTTTTTTCTTTTCATTCTAAATTATTAAACCCTTCTGGTTAGAAGCCTGTGAGCTACTTTCACAATAATTGTATTTGAATTTAACATTCAACATCACAGAATTCGAAGCAGAATTTTAAATAATAATCTCCATTCATATCGTAGTTATATTCTCATTCGTTGCTATAAACAGACGTCAAGTACCATATACGTGCATTTGACCAAGAAACCGCAACTCACTAATGCCCATTTTCCCAATATTTTCATGCAATATCAGTCAGGTTGGTGACTCTTCTGGCTAATACAAATACAGAACCCTACAAAGAAGTTTTGGTATAGATAAGAAGCTTGCGGTCCAGAAGTTGTTGTTTTTGTAACAGATTAAAACAACCAAGATTTTCATTTGTTAATTTACAAATGGTGCAACCAAAGGTTGATTTCTCCTCACCTGACACAAGTCACATCGTTGCAGCAAAAATAACCACTGGCAGAGGCGTTGAAACAAAGAAGTTGGTTTAAAGTATTGGAGTTAGACATTTTCTTGACAATTAGAATGATGTGATTTCTAAATAACTAGGCTATAAAATATGACTTCGGGTTTATTCTATTGACGCAAATTGTTAAACTTTCATAGCGTCCAATAAACGTGGATTCTGGGACATTGCAAAACTTAGTTGTTCAACGGAGTGACCCTAGACACTTTCTTGGTCTTCTCTGGAGTTTCAGATTGAACAACCACGTTTCAATTTTCGGACTTCGGGGAGATATGTTTGACTATTTACATTGAAATCATGCATGAAAACTCGCTGTATGTTCCGTATATTTGCGCGCGTAATTTCTGGGTTGCAACCAGTTTCTATCATTGGTGTGTTCAAATTCTAAAGGATCTGGTCATGGCATAGAAAGAATAAACTTTAAAGAAAGCGTTTTCCTTTTTTCAAAAAATGACTCTAGAATTTTTTGTTTAAACATAAAACAGTTGCAAGACACAGAAAAAGAAACATTGCCCGTGTTGCCACCAGAAATGTCTGTTCAACAATAAAAATTTGCAAACGAAGAACTTGCCGTTGAAAAAGTGTTGAAAACATATCAACATGTTTTGGAAAGATTCAATAGCGCGCAGGCCTGTACCACGACCATCATTTACAAAAGTGTAAAATTAATAGCATACAGTCTGCACGATAGTCTGGGTGAAAATCTCACGAAAAAACAATAAAAATGCCAACATTCCAGTACAGGCGTTACATTTTAAAAAAGTTAAAGAAAAGACCAAACTTGAAAAATCGTTTGAAAATCGGTTGTCGTTATGTCTATTGTACAGACGGAAAAGACGTTTTTACTACTTTGTTTTCTTCCTCGTTTCTTGAGAAAAACGTTTTACAAAATATTTTGCTTACGTGTTACACCTTCTTCTCATGTCGTGAAATAAACGGCAAAGTTGCAAGCACAATAGCAGAAGAGAAAAATATATCAGGCGAGGCTTTTCAAAAAGATACTATACAACGACAGGTCTTTGTGCATTTCCAAAAACAATGCTCAGTTTCCAAGGAACATCGCAACAGAAACATTTTAGCGCTCCAGAAATATCGTTTGAATTTTGTTATGCGGCTTATCAGGTCTTGTGTGAATTCGTTATGACCACCCTGTTTTAAAAGGCTCTTTTGCCATAAGTATTTTTTTCGGCATCATTCAGGTTGTTATCTAAATATGTTACTGCGTGGTTCGCCCTCGACCGAGAATGTACGCAGCATTTAGAGCCTGCAGCGCTTAAAATCAAGCAACAGCCGATGCGTCGACATTCTTAATCCGCTTATTTTCTGCTTGAAGGCAAGGAATGCAGGCAAACATCAATGAGCAGATGACATTTGTTTGGTTGGAATAATAACAGAGCACAACGCACCGCTTTCTACCGGTTTGACAATCTAGCGTTATTTATGAATAATCACATACTTACCTGAGTGACTTTAAGTTAAGCAGGAGGTCGGGTTAAAATATCGGGGAAAGATTTCAACATAGGTCCAATTACACTGTAACTAAAAGCCACTTACCATTTTGATTCTGATTTTCGTGACTTGCTTACGTCGTTCAAGTACCACTCGCCACATAGAGGTAAGCCAGGAATCCATCGGCAAATTTTTAATAGGACATCGATTTCACGTAACACTAGGCATCGTCAGTCCTTAAATCTGCAAGCCGTGCTTACGAGTGAAACGTTGAAAGACTAAAACAAGAGCAAAGAAAGCAAACGAACTCAAGACTAAAGTGAACAAATCATAACACGAGCTTCAAATCTAACTGACGCCGATTATTATCATTGAACAAGGCAACAGATCCACTAATGCTTGAAACAACACGCCGTGTAATTCAGAATGTTGGTATAATGCACAAGCAAGACGGCATTCGTAGCGTTGGCAACTAAACTCTAGCATGGACCTGTGACGGATGTTAACAATGTTCACAACATTGCCAACATGCTGGTGGTAAAAAGGTCAAAACACGTCAACGAACAGCACAAAAAGTAGCAAAAATTATTCCAAATGGGGAAGGATCCTGTTTGGATATTAATTTATGCGTCAAGTTGGTGATAACATTTATCTTCATTGACTGATGAAACATTAATCAATCAATCTTCACACTTATCCAGAAAGTGAAAACTTGCTTACGTTATGTTACGTGTTTTATTTGGAGACTACTATGTCGTCATGTGGGCTTTGGCTAAGTTTTCTCTAAGTGGAAAATTGCGGTTCGTCGTGCTTGAATAGTGAAACAATGTAGATATAACAAGAAACACATAAAAATGGACGCACTGGCCACAGATTGGCTAAATGAGCCTACGTACATCCGTCTTATCCATGAAATAACAGATAAGACTGAAAATCAGCATCAGATGAAATTTTACTTGCTAGCACTTGATATAACTATGAGTAGACAACATTTTTACTGGAAATTTGTTAAGCCAAAATAGTTTGTAGATCGTACACACAGATTAGTGCTTTGTTTAGGTCAGCAAGCAACATCAAGCAAGTCACGAATAAGCCTAAATGGTGTTTCGTGAGCTGACGCTGCAAAAAAATTTGGATGAATTGGTGAATGTGCGTCACAGAAATCTTAAGATGACTTTTCAGGCCTTGTAAATCAGCGATTTTTTGCATTTACCATTTGGCGACAACTTTGGCGCTCGGGGAGTTATCAAATATTTTATGATTTAACGCTGATTAAACTTTTTCCGCAAACAACGCGTTGTCTCAGGCACTCTGCATTGCTGAGTGTTTCTTTAACAAAACCGCCTGTAAAACCTCGAACGGACCCAGTAACACTGTATTTTTTCAGTAAATGTGGTCGTCATTATGGCTTCGCAAAAATATCTTAGGCACGTGCGCCACCAGACAAACAATGGCGTACAAGCGTTATCGCGGGTACCGGATTGCTGTGATTAATATTAGACGCCCTTTCATTAGTGCGACATCTCATAAATATAAAAAGTGCCGCAGCAAATAGCGTTTCAGTTGATTGACGTAAAAGCTGCTGACAATTTACCATACGATATACTTTTGTCAAATTATTTTTGCAAATCGTTCACATTTGTTCACTGCTTTAGCTTGAAAAGGATGATGCACATATTTTGTTTTTTTGCGACTATTTGCAGTCTAATCTTAAAAAAAAACTTAACGCAATCGTTAAACACGTTGTTTATGAAATGGTCACATCGATTCTAAGTCAGATTCATTATGATCGGGCATGCTCAAAGCAGAAACTCATTTGAACTTTTCTCTCTCTTATCAAAAAAGAGATATTAAAAATAAACAAGCAACTCCTTAAAGTCATGAAGTGATATAAGCGCATCGCTTTGCTGATGGTCCACGTCGTTAGTGGGACTGTGCTTTCAGCGGTAAACAAATAAGTTAAAAATCGCTGTTGGTAACGAATCTTTATTTTGATAGGGCCAATATCCCGCGTGGTCGTGGGGAAGCAAAGGGACCGTTCGCCAGCCTCGGTCAAAACGGTGGATTCATCAGTACAGTTCCAGCTCAGATCCCGTTCAGCGAGCTCCTGGACAAAATAATCAGCGAAGATTTCAGCAAACCGCTGCGAACAATCCAAGCCAGTATCACAGCAGGTCCAACACTGGCAGTCAGCAGTACAGCAGAGGAGCGAACGACAACACTCACAACTCGCGGCAAGCTACTTCTTCAGGCAAAAATCAAGAAGCTGCAGGTTTGCTTAGAAGTGCGTCAGCGGCGGCGCAACTTGTACGCGCGTGGAAGCGGAACTTGAGAACGTGCGTTTCACAGCCTACGTTTATGACCGCACACGACGCCAGTGTGTGGTTGAAGACTCCTGGTGAATCCGACGGTCGGTTTTACCCCTACGGAACTTTCCACAGTTGCTTGGTGAGTCACACAATTCCATGTGATGACAACTGTCAAGCAATCCAAAGCGTTAATTTCGGTTCGAGGCCATCAGCTTGCAACTGCGACGCAGCGAACAATATGCTTTCCTTTCCGTTGACCAAGCGATGATGCTTGGAAATACTTGGGCTTTTAAGAAAGTCTTATCAAATGATCAAAAACAGTGATTTCACTTATTTTTGACCTGCATACTTTTGTTAATGAAAGCAGAAAGTTATAATTTTGAACTGTTTATATGAAAAAACAATTAGGCCTACATCTTCGTTTGTCAATATGTATGTTTATAAAAACAATGACTGGATTAAAGTTTAAAAACGCTTATCATTTTAACAGGAGATAGCAGAGGAGCACCAAACACAGCAACTAAGCAAAAGTTGATGCGAAACGCATCTTTACTATAAAACTTTTCAGAATTGAACAAATGCTATTTTCCTGGTTTCAAGGTTCAATCAACTTATTGCTGCATGTCTGATCAGTTTGAATAACCTTGATAAGAATAGCTAGATATCCGGTCAGCAGCATTCGCAAACTGGAATGAAACCACGTGATGTTGCTTTCTAGGACAATTAAAACCAAATGGTACGGGGCCAGTGTCAATAGTTGAAGCGTTAGAAGGACACGGAGTTGAAAAAATGCAAGACGTTTGTAAACAACATTCACAAATTTCAAAAAGGCAAGCAGTTGCATAAGCTACCCTCAAACACGCCACGTAACATGGTTAGAGACACATAAGAAATTTGAATGCGATGACAGAATCTAAGTTTTCATGATTTTATATGGTATCAGAGTAAAGGAATTAGGAACTATTGCTTTTGTCTTCTTTCATGCGACAGAACAATCCGAATAACACATCATTGATATAATAGATCTGTCATAATTTTTTTCAGTGGTGCCTCAAACTTTAGTGTTTGGACGCATAAAGCATGCTTATGAAAGCTTGGTTTAACTGACAACCTAGATTTGTGGAAAAAAATTATGGAAATGTAGCCAACAAAAAAACTGTGAAAAAAGTTGCACTGTTATTTTGTGCTGAAGTTATGTCCTTTGTTCTGCTGTATTTTTACACATAAACATATCTTTGAGGCTAAGCTTGGAGCATAATTTTCTACTGTTGACTTTGTCACTACGTATAAGCAGTTGGAGGAAAAAGTGCGCAGAATTTTATTTTTCTCCACTTCTAATTCATACGTTTCCTCGTAGAGCCAATAAACTTGGAAACAAGTTAGTAAATTTTACTCGTTAGTGCTGCCGACGCTTTAACAAATCTTTGTTACAAATTGCTGTGAAACAACTTTATATTTGTGTTTATTCAAATCTTCAAGGAGTGTTGCATTATCAGCTGATTTAATGAAAACGCAAAACTTCATGTTCACTGGCAATGACGCCTCTACCTGAAGCATAGTTTATAACTTTTGAATCAAAAACATTGTGAACGAAGGGTTTCTAGTTAATGGCATTTTCGTTTCCGCGAACAAAACTTTACGAAATCAATCTACAGTAATTATGCATTTCAAAGTTTCCAGGTTGTACCGCTTTCTAAACGACTCTAGTTACTTTAGGGCAGTGGGACTCAACCTTGTACTTGCTTACCCCGGATGCAATTAATATTTTATTCCGGGATCCCAGTTCCCACACAATGTCTTTGAAGAGACTGCCTTGTTTTCAAAACCTGCTTGGATGAATAAAATGTGACTTCAAATTCAACATTCGAAAACTGAAATTGACCAGAAGGTTGTTAACTACAGTGTTATCATGCAAGATGAGACGATGAGACTAGAACTCCGTTGATGCCAGGACACCAGGCTGGGAACCACTTGCTTAATCAACCGTAAAATCTCCGCTACATTAAGTGCATTGATGTGCTACACGAGCGCTGTTCATTTTCCAACCAGCTACTTTTTGGCATGCACGATTTCAAAATTAGTAGCATCAGTTTCTTGAGAATTACAATAAACTGGGTATAAAAACATTCGACACCGTCATCGTCTGATAAGGATTCTTGAGCAAATTGTTATGGTTCTTCTACGATTATGCGCTAATGCAACACATATCAACAAATTTATCCAAGTCCAGAATTGATCGTGCTTAATTTCATTTAACTGCAATTGCCTGCAACAACTTTTGCACAACCCAAGTCAGAAGAGTTTTTCACTTTTGTGGCTAATAAGCATTCATACTTAACTTCTTGTTCCACTTGCATAACATACAAGAAGTTTTCAAATGAGCTGTTTCTTTGCATCTTTTTTGCATTTTGCATTTTTTATTTGTTAATTCAAAATGTTAGTTATCAGACGCAGTGGAATTTATGACGCTGTTGTTAAGGAAACATGAAGCACAAAAAATGACATGTTTTGCGCGTTCAATCTCACGGAGCAATGAAATAATTCCTTCGTGAACCCTGACAGAACAATGTAAGTCACGTTTATTGAGTGGAGTTTTCTTGTGCGGGGCTTAGCCTTTTGCAAATTTCTAAATTGTAGCAAAAACTTGTTCAACACCGTGTACTCTGATACTCAGTGTTTTACTGAATGAAGTATTTCTGAATAAACTTCCTCTGTATTGGAATGAACTTTTTCAAATTCAAGATCAGTCATAGAAAGGAATGGTAATTTATTGTGTCCATGAGGCTGGCAATGGCCATAAGGATAAACTTTATTTGTGAGTTTCGCGCTCGATCTATTCTATACAAATATTGTTTCCATTGTTAAGCTTTACATTTCACCGTTTAGTTTGATAAATTATTTTTTTATTGAACAATTTGCACCAGGACGAGAGCGTGAATGCAATTTTTTTATGTCACGACTAGCTCATCAAGGACACAACACAAGAGCCCACAACAAGTAGGCCTACACTCAAAAGCTGTTGTATACTGCAGGATTCCAAAATCGTGTCGTGTCTGCAGCACCAAAAATAGCAATATAAACTTGAAGTCTCAGCCAAATGAAATATAAAAAAGTAGCAGAACAGCTCGGTTCAAAAGTTCAAAGCGTTCGCCAAAGTCGCATTTGGCATGGACATTGTTAAAGAGGTGCAACACAGCCACTACTGCAAACGCTGCATTGAAAGAAGAGATATAAATCAGTTACTGCGTAGACAGACACATACAGTATACAAAAAGACAATGATATTTGGTGATGTTCAGGGGGCTGTGAGTTAAGTGCACCATGTAACCTACATACGTCAGTCATGGTTTTGATTCTTAGCAGATGATAGATATTGGTGTTTGGTAAATAATAATAACTTATATAACTCATGAAGATAAAGTGGATGACTGAAAATTTCATTTCGAAAAGGGAGAAAGTTCCACAAGACGAAGGCTTAAAGAAAAAATGTTCAAGGTCAAAGATGTTTTTGGTAAATGGAAAATGAACGTTTAGGTCGTAGCGTGATCCTCAAAGACATTTCCCCAAGGATAGATTATCACAACAAGGAAAGACTCAGACTAGTCTAAACGTTCAAGATCTATTTGAATAAGGTTTGAAATGTTTGAAAAACATTCTATTTGAATAAGGACTGAGGATGCGTAGTTTTACATGAAATCGATTTCCTATTAAAAATTTGCTGATCGATTCCTTGCTTACACCCATCGTGGAAAGTACATACTTGAATAGTCTAAACGTATGCGAAATACGATCGC